>JAEEGK010006680.1_pt1 | contig 27688 bp, 18 predicted proteins | sample 8958771 | NCBI WGS metagenome assembly JAEEGK01 (sample SAMN16246547, study PRJNA631951) | gut metagenome | biome: gut microbiome; feature: rumen; material: SC-attached | host: Bos | place: Iran: Karaj | collected 2018-10 | reverse complement strand
ACCGTCCCCCGTTTTTTCGCCGCCTTCGGCGAAGTTCCCTTCCGTCAGCTCGAGAGTCAGCTGCTCCGCTCCACCGCCGAACTCGACAATGTGGTCATCGCCACCGGTGGCGGCACCCCTTGCCATTCGTCCAACATGGATTTCATTCTCGCACACGGCACAGCCATCTATCTTCGCATGTCTGTGGACGACCTTGTCTCCCGTGCGCTCCGTTCGCGCAATCCCCGTCCCCTTGTCAAAGGACTATCCGAATCGGACCTCCGCTCGCGTATCGATTCGCAACTGAAAGAAAGGGAGCCCTCTTATCTGAGAGCTCCCATCATCCTTGACGGATTGAATCCAATCCTGTAGTGGTAACGTCCTCTCACTCCCTCTCACTCCCCGTTTTCAATTTTCAATTTTCAATTTTCAATTTTCCACTTCAATATTCAAAGGCGCTGCCTCCGAGGAATGCCCTCATGATGCTGTTGTGGGGGATAAAGGTGTCGTCTATGGGCAGCACCAGTTCCGAGAAGTCGAGCAGCTGTTTGGCCATCGAAAACTCTTCGCAGTTCTCCGGCACCTGTTTCAGCAGGGGCTCGGCATAGCGTTTCAATACGCCCAACTCATATAGCAGCGCCGAGTTGAACATCACGTTGGCATTCTCCTGGTAGGGGAAGATGTGTCGTCTCTCTCCGCGTACCACTTCCGGCCAGCGGTGGAGGGTCTCTTTGGCATTCCATCCGCGGAAGTTGTTGTCTCTCACAATGCGTCGCACCAGACGGTTGTCGGTACCATGTATGATGTTCTGTCCGTCGATGGCCAGCTGTGTGAGGGCGCTGACGTACACCTTGAACTTCAGCCCTTCGTCGATTTCGGATGTCAGCTTGGGGTTCAGCGCATGGATGCCCTCCACCACCAGCAGGCTCCGGGGACCCAGCTTGAGGGTCTTGCCGCTGTAGAACGGTTCGCCTTTGATGAAGTCGTAGGTGGGTATCTTCACCTCTTCGCCCCTGAACAAAGCGTTCAGATGCTCGTTGAGCAGCGGTATGTCGAGGGCGTCGATACTCTCGAAGTCGTATTCACCGTTGGGCAGCTTGGGAGTGCGCTCGCGGCACATGAAGTAGTCGTCGAGCGACAACTGTTTGACGTCGTATCCCAGCACCGAGAGCTGTACGCTTAGACGGCGGCACGAGGTGGTCTTTCCGCTACTCGAGGGTCCCGCCAGCAGTACCATGCGGGCAGCGCTCTGTCGCACCTGGTCGGCAATCTCGGCATATTTCTTCTCGTGCAGCGCTTCCGCCAGCAGGATGAGCTCTTGTCCGCCTCCGTTGTACACGATGCGGTTGTAGTCGCCCACTGTAGGCGTATGCAGCAGATCCACCCATTCGTGGTGCTCACGGAAGATGTTGAAGAGCTTGGGCGTGTTGCTGAACATCGACAGTTTGTCGGGATGTTCGGGGTCGGCGCACAGCAGCAGGAATCCGTCCTCATAGGTGCGGAAGTCCCACGTGGTGAGACAGCCTGTCGAGGGGGCCAGTTTGCCGTTGATTTTGTGTACGGTATCGCCGAGGAAGGTCATCTCGATATACAGCTGGCGCAGGTGTTCCATGATGTAGAGCGTCTTCTCCATGTGGCGCGGACGGATGAGCTCGATGGCATCTTTCAGCAACATCGTTTTGGCCACAAAGGGGATGTCCTGTTCCTGCAGCGCTATCATGCGATCGCGCACGGTGCTGCACACCTCCATGGGGTCGGGCAGCACGAAGTCGTCCACCGCCGACGTAATGCGGCAGTAGAAGCCGTTCTGCATCGAGTGGTCGATGCTCAAGGTGGCTTTGGGATAGCAGTCGTGAACCGCAGTGTAGAGCATCATCGTCAGCGCGTTGCGGTACATCCGGAATCCCTGACGGCTCGTTATATCCAAAAGATGGATGGTCTTGGGATTGTAGATGCGGTATTGCAGCTGCTCCACCTTGTTGTTCACCAGCGCGCCGAGGATGGGCCACGGAGCCTTCCCGTCGCTCTCGGTCTTCTGTTTGGTATATTCAGCCGCTAGTTCAGCGACCTGCGTCCCCTGCTCAATCCATTTCCTCTCGCCAGTATTGGTTAATACGATTTCTACCTTCATTTTTTAGTAGTTAAGTAGTAAAGGAGTTAAGTAGTTAAGACAAATGCATCTGTTGCTGCTTAATCATCCCAATTTTGTTTGTTTTTTATTGCAATAATATATCTGTTCAGTATTTTGCTTGTCTCTTCGATTTCATTAATCATCGTATTTGCTTCGTCCTGTGAGATGTAATTGAAGTCCATAGACAAGTAAATGTAGCATCGACACTCTTCCAAGCTTCCTTGTGAGTAGTTGTAGAACCGTAGTTTGTCGTCTTTTCCTATCCGTTTATACCCTTCTGCTATGTTGGCGGCTATAGACACTGCTGCACGTTGAAACTGGGAGGTTAACCCAAATTTTTCTTCCATCGGAAATCTCTTGGTAACGCTGTACACCTGTTTAATAAACACGCGTGCTTTTTGCCAAGCAATGACATCCTCAAAACGTACAGTCATAATATTTTATGTTTGTTGAATATTATGTTTGTCGTATACAAAGTGTTGTTTTCAGTTATAAAAAAACAAGTTGTATACAAATTGTATTGTCTTAACTACTTAACTACTGTCTACTTAACTACTTGATCATGATCTATTTCCCCATCGTTTCCTCAATTTCCTTGACGGTTTTGGGGATGGGTTTGCCGAGGACGCGGCAGCCGGTCTTGGTGACCAAGATGTCGTCCTCGATGCGGATGCCACCGAAGTCTTTCCATTTCTCCAGCTCGCGGTAGTTGATGAATTCCTTGCATTTGCCTTCGGCTTTCCATTTGTCGATGAGGGCGGGGATGAAGTAGCATCCGGGCTCGTCGGTGATGACGAAGCCGGGCTGCAGACGACGGCCGCAACGCAGGCTTCCCAGGCCGAACTGCTCGCTGGGACGCGTCTCTTTGTCGTAACCCACGTTGATCTGGCCGTAGTTCTCCATATCGTGCACGTCGAGACCCATCATGTGGCCTAAGCCGTGAGGCATCATCAGACTGTGGGCGCCGGCTTCCACGATGTCGTCCACCTTGCCCTTGAGGATTCCGAGTCCTTTGTAACCCTCTGCCAGTTTGCGGCTTGCAGCCTGGTGCACCTCTTTGTAGGTGATGCCGGGTTTGGTGACGCGGATGGCCTCCATATTGGCGCTGAGGACAATCTCGTAGATGGCCTTCTGACGGGCGTCGAACTTGCCTCCCACGGGTACCGAGCGGGTGATGTCGGAGCAGTAGTTCATGGCCGTCTCGGCACCGGCGTCCATCACCAGCATGCGGCCTTTGGTGAGCTTGTTGTTGTGGCCGTGATTGTGGAGCGTCTCGCCGTGAACGGTCATGATGACGGGGAAGCTCACGGGACCGTTGCCCTTCCAGGCTTCGCCTTCCATGAATCCCGCCAGTTCGTACTCATAGCGGCCGGGCATCGCCAGCTTCATGGCGCCCACGTGCATGTTGTAGGCGGTGGAGATGGCCTTCTCGATTTCGCGAATCTCTTCGGCGCTCTTGATGCTGCGCTGCTTCACGCAAGCCAGCGTGAGCTCCATCGATGCGAAACGGTTCACCGCATTGTAGTTCAATCCAAGCCATTCGGCGAGGTCGGCGCGGATGTCGGCACGATAGGGGGCGATGTAGTGGAAGTCCTTCACCGCAGAGAGCTTCTTACGCAGGGCGTTCATATTGCCGCTGTTGGTCACACCCACGCTGGCGGCCAACTCTTTGACGCTGGGCAGCGGGCCCGTCCAGATGATGTCGTCGATGTCGTAGTCGTTGGCGAAGAGGTAGTCCTTGCCGTTGTCGCAGTCGATGACACCCACCAGGTCTTCGCGCTGGAGGCCGAAGAAATAGAGGAAGGTGCTGTCCTGACGGAACCAGTAGGTGTTGTCCTTGTAGTTGCAGGGAGCCTCATGGTTTCCCGGAAGGATGATGATACCGTGGCCCACATCCTTGCGGAGTTGCTCGCGGCGGGCGATGTAAGTCTCTTTCTTGAACATAATTATGCGGTTTTTATAATTTTTTCGATAATGAAATTTAACGTTGCTCGGAGGGAAATATTGTGTCTTGCGCTGAAAAAAGTTGACACAAAAAGTCAACTTTTTTCAGCGCAAGACAGGGTGGTGACGTTGAGGGTGGAAATGTTAATTTTTTTATGAATGAGGTTAAAAAGATTGCGAATTAAATTTTTTTTGTATATTTGCAAGTTGAACCCATTATAGGGTACCAAAGTATAGCAAAGAATATCAGTTGGATAAATAATAAAAAAATATAATAACATGAAAAAGAGTCTACGTGTTTTGGTTTTGGCAATGGCGACATTGATGCCATTTTTTGCATCTTCGCAGACCCATTCGTTGACGGTGGCCGATGGTACGGCCACCCATGACCGTTTCCCTGTCTACGGTCTCTATGTGGATGAGCCCCAGAAAGGACAGATGATTTATTCGGCAGCTATGATTGACGCTGCGGTGGAGGACTACGATATGGACGGCGGAAGCATCACCTCGATGACCTTCTACCTCTCGCAGCCGGCAAGCAGCGCTTGGGGCGCTACTTTCAGTGTGAAGATGATGGAGGTTCCTGGAACCACGTTGAATGGTTTCGCCAACCTTTCCACTTTGGGAACGACGGTCTTCACTGGCGTGCTCGATGGTACGCAATCCACGATGACGGTCAATTTCACGACCCCCTATACCTATCAGGGCGGTAACCTTCTGATTGAATTCAGCGTTACCAACACGGGTTCATGGAAGAGCGCCTATTTCTATGGCATCAATACTTCGCATACTTGTGCATGGGAAACGTCAAATGTTTCCAGTGCCGGTAGTCCGTACAGTTTCTTGCCGAAGGTTACCTTCTCTTTCACCGGTGGCACACAGGTCTCCTGCCCGACGGTGATGAATCTGACTACCGGCGATATTCTCGATACGGCGATTACGCTCTCCTGGAGCGCTTCGCCCGTTTCCGGTGCCACCTATAGTGTCTATAACGCCGACAGCACCCTCATTGCTTCCGGCATCACCGACACCAGCTACACCGTTACCGGCCTCACCCCCAACAGCGACTACACCTTCATCGTCGAGGCCAACTGCTCGGCCACCGAGTCGTCGATGTGGAGAACAATCAGCGCCTCGACCGTATGCAGCCTTCTGCCGTTACCTTACAGCACCAATTTCGATGAAATGCCCGCCAACGACAACCCCCTGTGCTGGGATGTGATGGGTGGCGGCTCCTTCGTGCATGAGAATACGTCTCAAGCCTATAATGGCGACCAGTCCCTCGACTTGCGCGGTGAGCTGCATAACTTCGCCGTGATGCCTCGCTTCAGCGAATCGCTTAACGGCAAGCAGGTGCGATTCATGACCCGCCCCGAAGGCCAATATACTGCTTGCGGCAACCTGCAGGTGGGCTATATCACCAATGTCAACGACCCCACCACCTTCGTGCCTCTTGCCACTTTCTCATATGCATATTGGGAATACGATATGAGCTACTATGAGCAGATTGTGGAGTTTAACAATGTTCCCGAAGGCGCCCGCGTGGCGTTCTGTCACAATCCGGTGTACGACAACTATTTTTGGTTTGTCGATAGCGTGGTAATCGAGAATCAGCCTCCTTGTGCTCGTCCCACGAACTTCCAAGTGACGGCAACCACGCCGACTTCTGTCACTTTCTCTTGGGTCGACGTCATGAATACCAGTGTTACCTATAGCATTCTTGACTTTTACGACTCAACGGTGTATGCTTCTGGCATCACCGGTACCAGCTACACCCTTACGGGCCTTACCCCCAACACTCTCTATTCCTTCTCGCTGGAGGCTAACTGCTCGGCTACGGAATCTTCGCGCTGGCAATCGATCGATGTCCGTACCGACTGCGGTGTACAGAGCGTGCCCTACTTTGACAACTTCGAGGGACAAATCTCCGGCGAACACCCGGTTTGCTGGGAGCATCTTACTCATGCAACTGGCAACGTCAACCTCTGCTATGTTTACGGCTATTGGGTTTATGAGGGTCAGAGAGCGCTCTATTTCGACTACAGCCAGTCGACGGGCAACACCTTGGCTCTGCCCTCTTTCAGCACTCCCACCAACCAGCTGCGTATGCGCTTCATGCACCGCTCTGAGTCAGAGTCTTCGGAAAACGGCAATATGCAGGTGGGTTATTTGACCGACTCCAGCGATGCCACTACCTTCGTGCCGCTGGCTACATTGGATCGCACCACCACCTACACCCAGGCGATTGTCAATTTCGATGCCGCTCCCGCTAACGCCATTATGGCTTTCCGCCATGTGGGCACCGGAGCTTGGCTCTGCTGGGTGGTCGACAACCTCAATGTCGAGCTTATTCCTTCGTGCCCCGATATCACGGGCTTGAATCTGGTCAACCTGACCACGAACAGTGCCACCGTCGCTTGGAACGGCACAGATGCTACCGCCTATCAGGTGGAAGCCCTTCTGGGCAGCACCGTGGCGGGCAGCGCGACGGTGACCGACACCGTGGCCACCATCTCGGGCCTCACGTTCGGAAACGACTATCATTTCCGTGTGCGCGGCATCTGCGCTGCCGGCGACACCTCCGCATGGAGCGACCTCCTCTCCGTCCATATTGGCTATTGCGTTCCTGCGCCGGTTTCTCGCGACGGTTCCGGCATCACCAATGTCACCTTCGGTGTGGACGAGGTGGTCAACAACAATGTCCATAACCAGTCGGCTCCCTTCTATGACGACCACAGCAACCTCGTCGGCTCCTTCCCCTCGGGTATGCCCGCCGACGTGGCCATCACCTACCAAACTGGCTACACCTACGTCACCCTTATCTGGATTGACTGGAACAAAAATATGATATTCGAGGACGACGAGATTGTCTATACCGGCCAGAGTGGCAATGAATCGCCCACCACTCTCACCGCCTCCTTCATCATCGATCCCTCGCACGACACCGGAAGCTACCGCATGCGCATCGCCGGTTCCGATGGCTACTTCGATGACTATTATAACTATGGCAGCGGTCCCCACAACCCCTGTGGCTCGCCCAACTATGCGGTGTATGAGGACTACACGGTGCATATCACCGAGGCCCTGCCCTGCATGGCTGTCACTGATGTGACCTGCAGCAATATCACCGACGGCTCTGTCACCCTCCAATGGAACCACGTCGGTGTGGCTACCTTCACCATCATGAACGGCAGCACCGTCCTTGCTTCGGGCATCAGCGGTAACTCCTATACGGTGACCGGCCTCACCCCCGCCACCTACTACACCCTTTCGGTGGTGGCCAACTGCGCCGCCGGCGACAGCGGTGACCCCGTACCCGTCAGCTTCGCCACCCTCTGCAGTGGTGCACAGACGCTGCCCTTCGAGGCCGACTTCAGCGAGACGAGCAGCACCCGCAGCTGCTGGACGCTCACCAGCGACAACATGCAGAACAGCGTCAGCTTTGTTGCCGACAGTCTCGGTCACTACAGCATGCACTTCTCTTCCCTCAACCTGGCCTCCAACAGCGAATACAACCAGCACGCCTATTCGCCCGTCCTCGACGGCACCGGCCTCGATGCCATGAAGGTGCGCATCCGTTATCGCACGGAGACCACTACCGACCTGCTCTACTTCGGCTACACCATCGGCAACCAGACCGTGTGGAATCCCGCCGAACATTATACCTATGGTGCCAACGATGCCGCCATCTATGAGGCCTACCTCCCTGCTACCACTGAGAGGATAGCCATCCGCTACTATGGCGACAATAGATACAATGCCTTTATCGACAGTGTGGTGGTTACCTCTGCCGTCGTCAACGAGGTGACTCTGGTGAACGCCGATGCCACGATGGGTAGCGTCAGCCCCGAGGGTCTCACCGTCGTTGCTGCCGGCGAGAGCTTCACCGCTACGGCTACCGCCAACGACGGCTATCGCTTCGTTGCCTGGATGGATGGTACGACCGAGGTGAGCACCGAGCCCATCTATACCTTCGTTCCCACCGCCGACATCACCCTCACCGCCACCTTCGCCCTCAATATCAACTACTACACCGTCGAGGTGTCCTATGACGAGAACATGGGTGTGGTGACCGGAGCCGGTACCTTTGAAGAAGGCACCGAGGTGACCCTCACGGCTCGTCCTTTCGATGGTTTCGAGTTTGTGGAATGGGTCGAGGGCGAGAATGTGTACAACGAGAACCCCTATGTCTTCACGCTGACTGGTAACCGTAACATCACGGCTACGTTCCGCTATAGGGACGCCATCGACGATGTCGAGGGCAGCCATGTGGCGCTCGATCCCAACCCTGCCAGCACCTCGGTGACCCTCACGGGTCTCACCGCCGGCAGTCAGGTGACCCTCCTCGACCTCAATGGTCGCGAGAGTGGCAAGTGGACGGTGAACAGCGGCAAACTGACCATCGACGTGAGCGACAAAGCCAAGGGCGCCTATTTCGTGCGCATCGTCAGTGACAAGAACACTGTGGTCCGCAAACTCATCGTTAAATAGAATATAATTTATATTAATTCATATTATTAACTAACAACAAAAACATTATGCAAAAGTTTTTACGCAATTTGATGCTTACGGTAGCCATGCTGCTGCCCTTCGCATCGCAAGCGCAAACGATGTATTTGACTGTGGCCGACAGCACGGCAACCAATAGTTACGTGCCTGTCTATGGTCTCTATGTCGATGACTTCGTTCGCTGCCAGACCGTCTATCCCGCTGATATGCTTACGAGCATGACGGGAGAAAACATTCTGGGCTTAACCTATTACTTGGGCACTCCTGCTACCAGTTCGTGGGGCGTAGCCCAGTTTGTGGTCAATGTTAAGGAAGTGACCGGTACCACCCTATCTGCCTTCGAGGACATGACTGGGGCTACTACGGTCTACACAGGCTCTCTGGATGCCACTCAGGCGACCATGGAGATTGAGTTTGACATTCCTTACGCCTACCAAGGTGGCAACCTTCTGATTGAAATCTACAACACCTTGGAGGGTACCTACAAGAGTGCCTATTTCTATGGTAAAAATGTTACTGGTGCCAGCTGGCAGGGTAACAATGGTACCAGTGTTGCCAACATCACTGGTTCTGCCCGTGCTTTCATGCCCAAGACCACTTTCGTCTATGGTACTGCTCCGACCTGTTTCAAGGTTCAGAACCTCACTGCCTCTGATATTACTAGCAGCAGCATTACCCTCTCTTGGGATGACACCATCAACAGCGGTGCCACCTACACTATCTATGACATGAGTGATACTACTGTCGTCAATGTGACTATTGTTGACAACACAGCCATTATTGATGAGCTTGATGCTAATACAGTTTACACTTTCGGTGTACAGACCGATTGTGGTGCTGGTGATATTGCTAATGGCTACACTGTAGTTAGCACTCGTACCTCTTGCGAAGTTGAGGAACTGCCCTTCATCGAAGACTTCTCTGCTTCTCTCGCTACCGATCCTTGCTGGCGTGGTGCCTCCGGTACCACTGCCGCTGAGGCAATGGCAGGTACTGCACTGACGTTCACTACCAACCAGTGGACCTATGAAAGCTCCACTAGCAATGGCCTCGAAGCTGGCCACTACCGTGTGAATATCTACGGTGCCAGCTGCAAGAAATGGATGATTACCCCTACTATCGATTTCAGCACCGCTTCTTCGCCTCTGCTGTCGTTCGACGCTGCTTTCACCGCCTTTAGTGGCACTGGTGTAGCTACCGGTTTCGAAAACAATGCCACTCAGCTCTTTATGATTCTTGCCTCCACCGACAATGGTCAGACTTGGGATTCGGTTGCCAATATCAGCTTGGCTTCGATTGCTAGCACTTCGTACCTCCGTCAGTATGTCGACCTCAGCGAATATGCTGGTGATACCGTCCGCATTGCCTTCTATGCTCAGTCCACTGTCTCTGGTGGTGACAATAACCTCCATATCGACAATATCTCCATTGACGAACTGGATGGCGATCTCTGTCTGCCTGTGACTGGCCTCGATGTGGATGATGTCACTACCGACGGCGCTACCCTCATTTGGAACGGCACCGCTGCTGGCAACTACACCATCATCGACATGGCCGACTCTTCGTTCGTGGCCACCGTTACCGACACCACCTATGACCTCACCGGCCTCACTGCCATGACGCAGTACGCCTATGGCGTCGTCGCCAACTGCAGCAGCAGCAATAGCGACACTATGGTTGTTGTCTTCAACACCGCCTGCGTCGCCGTCGAGCTGCCTTACACCGAGGACTTCGAGGAAACCAGCGCTGCCCTTGGTTGCTGGACCGTTGAGGACATTGCTTCCAGCACTGGCCTTGTCACCACCGGCGCCTACAGTGGCACCCGTGCCTTCAAGTTCGGTTACAACACCAATCCTCCCCAGTACCTCATCTCGCCCGAGCTCAGCGGCGCCGACAACGGTGTTATCGTGAGCTTCATGTACAAGGCGGGCAGCGCTACTTATCCTGAGAGTTTCCAGTTGGGTTACTCCACCACCACCGATGATGTCGAAGACTTCACCTGGGGCACTGAGCAGACCAACATTGTAAACCTCACCTACGAGCAATACATCGAGTATCTGCCCGCCGGTACCAAGTATGTGGCCTTCAAGTACACCGCCAACGACCAGCTCTCTCTCTACATCGACAGCGTGGTCTTCGCTCCAATGAGCGGCAGCTTCTGCTTCCCCGTTGCTGATTTGGCCGTCGACAGCGTCACCGCTACCAGCGTCTTCCTCTCCTGGAGCGACAACAACAACACTGGTGCTACCTATAGCGTCTATGGCTCCAACGGTGCGGTTATCGCTACCAACGTGGCTGGCACCAGCTACGAGGTTACTGGCCTGACCGCTTTGACCGGTTACACCTTCGGTGTGGCCGCCAACTGCTCGGCCGAGGATGCCTCCGATATTGCTACCATCGATGTTGTTACTGGCTGCGCCGGTACGACTTGCGAAATCAATGTCTACGCTGAAGACGCTTGGGGTGACGGTTGGAATGACGCCATCCTTGAAATGAAACAGAATGGTTTCATTGTCGCCAACTACACCATGGCAAGTCAAAGTCAGTCCAGCACCCGTATCTACGACACTGCTTCCATCACCGTCTGCGCCTCCGCACCCGTGGAGCTCCAGTGGTTCTCTGGCCAATACGATGATGAGATTGCCTTTACGATTGCCGACTACAACGGCGATAGCCTCTACGCTGTTGACAGTGCTTCCAACCTGATTGACGGCGCCACCTTCTTCGCCACCGCTACTCCTTGCGGCGAGGTTTCTGGCGAAGTGACCATCACCTTTGCTGTGAACGATGCCACTATGGGTACCACCACTCCCGCTCCCGGCACCTACACCTATGAAGAGGGTGAAACTATTTCCCTCAGCGCTACCGCCTACGAAGGTTACCGCCTCAGTGGCTGGCATATCGAAATCCCGATGCTCAGTGTCGACACCACCGTCGCTGCCGACTTCCCGGCCTACACCGACACTGTGAGCTTTGTGATGAATGGTAGCACCTTCACCGCCATCTTCGCCGTCGATGTTCCTGAGGCTACCATCGCCGCCAGCGACATCCTCTACTGGGTGGGCGAAGGCTCCAACCAGGCTGTCCTCGCTATCAACTGGCCCGACACCGCTCTCGCTTGGGGTTACCGCTTCAACGGTACCGCTACCGTTCAGGATATGATTGAGGATATCGCCGAAGCCGACCCGCGCTTCAGCTACACCATTGAAAATGGCTACCTCAGCGACTTCACCTTCGTTTGCGAGAATGGCGAGACCCTGACGGGTGCCAATGCCGGCTACTGGGAGAGCAAGAACAACGGTATCTCTGATGCCGGTATGGCTCAGACCCTCAGCAATGGTGACTTCGAGAAGTGGGCCAACAGCGCCGCCGGCGTTGTGGTCGACAGCATCTACTACGAAGGCTGGGGCTGGAGTTACATCTACAACTACCCGATGACCATCCATCCCGTCAGCGTGCCTCAAGGCGAGATTGTGACCATTACCTTCACTGTGAACGATGCCTCCATGGGTACCATCACTCCCAGCGGTGTCCAGACCTACCATGTGGGTGAGACCCTCACCGTGACCGCTACTCCGTATGCCGGCTATCAACTGGTCGCTTGGCAGCTTACGATTGATGGCGAAACCCAGACCGTGACCGAGGATATCACGACTACCTACACCGATGCAGTTATTCCTGAGGTTGATGGCGCCATCATCACCGCTGTCTTCCAGCGTGAGACCGGTATCGACGATGTCGAAGCCGGTGACTTCAAGGCCTACAGCATCGACAGCCGTATCGTCGTGAAGGGTGTCGAGAACATGAATGTCAATATCTACGATGTGACCGGCCGCGTTGTGTACAACGAGGCTAAGGCCGCCGAAACCATCGAGTTCACCGTGCCCAGCGCTGGTGTCTACATGGTGAAGGCCGGCAACGCCCCCGCCAAACGCGTGGTGGTGGTTCGCTAACCGCATCGAATAACACTAAACTTGCAAAACGGGTTCCCGGAAGGGAGCCCGTTTTTTTTCTTTTATAATGAATACAATAAAAACAATTACTTTTCGTTATCTCCGAACCAACTTATTAAAACAACATATATATCATGACACAAGAACAACTCAGGTTCAACCCCAACCCCTTAGTGGCTTTTCTGCAGAAACCCATGCAGGAGTTCACCAAGGCTGATATCCTCAAGATCATCGAGGAATTCCAAATCGAGATGATCAACTTCCGCTACATGGCGGACGACGGAAAGCTGCATACGCTGAACTTCGTCATCCAGAGCTTGGAGCACGTCGACGAGGTACTTACCTCCGGCGAGCGCGTGGATGGCAGCTCGCTGTTTCCCTATCTGGAGGCCGGCAATTCGGATCTCTATGTCATTCCGCGTTTCCGCACTGCTTTCCTCGACCCCTTCACCGAGGTGCCGACGCTCGACCTGCTCTGCTCGTTCTTTACCAAGGACGGCGAACCCTTCGCCATGGCTCCTGAGTACACGCTGCAGAAAGCCGACCGCGCTTTCCGTGAGGCCACGGGCGGCATGGAATTCGAGGTGATGGGTGAGTTGGAATACTACGCCATCGCCCCCAAGCAGGACGAATATATGCCCGAAGACCAGCACGGCTACCACGTCTCCATGCCCTATTGCAAGTTCGAAGAGTTTCGCACCGAAGCCATGCGCATGATTGCCTCCGCCGGTGGCGAAATCAAATACGGCCACTCGGAGGTGGGTAATTTCACCTTGGGTGACCTGATGTACGAGCAGAACGAGATAGAGTTTCTGCCCACTCATCTTGAGCAGGCTGCCGACCAATTGGTCATCGCCAAGTGGATGATGCGCGAGTTGGGCTACAAATACGGCATCACCATCACCTTCGCTCCGAAAATTACTGTCGGCAAGGCCGGCAGCGGTATGCACGTACACACCCGTGTATCGAAAGACGGCAAGAATATGTATGTCGGCGAGAATGGTCTGAGCGACGTGGCTATGAAGACTATGGCTGGCATCCTGAGCCTCGCCGGCTCCCTTACCGCCTTCGGCAACACCAATCCTACGAGTTACTTCCGTTTGGTGCCTCACCAGGAGGCTCCCACGAATATCTGCTGGGGTGACCGCAACCGCAGCGCCATGGTGCGTGTGCCGTTGGGATGGAGCAAGTCGGCCGGTAATATGATGGCTGCAGCCAATCCTTTGGAGAAGAACGACAAGGTTGACTTCACGCGCAAGCAGACCATCGAACTGCGCACTCCCGACGGCAGCGCCAATATCTATCTGCTGTTGGCCGGTATGACTGTGGCTGCCCGTCACGGCTTCGAGATGCAGGATGCCGTGCAGTATGCCAAGGACCGCTATGTCAGCGTGAATATCTTCGAGCATGAGGATGTGTTGGCCAAACTCGATGTGCTGCCCGACAGCTGCGCCGCCAGTGCCGACCTGCTGGAGAAAGACCGCGCTGTGTATGAACAGGACGGTATCTTCGCCCCGCAGCTTATCGATGGTATCCTCAAGGGACTGCGCTCTTTCGACGACCGCACCCTCCGCGCCGACATCGGCAAGGACAGCGAGAAGACGCTGGCCTTGGTGGAGAGATTTATCCACTGCGGGTAAACTATAGTAACCATGAACAAGGTGACTCTTCTTATTGGCGGCAACCAGGGAAACCGGGAGCTGCTGATAGACCAGGCGACAGAGCAGATACGGCAACGTATCGGCTCTGTCGTTGCTTTGTCGAGTATCTATGAGACGGAGCCATGGGGCGACTTTGAGGACAATCCCCAAACTTTCCTCAACCGCGCCCTGCTGGTGGAGACGAGTCTGGCACCATTGGAGGTGCTGTGTGAGGCCCTCTCGATAGAGAAGGAGCTGGGAAGGGGGAGAAAAGTGATTAGATGGGATGAAGCATCTCAGTCACAGGATACCCCTCAGTCACTTCGTGACAGCTCCCCTATTTTAGGGGAGCAACAGAAAACGGGCGAGTCCTTCTTTGTAGAAACTGGCCAGCAGGAAGTATCCATTCAAAGATCCTCCCCTAAGATGGGGGATGAGCACGATGTCCAGTGGGTATCTGCCGAAGGGCGGGGGGGGACAGAAAAAAAACAACGAATGTATTCAAGCCGCCCGATGGACATCGATCTTATCTTCTACGACGACCTAGTGATGAATACCGTAGAACTAACCCTGCCGCATCCGCGGATGCATATGCGGCGCTTTGTCCTCGAGCCATTGGCCGAAATCATGCCCAACTACCGGCATCCCTTGCTCGGGAAAACGGTTACGGAACTTCTGTCTGAGTTATGAAACGCTTATCAATAATACTCCTCTTTTTGTTGCCGCTGGTGGCGCTGGCGCAGAGCTATACCGTCAGCGGGGCCATCACTGATGCCAAGAGCGGCGAGACGCTTATCGGCGCCACGGTGCTCGACACGCGCAGCGGCAAGGGTGTCGTGACCAACCTCTACGGCCACTATTCGCTGACGCTGAAGAGCGACTCGGTGAACCTCAAGGTGAGTTTCGTGGGTTACGAGCCCCAGTTCTTCAACTTCAAGCTCGACAAGAATCGCGAGATTAACGTCAAGCTCTCGTCGAGTGTCACCCTCGAGGAGGTGACCATCACCGCCGAGCGCACGGGCGACACCCGTTCATCGCAGATGAGCGCTGTGGTGATGCCTGTGGAGAAGTTGAAGACGGTGCCGGTGATGTTCGGCGAGGCAGACCTCATCAAGGCACTGCAGCTGATGCCGGGTGTGCAGAGCGGCTCGGAGGGCAACAGCGGCATGTATGTGCGCGGCGGCGGTCCCGACGAGAACCTCTTCCTGCTTGATGGTGTGCCGCTCTACAACGTGAGCCACATGGGTGGATTCTTTTCGGCATTCAATACCGATGCCATCAAGAATGTGACGCTCTACAAAGGCTCGTTTCCCGCCCGTTTCGGCGGTCGCTTGAGTGCTGTGCTCGACGTGACGCAGAACAACGGTAACGACAAGGAATTGCACGGCAATGCGTCGATAGGACTTATCTCTGCGAAGTTCAATCTGGAGGGTCCTATCGTCAAGGAGAAGACCACCTTCAGCCTCTCGGCACGCCGCACCTATGCCGAGCTGTTCATCATTCCCGCCATCATGTGGCTCGATGAAGTTACCTCGGAGGAGGAGAAAGAGGGACCTACGGTGGCACAGAACGCCAAATTCGACGCGGGATACTACTTTTATGACATAAACGCGAAACTTACACATAAATTCAGCGACAAGAGTCGCCTCTATGTCTCGTTTTATAAGGGAAACGACAATATTCACGGCCGCGTGAAGACGGTCACCTCTCTGAACGAGAATGTCTATCTGGGATTTGAAAACGAGTGGGGTAATATGGTGGGGGCTCTGCGTTGGAACTATGAGCTGACTCCCAAACTCTTCATGAATCTCTCTGCCAACTACACGCAGTATGACAATATGATTAACGGCAGCGTGGAGAAACTGGCGACCCCCAGCGACCCGAACCCCTCGACCATGGGGGCCGATTATCGTTCGGGCATCAAGGAAGCTACGTTGCGTGCCGACTTCGACCTCTCGCCCAATCCTGAGCATAACACTAAGTTCGGAACGCTCTTCACGCGGCATTGGTTTACCCCCGAGGTGGCCAGTGGCAGCGTGAACTACTACGACTCGATACAGATGAACCAGGCGCTGCATTTTGACTCTGTCATCTTCAGTGGCACGTTGCCGGCAAATGAGTTGGCTGCCTATGTGGAGGACGACTGGGCACTGACGGAGACCTTAAAGATAAATTATGGACTCCATTTCAGTGCTTTCGAAGTAGAAAACTCGTTCTACTCGTCGCTACAGCCGCGCCTGTCGGGTCGCATGATGCTGAGCGATGACCTCTCGATAAAGGTGGGCTATGCGCGCATGCGGCAGTATGTGCACCTGCTGAGCACCACCAGCGTGACGCTCCCCACAGACCTCTGGGTGCCGGTGACCGACAGGGTGGCCCCCATGACTTCGGACCAGATAGCCGCAGGCATCAACTATAGCCGCAGCGGCATCGCCGACTTCAGCATAGAAGCCTACTACAAGAAGATGGACAACCTCATCGAATATAAAGACGGTGCCACGTTCATGGGTAGTACCGAGAACTGGGAGAACCTGGTGTATACCGGTGAGGGTTGGAGCTACGGCTTGGAACTACTGGTGCAACGCGAGGTGGGCAACCTCACCGGTTGGATTGGCTATACCTGGAGCCGTACGATGCACCTCTTCAATCGTCCGGGGCAGGTGCTGAACGAAGGCAAGGCCTTCCCTGCGAAATATGACCGCCGGCATGATATCTCCATCGTGCTCAACTACAAGTTTAGCGACCGAGTGGATGTTAGTGCTACATGGGTCTTCTCCACGGGCAATGCCGCTTCGTTAGCCACGCAGAGCTATCCTGTGGCGCAGGAGGACCCCGAGGACTATGAGGGTAACGGCTATGGCCAGTCGGTGAATTATATCGAGGGCCGCAACAACTACCGCATGCCCAACTACCATAGGCTGGACATTGGAGCCAATTTCCATCGCAAATTCAAACGCGCACGCCGCACCATCAGTGTGAGCATATATAATGTTTATAATAGGCAGAACCCCTACATGCTTTACCGCTCCAAGAACGAGACCTACCAAGGATATCCTTCGGCGCTGGTGCAGCTGAGTATCTTCCCGATACTGCCGAGTGTGGGGTATACGCTGTATTTTTAGTTAAGAGATAAGAGTTAAAAGATAAGAGTTTAGAATGAAGAATTTTGGAGATAAGGAGATAAGACAATACTGCTTGATGAAAAGGTTGTTTTTCATTAATGTGTTGCTTCTGTTCCTTTTTGCTTCCTGCGAGAAGGTGCTTGAAATCGAGAACGACCCGTCGCAGGCGCAGCTGGTACTCAATGCGGTGCCGTCGGTGGATAAGCAGGCGTTTGTCTATTTCGCCAACACCCGTTTCTTTCTTGACACCTCGAATAACCAGCCGGTCAGCGATGTCAGCATGACCCTCACCATCAATGGTGTTCCCTACTCGACTCCCGACTCGGTGGTGAACTGTAAGTATTTCTTTCCTTATGTATACGCTGAAGGAGACAGTTTGGAGATAGATGTCAATGCCGGTGGACGTTTCGTCCATGCGAAGACCTACGTGCCTTACCTGCCGACCATCAGCAACCTGCAACTGCTGAATAACGACTATGGCTCCACTTTCCGCTACTATCTGGCGGACTTCGATTTTCAAGACCATGCGGGGATGGAGGAGTACTACAGTCTCGCCCTCACGGTGCGCGACAGCGGCATAAGGTTCAACGAATGGAAGCAGCGGTTCGACACCGTCGACACGGTGCATGTATCCTATTTCATGCTGCGTACCAACCCCGAGATTACGGGCAATGCCTCCAACACCAATCCTATGTTGGGTTACCTCTATACCCGCAACCTGTTCAGGGATTCAGAGATCGACGGGCAGAATTACCATGTGAGTATGCGTATCCTTCATTTGATTGACACCAACGAGGTGCAGCCCTTCAAGCACGAATATACCGTAAGCTTAGAATCGGTGACCCCGGCGCGCTACCGTTACATTATCGATGTGTCGCGACAAAACTCTTCGGGAGGCTTCTTCAGCGAGCAGGGGCAGGTGAGAGGCAATGTCGATGGGGCGTTGGGTATTTTCGCCGGTAGCGCCAGATGCAAATTTTCATTCTGGCCCGATACGTTGGCATTGGCTCCGACGGCGTCAAAAGAGTTCTCTGATGAAGAAAATGAAAAAATATTTTGCCAGTTAAAAAAATGTTCGTATCTTTGCAGTCCGAAATCGAGGGGAGAAAACCTTCGAAAATGAGTGAAAGTAATTAAAAAACAAACAATTAGAAATGTACGCAATCGTAGAAATCGCAGGCAAGCAATTCAAGGTCGCCCAAGATCAGAAGATTTTCGTCAACCGTCTGAAGAACGAAGAGGGTAGCGAAGTGTCTTTTGACACCGTGATGCTTAAAGACAATGATGGCAACGTCGAGGTGGGTAAACCTTACATCGCTGGTGCTAATGTTAAGGCTACCGTCCTCCGCCACCTTAAGGGCGATAAGGTTCTGGTGTTTAAGAAAATCCGTCGTAAAGGCTATCAGAAAATGAACGGCCACCGCGACTATCTGACCCAGATTAAAATCGATAGCATCAACTAATCCAAGTGTCTAACCTTTTAAAAACAGTATAGTATGGCTCATAAAAAAGGTGTCGGTAGTTCCAGCAATGGTCGTGAATCCGAAAGCAAACGCTTAGGCGTGAAAATCTTTGGTGGTCAGAAGTGCATCGCTGGCAATATCATCGTTCGTCAGCGTGGTACCGCCCACAACCCTGGCCAGAATGTTGGCATGGGTAAAGACCACACCCTCTTTGCACTTATCGACGGTGTCGTTAAGTTCCACAAAGGCCGCGAAGACCGTAGCTACGTCTCCGTGATTCCCGTTGAAGAGTAATTTTTTCATAGTTTTGCGATGGCCCTGCTCTGTCTTGGAGCGGGGCTTTTTTTAATCCTCTATCTGAACTCTGACGCTTTCGCCGTGGATTTTTTCCAGTAGTTCTTTCACGAAGTCTGGATTGAGCCCAAGGTCGGCAGCCATCTGCAGGCGGTCGTGCATCACCTCTTCCCAGCGTTTTGCTTGATAGACTGTCAACTGTTGCTCGCGTTTAATGTGGGCTATTTGACGTGAGAGGTTCATGCGTAAACTGAGAAGGCCGAGGAGCTCGTGGTCGATGTCGTCAATCTGCTTGCGCAGGGGTTCCAGACTGGCGGGGTTTCCGTTACCGGAAGTATAGGGCAAAGTGTTCAGCAAGGAAGAGAGTTCGTCGGGTGTGAGTTGCTGGGTGCTGTCGGTGAGGGCGTCGGCAGGGGAGGGGTGAACTTCGAGCATCAACCCGTCATAGTCGAGTTGTACGGCAGCCAATGCCAACGAAGCCACCAGGCGCCTGTCTCCACCGATGTGGCTGGGGTCGCAGATGACAGGAATGTCGGGCCGCTGTCGGCGCAGTTCCAGGGCCACCTCCCAAAGAGGGTCGTTGCGGTAGACCTGTTGGGCGTTGCGCCAGTGGTAGACGCTGAAGCCGCGGTGTACGGCGGCGACATGGTCGATGCCTGCCTGTTGCATGCGCTCAATGGCACCTATCCATAGTTTGAGGTCGGGGCTTATAGGATTTTTCACCATCACTTGTATGGTGCTGCCACGTAGACTTTCGCAGATTTCTTCCACCATGAAAGGGTTGGCGGTGGTGCGGGCGCCGAGCCAGACGGTATGGATGCCGTATTGTTGGCATAGCTCTGCATGTTCGGGACGTGCCACCTCGCAGCAAAAACGCACAGGGGCACCGTCGGACATGCGCAACGGGCTTTCAGTGATTTCTTTCATCCATCGAAGGGCGGGCTCGCCAAGGCCTTCGAAGCCTCCCGGTCGGGTGCGCGGTTTCCATACGCCTCCACGAATCATCCGCACCCGCGGCATGCGACACAAGGATTCGCTGACGGCCAGCAGCTGCTCGCGGCTCTCTACGCTGCAGGGACCGGCAATGATAAAGGGTCTGTCGTTCTGTTCCATAAAATGATTTGCAAAGATACACAATTTTTTCGACATGGAAACGTTATCTTTTACATGAAAATAAAATATCTGAAACTGAAGAACTGGCTGCTCGTCACTTTGATGGGCGCATTTGGCCTTTCGTCCTGTCACTGCCACAAGGAGGTGGAGAAGACTGAACCCAAGGAAACTCCCGAGGTGAACCCTCGCGAGGAGATACGTTTGATGTATGGCGTGCCGACCATGAACTTCATGATTCGCGGTCAGGTGAAAGATGCCGACGGACGCCCTGTGAAGAATATCCGCGTCAATATGTTGGAACGCAACATGGAAGTGAAGGACGGTGAACTGCAAGGCGATCCTGCAAAAGTGCGGCAGTGGCTCGACGGGACTGCTGTGTCTACCGACAGGAACGGGAATTTTGAAATCAACAATAGTGGTATCCCGCAAGAGGAGGTGAAACTGATGGTGCGTGATGTCGATGGACAGGAAAACGGCGAGTTCAAGAACCAGGTGTTTGAGATGAAGGTGGAGCAGAGCGATGTGGACCGTACCGGTGCCGGTGGATGGAATCATGGAACCTTCAAAAAAGAGGTGGAGATTCAGTTGGATAATAAATGAACTTTAGGCAACGTCTGGGGCTGGAAATGCAGCGTTCGCTGCGTCATACCAATGAGCAGTTGCATCCGCTGCGTTCGTTGTTTTGGGAGTGCACGCTGCGGTGCAATATGAGTTGCCGTCATTGTGGCAGCGACTGTAAGGTACAGCCCGACGTGCAGGATATGCCCGCCGAGGATTTCCTAAAAGTTATTGATACAATTACGCCTCATGTCAATCCACATGAGGTATTTATTATTTTTACAGGCGGTGAGGCGCTATTGCGCGACGACCTGGAACAGGTGGGGCTCGAACTCTACCGTCGTGAGTATCCTTGGGGTGTGGTGACCAACGGATTCCTTTTGAATGAGAAACGATTGAATTCTTTGCTGGCCAGCGGCATGCACTCCATCACCGTCAGTCTCGACGGTTTTGGGGAACAGCACAACTGGATACGTCGTCATCCGCAGTCGTTCGAGAAGGCCATAGAAGCTATCAAATTGCTGGCTCGGCAGAAAGATTTGTTGTGGGATGTGGTGACTTGCGTCAATCCCCGCAGCTATGGTCAGTTGGCTGAATTCAAAAACTATCTGGTTTCTATCGGTGTGCGCCGTTGGCGCCTCTTTAGTATTTTCCCCATGGGGCGTGCTGCTAACGACCCGGACTTGCAGCTCACCGATGAGCAGTTCCGTGGTATTCTCGATTTTATCAAAGACTGTCGGTCGGAATATTCTCAAGCAATCAAGCAATCAAGCAATCAGGCAATCCTCGATGTCAGCTACTCGTGCGAGGGCTTCCTTGACGAATATGAGCAGAAGGTCCGCGACCATTTCTTCTACTGCCGTAGTGGCGTCGAGGTGGCCAGTATTCGTTGCGATGGCGGCATCAGTGGCTGCACCTCGGTGCGCAGCCACATGGACCAGGGCAATATCTATCAGGACGATTTCTGGGAGGTCTGGCAGAACCGCTTCCAACTGATGCGCGACCGTTCGTGGGCCAAGAAAGGACAGTGTAAAGACTGCAAGGTCTGGCGTTACTGCGAGGGCTCCGGCTTGCACCTCTATGACGACAACGGCGAGTTGCTTACCTGCCATTACAATAGATTGAAAAGCGAAAGGTGATTTTTTCATTTTTCAATTCTCAATTTTCAATTTATTTCGTATCTTTGCAGTCGCAAATGTGGATAGATTTGTAATGATTGCAACCACTGAGTGGTCTATGACTGAAAGGAATAAACCACAAAATAAAAAATGCTAAAGCGTTGTTCAATGGCGACTTCATTCTCAAATCTGTTACATTTAGAACATAGTATTAACTAACTAAATTGTAACAAAAATGAGTTATTTCTTCACTTCCGAAAGTGTTTCCGAGGGCCATCCCGACAAGGTGGCTGACCAGATCAGCGATGCTTTGCTCGATGAATTCCTCCGCCGCGACCCTGAGAGTCATGTGGCCTGCGAGACGATGGTGACCACCGGTCTTGCCGTTGTGAGCGGCGAGGTGACCTGCAACGGGTGGGTCGACATTCAGGAGACCGTCCGCGACGTCATCAAGGAAATAGGTTACACCAAAGGCGAGTACAAGTTCGAGGCTGAATCGTGCGCCGTACTCTCTACCATCCACGGCCAAAGCGGCGACATCAATCAAGGGGTCAGCCGTAAGAAAGAGGAGGAGCAAGGTGCCGGCGACCAAGGCATGATGTTCGGCTATGCCTGCAATGAGACACGTGAATACATGCCGCTGCCCATCACGCTGGCGCATATCTTCCTGTTGGAACTTACTCGTATCCGCAAAGAGGGCAAGGTGATGACTTACCTGAGACCCGATGCCAAGAGCCAGATTACCATCGAATACAGCGATGAGGGCAAGCCGTTGCGAGTCGACACCATCGTGCTGTCGACCCAGCACGACGAGTTCGACACCGAACGCCGTATGCTCAAGCAGATAGAGAAGGATGTCCGAGAGATATTGATACCCCGCGTGATGAAGCGCATCAACGCCAAGAATCGCGCCCTCTTTGCCAAGAAGGACTACAAACTGTACGTCAACCCCACCGGCAAGTTCGTTATTGGCGGTCCTCACGGCGATACGGGTCTTACGGGTCGCAAGATTATCGTCGACACCTATGGTGGACGCGGTGCCCATGGTGGCGGTGCCTTCAGCGGCAAAGACCCCTCGAAAGTCGACCGCTCGGCAGCCTATGCCACCCGTCATATCGCCAAGAACATGGTGGCGGCGGGACTCTGCGACGAGGTGCTGGTGCAGGTAGCCTATGCCATCGGTGTGGCCGAGCCTGTAGGATTTTATGTAAATACTTACGGCACTGCCAAAGTCAAACTCACCGACGGCGAGATAGCAAAGCGAGTGGAAAAACTCTTCGATATGCGTCCCTTCGCCATTACTAAACGCTTCGGTCTGAAGAACCCCATCTACCGTCGCACGGCCGCTTATGGCCACATGGGACGTGACCCCAAAGAGGAAACCGTGGTACTGTACGACGCCGAAGGCCGCAAGCATACAAAGAAGGTGCAGTTCTTCGGCTGGGAAAAACTCGATATGGTCGACGCAATAAAGAAGGAATTTAATATATGAATTACACAGGCCTTATTATTGGTGTCGCAACATTCTTGTGTATCGGCCTTTTCCATCCATTGGTGATCAAGGCAGAATATTATTTCGGAGTGGGGTGCTGGTGGGTATTCCTCGTGTTGGGATTGATTTGCATCGGAGGATCGTTGTGGGTTGAGGACACAATACTGTCCACCTTGCTTGGAGTCACTGCATTCTCAAGTCTGTGGTCTATTTTGGAAATTTTCAAGCAGCGTGAACGTGTCATGAAAGGTTGGTTCCCGGAAAATCCTAAGAGAAAAAACAAAAATAATGACCAAGCTTAGTGTAAATATCAACAAGGTGGCCACCATCCGCAATGCACGTGGCGGCAACACACCAGACGTATTGAAATTTGCAGTGGACTGCGAGCGTTTCGGGGCCCAGGGTATCACCGTCCATCCGCGTCCCGACGAGCGCCATATCCGCTATGCCGATGCGCTGGCCATCAAGCCGCTCATCGGTGTAGAATATAATATTGAAGGAAATCCCAAAGGCATCTCGAAAAGCCGTCCCTACGGTTTCATCGACTTGGTGAAGGAAATCAAACCTGCGCAGGTGACGCTGGTACCCGACGCCGAAGGGGTGCTGACCTCCAACGCCGGCTGGGACACCGTCAAGAACCAGGGCTATCTGTGTGATGTCGTCAAGGAGTTCAAACAATGTGGCATCCGTGTGAGTATCTTCATCGACGCCAACCCCCAGATGATTGAGATGGCCGCCAAGACGGGTACGGATAGGGTGGAGTTGTATACTGAGGCGTATGCTTCGGGGTACCATCGCTGTGTAGCTAATACCCCCTCCCCCCTTCGGGATACTCCCCCTATGTTAGGGGGAGAGCAGGAGAATGCTTATGGCTGCTCCCCTAAAATAGGGGAGCTGTCCGAAGGACTGAGGGGTATAATCGCACCTTTCGTCGAGGCCGCCAAGGTGGCCCGAGATTGCGGCCTCGGCCTCAACGCCGGTCACGACCTCAGTTTAGAAAACCTCACCTACTTCCATCAACAAATACCTTGGTGCGACGAGGTCTCTATCGGCCACGCCCTTATCAGCGACGCCCTCTACCTCGGCATCGAAGAGACCATCCATCGGTATCTTGAATGCTTGAATGAGTAAATGTGTTAATGCATAAGTGTATGAAAAGAATTATTGTTGTATTGTTGCTGGCTATTAGTTTGTCGGCCTATGCTCAGGAACAGATTAATTTAGGCCTGATACCCACGCCGCAGAGGGTAAAAGTCGGACACCCATATAAGCGCTTGTTCAAAGTCAATAGTGTGAGAGTTAAAGAGTATCGAGTTGATACACTTCCTGTGGAATGCAATTTGCAGCAGGCCTATCAATTGAGTATGGGTGCTGGTGAGATAACTATCCGCTATGTGGGCGAAGAAGGTCTTCAGAATGCTCGGCTTACGCTAGAACAGCTTCGCGAGGTGTACCCTACGTATTCACAAGGCATCACCATTATTGACTGGCCGGCCTACACCTACCGTGGATGGATGGATGACATTAGTCGCGGTCCCGTACCGCACCAGGCCTTCCGCGAGAAGCAATGGAATAGGCTCCATGCGCTGAAGTACAACTACTGCAACTACTATACCGAGCATACGCTCTACCAGCCGGAGTTCCCCGACTTGGCGCCCGCCTATGCCGCCGAGTGCAAGCCGCACCCTGACGAGGTCATCAACCTGCAACTCTTCGCTCACGCCGAAAAAACGCTGCGCGTGCCGTTTTACCAGCACTTGATGGACAGCCGCACCAACTTCGACCCCAGTGTCGAGGCTACCTACGACTTCCTCCGCCAGCGCATCGAGGCCGCATATGAGCGCATCCCCAACTCGCCCTTCTTCATCATCAACTGCGACGAGACCGAGCAACTTGGCACAGGTCGCGCGAAGGACCTCGTCGACAGCCTTGGCGCCGACCAAGTATATGTGGACTTCATCAACCGCTGCTATAATATCGTCAAAGAACTTTCACCTCTCACCTCTCACCTTTCACCTCGCATCGCCATGTGGGGAGACATCGTGGCGAAGAATCCCGCGATGATGAAGCAGTTGCCCAAGGATATGATATACATCATGTGGGCCTACGAGCCTATCGATAGCTTCAAGCATTTGATAAAACCCTTCAAGGATCAGGGCAACCCCTTCTGGGTCGCCGCCTCCACGGGCCACAGCGCCACCATGACCTCCACGCCGCAGCGCTACATCAAGAATATTGCCAACCTCTTTCGTGACGGCTACCGTGATGGTGCCGAAGGCGCCATGCTCACCTGCTGGGACGACAACGGTGAGGCTCTCTTCGACAACTCTTGGCATGCCCAGTACTGGGCCGCCGAGATGGCCTGGAACCCCCTCAAGACCGACGACCCCGAAGAGCTGCGCCAGCGCGAAGCCCAGTTTAATGAGAACTTCGAGCGCCTGTTCTATGGCCACAGTGTGGCTGGCGATTCGGTCGCCAGCAAGACCAGCGACCTCTATGCCGTCGGCGCCCTCATGTACGAGCCCGCCATCGGCGATTGGTACACTTCCGCCGCACTGATGGAGCCGCTGTATAATTTTAATCCCGACAACACTGGCGATGTCATGAATGAACGCTTAAAACAGGGAGAAGACCTTACTTGGAATATAACTATCGATTCCGCTGCCAATCCTCATGCCCAGTATGCGTTGCATCGTATTCTATTGGCAATGCAAAAAGCGTATCTACGGAGTGCGATTTATCTCTCTTTGAACATGAAAACGCCCATGTCGGAAAGAGCATTTCAAAAGATAACAGACCAATACTATGTCTGCCTTCGTAACCTCAAGCGTGAGTACCTGCGCCTTTGGGATCAGGAAAATGGCGACTACGAGCGCTACATCGTCATGAATCGCTACGACGCCCTCGCTCGCGAGGTGCTGGAGCTCGACAGGCATGTCTTTATGGAGGTGCGTAGTTCTAGTCAAATTAGTAACACTAATTCGACTAGCCTGCCGATGGTGCAACTGAGAACCCTCTACAACGACCGCCCCATCTACTATACCCTCGACGGTAGCGAGCCCACCGCCTCCTCCACGAAATACGAAGGCCCCTTCCCGCTGGAGCGTTCCGCCACCATCCGTGCTATATCATATAATGAATATGGCGAGGGTGTCATCAGCGAACAATACCTTCTGAGCCACCTCGGCATGGGCGCCACGATAACGCTCAACACCAAGTACAGCGACTATAAGGCCATCTACTCGGGTGGGGGAGAGTCCGCCCTCATCGATGGCCAGCTCGGCTCCAACACCACCTACGCCGACGGTCACTGGCAAGGCTACTGGGGCGACAGCATCGACGCCACTATAGATTTTGGCAAGCCTACAGAAATACATGAGGTGAGTATGCGCTTCATGCAGAACACTTTTGACTGGATACTGGCTCCCACCCAAGTCAAGGTCTATGTGTCAGAGAATGGCCAAAATTGGACCCTTGTTTCCGGCAAACATTTCGATATGGACCCACGCGAAACTGGCATGCGCCTGCGCAGTTACACCGTAGACCTAATGCAAACGAGCAAAGGGGAGGCGAAAATAATAGGCTATCCTGTCACCCGCTACCTCCGCGTCGTCGTCCCCAACCCCGGTCCGCTGCCCTCGTGGCACCCCGCCCCTGGCCAGCCCTCCTACCTCTTCACCGACGAAATCATAGTCAAGTAACCCTTTTCTACCTATCATCATCGTACCAACACCGTATCAACTCCTACCATAGTAGTATTTGGGTAGGAGTTGATACGGTGTTGGTACGGTGTTGGTACGTGATTCATAGGGAGTTAGGTGCTTTCTGATGTAGGGTGTTCGGTGTTTTGTTTATTCTGTTGATTTTCAATATTATATATTGTTTTTGCCGGCTTTTTCCGGAATTTGGGGTCTTTTTGATGAAAAAAATGTCTTTTTTCCGTCTGAACCATGGCCTTTTTGCGAGAAAAGAACATCGGTGGCGAAAAATTTTTAAATTTTATAGTTTTGGTTTATAGAATGATATGTTGTTTTGAAAATTTTTTTTGAAAAAATATTTTGTCAGTTTGAAAAATGGTTGTACTTTTGCATCCGCTTTCGACGAAAAACCGACTTGTTAATAAAGTTGTTGATAAATAGAAAGAAAGCGAAAGAGCTTTGAAATTAATGAGTAGATGAGATAGCGTGTGTCAAGTTTCATACATAAGGTATGAAACGGACACGAAGACGAGTCAAAGGTAAAGATGAACAATTCTTACAATGAAGAGTTTGATCCTGGCTCAGGATGAACGCTAGCGGCAGGCTTAACACATGCAAGTCGAGGGGTAACAGGGAGTAGCAATACTCTGCTGACGACCGGCGCACGGGTGCGT
>JAEEGK010006678.1_pt1 | contig 27697 bp, 10 predicted proteins | sample 8958771 | NCBI WGS metagenome assembly JAEEGK01 (sample SAMN16246547, study PRJNA631951) | gut metagenome | biome: gut microbiome; feature: rumen; material: SC-attached | host: Bos | place: Iran: Karaj | collected 2018-10 | reverse complement strand
GATGAGCGAAGCCGGCACGGTGATGATCATGATCTCCTTGATACCGACCCCAGCCCCACCGAGCATGGTATGGGAGAGGATGGCTGCCGTAGCCGCCGACACCGGCGAACCCGTGATACCGAGCGACGCAGCAATCGTAGCGACACTGAGCGGTCGCTCCGGGCGCACTTTCTCCTTGTAGGCTATCTCCGAGATGATCGGCAACAGCGCATAACAGGTATGAGCCGTGCCTGCCAGGAAGCAGAACAGCCACGTCACAAACGGTGCGTAGAAAGTGATATGCGTCGGGTGACGCCGAAGTATCTTCGCCGCGATCTGCACCATGTAGTCCAGTCCTCCGGCAGCTTGCAGTGCCGCGGAGGCGGTGATGACGGACACGATGATGAGCATCACGTCAATAGGAATGACACCGGGTTCGAGCCCAAAGCAGAAGACGAGGATGAACACGCCTACCATGCCGTAGATACCGAGGCCGATAGAGCCCACTTTCGCGCCGATGAAGATCATCGTCAGCACGACGAGCAGTTGCAATATGATCAAGAATGTTGCCATTGCAGGGATGCTATTCAGCTACGGTCCATTCGGGAGTGTAGGGTTCGGTGATAGAACCGAGCTGGGTATCGTTGCGGAAGGGGAAAACCTCTTTGGCGACAAAGATACGCTTCAAGTCCGGAGAGTAGAAACGCAGTTGCACGTCACCGCCTGCTTCCGTAGCGGGTGAGATATAGAGCCAATAGAGGCCGTAGTCCGCTTTGTAGGTAGCGATACCGCAACACTTGTCTCCCAGGAAAGCAGCCAACGTACCTTCGTTTTGTGCAAAGGACACTTTGACGATGGCGGTCATGGAAGCGGTCATGTTGTTTTCGCCGGTGACCCAATTGGGGTTTTCGGTGGTACCCGGATTCACATAAGGATTGACCGGTTCCTCTTTGCCCTTACAGCCTGTTAGAATACAGAACACAGAGCATAGCAACGCGAAGCAGATCGTACGAGTTCGCGAGTTAAGAACACAGAACGATAGTGCTCTTGCCAAATTACATTTTTTTACCTGTAACATATTGTTCATTGTTTTGAATTATTCTACATTTAGTCTTCGATTATTCGTCCCGGCATACGTGCGGTACCTTGCGAACCGCCTCCGCCTATCGGCATTGTGCTCGTGCAAAGGGTCTGACCAACGATAACGAATGTCTGCACGGACATGGAAGGTTGTGAATATTGCTTTCTCATAATTTCTGCCCTCCTATGCTATATTGTTCACCATTGATGAGCAAGACCACACGTCCTTCACGCAATAGTTTTGCACTCTTCGTTTTCATTTCTTCGTTCTCTAACCCTGTCGTGACACTCGTTATCCGGCGGATATGCAGCGAAGCGGGCATACCGCGATAGACAGGAGCCGGACTCGGTTGACCGGGATCAACCAGCCAATAGGCGCGGAAGCCTCTCATACTCGTGCCATCCGTGTTAGGCCAGTAGAGGACATCGTTCGCGCCGAGGAAGAGGTTGTAATGGTTCAGTTCCTCGATATGCGTCATCGGATAGAAGCCATGAAAAGTGACTTTGGCATCGCCCGTCTGGTCGGCATCGCTGCCGGTGCCCCAGATGATGTTATCAAAGATAAGGAACGACAGGTTGTCACCCGAGGTCCAACGAAGCATGTACGGTACGCCCTTTTCCAATTGGTCGCCGGTCAGAGGTGAGAGTTGCAGTTGCAGCTCCGTGCCGGCACCGGTATCCACCACTCTGCCGCCATCGAAGGTGTAGATCTCCGCGCCGGCTAAAGGCGAAGCGGCGATGCTGTTCACATCAAAGGGCAGACATATCGTATTGAAATAACCGTCCTTATAGAGCGTACGTTTCATGAGTGCAAAGTCCTCGTTATCCGCCGCAGCGAATTTCGTCGCGAAGGTCGAGGCATCATCGTTCTCGTCCAACACGGTTACCGTCTGCGCCAGACGAACGCTATAGTAGTTTCCTTTGGCTTTCGGCTGGCGGTCATGGATGACCGAATTCTGAAACTGAATGGCAAAGCCCTGAGCCGTATTACCGCTATTTTCCGAACGACTCCAATACGTACCGTCTTCTCCGGCATCCCAGACGATTGTCCCGTCGGTAGAATAACCTGCGGCAGGCAAGAACACGGCTCCGGCATCTGCCATAGCAGCCCACTGGGTAGCATCGTAACTATTGGTATCCCATCCTTCCGAAGAGCCTCCGGTCAGCGCCGGAACTCCGGATGGTTGCGTCCAGTTATCCGGAATGATGATCAAGCCGTGTACACCGGCTACCGTACCTATTCCGTTACGTTGGTCGGCTGCAGCCAATCCCGCATCGCGGGTAACTAACAGATAGGTCCATTCATCTTTGTCCAAGACATGCCATCCTTCCTCACTGATTGCTTGCGTTTCAGCGAATGTAAAGAGGGTCTTTGTACTTTGAGAATAGTTCTCGTCCGCCAGCGTTACATACACGCCGTCTCCGACGGAGAACACGCCTTTCGGGGCGGTTGCTCCTACTGTGCCTGCTGCCGAAAGCAGCAGGGCACAAAGAGCAAGGATTTTATAATTTCTTTCCAGTAACATCATATTTCTCATTGTTTCGGATAATTACTACATGGTTGTTCTCGATGATCTTATAAACACCGGTCTCATCGGCAGGACGAAGCATGATTGGTGCTTTCAGACTACCTGCATGGCTATCGGTCGAGTACATGATGGCGCCATTTTCGGGTTGGAGTGTCTGTCCGTCCATCTCGAAGCGGAGCGTGCCGGTCTTATCGCTCTGGATGGTGAGGAAGTAATATGTTTCCTCATCAATCGTGAGCGGTGTAGCTACGGCAGCGAGTTCATCACCTACGTAAACCTTCAATACATCATTTACATCATTGAGCGACGCAGTCGCGCTCATTCCATCATTAATCATTGCAATCACGGTCATGTTGGTTGCAGCCTTCGGGTTACTGAATACAGACGGATGACTGCTGTTATCCTGAGCGCGACGCGGAGCTTTGGAAAGAGACTGACGATAGAACGGGATGGTGACAGTGCCCGGTGCCATGCGACGGAAGAGGTATCCTTCTCCCGGACGCAGGGCAGTGAGGTTACCTTCCCAGCGATTGTTAGCCGAGAAAGTAGCGAAGCGGTCATGTGCTTTGATGAGGTCACCCTGAGTAGCGTTGTCGTAATAACCCGCCAATGCTTCGGTAAGCGGTGTTGCTTGGTCAAACAGACACGGCATCGGATTCCATTTGCCGTTACCGCTGACGGATATCTTCATCGAATCCTCAGGCAGTTTCTCACCCGCGATACGGATGGTATTACCTGCTGCGCTAAGCACCATATAGGTTTGCGAGAAATGCAAGGTTTCAAGCGTACCCACAAAGTAGCCTGTAGCCGCATCATAGTCGCTGAACAGACAGGAGTTGGTGTTCTTGATCTTGTCATTAGCCACCCACGGGTCATTCGCCGTCATACAAGCCGCCATGGAACCGCCGGTCTTGGTCAGATCGAGATTCAGGGATATCCAGTTCCAGCCCTTCTCGATAGCGATATGCTGCATCTCGCTACCGCTGGTCATGAGGATAATCGGTTTTCCGTCGTCGCAGCCATAGACATAGCCATGCTCGAAGAGGATATTGCGACTTGCTGTGAGATCAAAGACTTTACCGGTCGAAGCCTGCCAGAGTTGGAAGCGAACAGGTTGACGGTTCATATCATCGTTACCATAAACAGTGATGAAGGCCTTGGATGTGTTGGTGATATCGTCAAAGGTGACATTTTCTTTACCGACACACTCATTGCGGTAGAGCGCATAGACGATATCACTTGGATCGGTATCATAAACCGATTCGTCGAGCAATACCTGTGCGCAGACAGACATATTGAGCGGATACTTGCCTTTATCCACACCGTCGTACGGCGGTATCGCCTCTATATTGAATTCGATACGGAGCGGTTCGCTCAGTCCGTCTTCATCGGTCAGATAGATCACATCCGAATAAAGACCTACGGCTATATTGGCATCGAAGGTAAGCGTCAGCGTTATCTCGTCAGTCGGTTCAATAGCGCCGCTGGGTGCATCTACTGACAGCCAGTCTGGCAGGGACTCGACGGTGTACTGATGACGCTTTCCTGAGTAGTTGACAACGCGAATGGTACGTGTGACGGATTCGTCTTTACCATAGATAGCCTTGGCGGTAATCTCTTTCTTCGCCCATTTGATAGCATTGCGATCAACGAAGGTGGTCCATGTCACAGGCGAAGCCATCGGGTTACCGTTGAGGTCCTCCACATCGCGGACGGTGATATAGATGGTCTGTTTGTTAATCTCGCGGTCACGCATGTTGAGATTGATAAGGAGTTCGTCGTTATTGAACGACCAGTCGAAGTTCATCTTCGTGAGCTGACCGATGTCTTGCACAGGAGCAGAGAGCGTTCTGTCACCGAGGGACATCACATCCGACGAATCGGATACGCTCACGATCAGCGGTTGTACTTTCTCCACTACATCTCCTTCGGAGGTGCGGAAGACGCGCTGGTCGTTGATAGAGAAGACTTGCTCCAGAATACCATTGTCATTCTCTTTCATCTCCACGAACGGCAGATAAGCCATCAGACCCATTTCGTCACCCCTCGGAGAGATCGTTCCATAGGTCTCCATGAGCGATTGCGGCAGAGCTTGCTCGAAGATGATGAACTCGTCTATATTACCGTCGAATCCGGCGCCTCCGAGATACATTTCTCCGCTGACCTCACCTATCTTGGTAGCAGCTGTAGAGACTTTCTGTTTGTCGTCCAGATAAACCGATGCATTATTGAACGCACGGTTGATGGTCAACGCGAAATGATGCCATGAGTTATCCGAATAATTACCGTCGATCTTCCATTCGTTCTCATAACTTCTAAAGAAGACATTCCCGTTGCTGAGCACGAGTTCGGTGCCTTGTTTATCGGAGAGTCGTCCGGCAGAGAAGATCGTACCGTTTTTGCTCGGGGTCTTGAACCAGAACATCAGGGTCTCATCCTGCTTGTTGGAGCGCGACAAGAAAGCATCGTTCATCTTGACTATCTGTCCGTCCTTCACACGGAGCGATATACCTTTCTGGTACTCCCAGTTAGCCTGGTAGGTATAGAGGGTAGCGCCATTGGCTTTGTCCGCCAAGGTAGATCCTTTACCTTCGTCCATCGGATAATATGCCACGAGTTCGCGTTCGTATCCGGTGAGGCGGGTCATATAGGTCTGTGTGATCTCGTCGGGAGCCAAAGCTTTGGTCCAGAGACGAACCTCCATCATGTTGCCGGCAAAGCCCTTACCGATAGAGATCGGCGCACTGCCGTTGAACTCTATATCTTCCTCAAACGGAGCAATCAAGGTATCTGTTACCTCTTTCGTTCCTGCGTAGAAACGTACCAAATGGTTCGTACGGTCATAGACTACAGCCACACGGGTAAAGCCGATCATCTTCTCCGGCAAGGTGTCGGAATAGATCGTTCCACTGCCTAATTTGGCAAACAGACGGTTATCTGCGGTCTTACCGAAGCTGAAACGTCTGCGGCCTTTGGTGTCATAGTTGAAGAAGGTATATTCGGCTTCCGGATCCTGCGGCCGTACCATCATATCGACTGTGAACGATTTGTCGGAGATGGAACGCAGCACTTTGGATTCTGCATAGGATTTTTCCGTGTCGATGAAATGGAGGGATATACCGGTGGATATTCCCGTCTCGTTGGTATAACCGATGACCTGGAAGTTATTATCCTCATCAAGGTAGTTGCCGGCGATCGGTTCATTGAATCGTAGCAACAGTTTGTCTCCTACGCCGAGAATGGAGTTAGCCGGCTCGGCTTCACCGAACACACGCGGTACGCGCGTATCCTTAATACCGCGCATTACTTCCGACGCGCGAGTGATGAATCCGTTACCATGACGGCAGAAAGCCACGGCGCGCAGGTCGTATTCCTGCTCCATCGGGTCGCGCTCGCCGTAGAAACGTACATTCTCTATACGACCGCCACTGATCATCGCCTTGTTGCCCGAAGCCAGAGCAAAGAGGCTGTCATTCGCGTAATACGAACAGAGGTTAATCCATTCTTCGTCGCTGCGAGTCGAGAGTTTGTATTGGAACTCGATATGGTCGAAGTTCTTGTAGTTTACATCAAATCCGTCGATCACAACAGGCAGATACCATCCTGTCGAGTCTTGCGGCGAGAGCGTATTCATGATCCATTTATCATGCGGCGCGGAGATATTTACCGGGCATGCTACCGGCATATAGTGAACGGAGAACGTGCATCGTGCCAACTCCGACATACTACATGTCGAGGTCAATGCTAACGTGATGTTCTCGAAGTCATAGCCTTCACCGGCATAGACCTCTACACGTTTGTTCATTATCGAACCGCGGGTTAGACCAAATTCGCGGGCTTCCTCTGTAAGCGGCACTCCGTCAATCAGGATTCTCGCACCTTTGGGGTTAGTACCTCTTTGCACTTTGAGCTCAAACTTAAGCATGCCGGTACCCGAACCATAAGGCACTTCGCCTTCGTTGCTCATTTGGATATTGAATACCGCGGGTTGATCTACCGGCACATTGCTGCGCTCATGTACGTCGATATCTAATTTCGGATTTTCCAATTTGAGCGTACCTGCCGAGAGAGGCACTTTAGGAGTATAGAATCGTGTCGAGTCCGGTCCCTGCCACGGGCAACGGGTAGCACCTCCGTTAACGAAATAGACATACGATCCATAACGGTAGTCACTGTCAGCACCCGTGAAATCACGGTTATCATCGGTTTCATCATTGAATTTGTTATTCTTGTCCACCACGCGATAAACAGAGACATTGAGATGACTGTAATTGAAATCATCGTTTTTGAGGGTGAAACTTGCCGTTTTGGAATGACCGTGAGTGCTGGTAGCAGGACTCATGTTAAAGTCCGCATTGATGATAGGCGTGAACTCGAATTTCCAGGTAGCTGCAGAGGTTTTACCCAATACCTCCAACGGCTTGTTCTCGCCGGTATCCTTCTGCTTGAATGCGGTTTCCATGAGTTTGTCCATACCGGCTCTGTCGCCTTGTATGATGTTCATGTCACCTTTAGGCAACGATCCTTTGAGCGACAATCCCGGATAGAATAGTTTAAAATATTCGGAGCTGGAGGAGTTGTAGGTCTCGGTGTGTGTCACGGTGGTAGCACCGCCTGTTGACCATGTACCTACCAGTTGGCTGTTTGATCCGCGGAGCGCATTGATTTTCTCGCGCTCGTTCTTGATCAGTAATGAGAACCAGTTGACAAACTGACGGTTGTAGGCTGCCACTTCATCGTCATACACTTTCTCTCCATCCGGCACAATCATTTCGTAATAGCCATCCATACCGAAGTTCTCGTCCTCAGGACCTACCTTACTCCAATAAGCCGGTTTGTTGGTCGCGATGGCAATACCTGCAACGGTAGCACTATCACCCGTCATGAGCAGGCTGTTACGCATCTGTACCAATTGCGGCAGGAGGGTCTGTTCGATATAACTCTGCGTATGGACGAACGTCGAACTGATATACGAAGTAGCTCCGAACTCGGTACCGATAACGAGATAGTATTTCTGTCCGTTAGCATCCCTACCCTCAGCGATAGTGCGCATAGTACCGTCCGCTGCGCGTGCTGCAAGCGTGACATAGGTCAGCGAGTCAAGCGGCTGTACTGCATCCATCGCACCATACAGCACATTCTGGGTAGCACCGATATACACATCCGCATCGGCTCCTACCGAGAACGGATCGCCAGCGGTAGTGATACGCTCCGTTGTTTGGAAAGTATAGGTACCGTTATGCTTATAGACGAACGTATTGGTGATAGGCAGCGTCATTGAATAGCTGGATGCCACCTCTGTAGGCATACCGGACCATACACCGCCTCCCATACCAGCGAAGGCACCCATATAGATATTGGCTCCCGAACCATATTTGAGAGTAATGCCCATACCGAAGGTGAGTTTGAGGTCAGTATTACAGTTGTAACTGTAGGAAGAACCTGCATCCAGATAAGCGGTACTACCTGATCCAGGAGGATCACGCAAAATATCGAGCAAAATTACATCTCCGTGCGTAGAAGCAGCATATTCCTGTCCTTTTAATTTGTCACCGGTTACATAAGCGCGGAAAGCCTGACTCTCAATATAGGCGCCCTGGTATTCTACGGACAGATCCAGTACGCGCAGCGCATTCTCACCGGTCTTGACAAACGATACATAATCCACCGGCAGAGCAATTGTGGCACGACCATTTGTGTCCAGTTGATGAGTCTGAATCTCTGTATCCTTGGCGTCATGGAGACCGTTATAGACCTTGAGCGTACCGCCACGAAGCCGTACCTCCTCGTGTTTCGAAGAAGTAAGATCATTGTTGTAATAATAGTCCTCATGTGCGGTAACGCTGAACTGATAAGTATCCGAATTGAAGACCGGCGCACCGAAAAGGTAGGTGCAGGAGCCGTCAGGTTGCATCTCTACTACCGGCACCTCAATCTTCTCATTCAGAATATTCTGGCGGGTTATGGTTTTCTCGCCGTAATAGGGTACCGGCATACCATATAGCAGCTGCCTACAGGAGATAGCTATCGGGCTGTGATAGGTGATATTATACGTCCCGTTGTAATAGACCTCCATGTCCCCGTAGGTATTAACATGGTGTTGCAAGGGGGCTTCGATCAAATCAAGCGTTTCGCCGGTCTTTCCATCAGCATAGAGCGTCGCATAACCTTTTGCGGTGGCCTGCGTGATCTTATATTTGACAGGGAAGAGATCTACATAATACTCTCCTGTTTTCACATCCGGATAGATGATGATGCGTTTCTTGTAGTACTCCGTGCGAGTAATACCCACCGAATCTGCTCCTTCCTGAGTCAATACATCGTGACGCAGATTGACGAGGACGCTGTCGCGCAGGAGGTCGTCGTTATAGTGCACGATCTGGGAGATATTATCGCCTTCCAACTCTAATACCAACTTCAGGTCGTCACCGAGGTTGTTTTGACTTACACCGAAACCAAGCGGTTTTTCCGCCTGATCATTACCTCCGCATAAACGTCCGATGATACGTACTTTGGTCTGGTCAAAGATACGTACTCCGGGCAGACGTTTATCCAGGCTGAGGAGACTATCCTCGCGCTGCGTCGTTTCGTTGAACATACGAATATAGCCGTCTCCGGCAAAGACGTGACCATCTTTGTATGCCTGCAGGGTGAACGGTGACTTCAACGGAACACGGAACTCGAAGTTACCGGACGCATCGGTCTTATAATACGAAGTACCGCTCTTGACGGGGATGCCGTTGAGCAGGAATTGTACATCGCGTACCGGTATGGTAGAGTTCTCAAAGAGCACGCGACCCGAGAACGGCACAGAGGATATATTGGCAAAATTGACACCCTCGCGTACGCAGTCGTTCAAACCGAGCGTAATAGCAGCCGTTGGAGAGGAGGTGTTGTTGTATTGGAACTCCGCCGACATGCTGGTAGGCTGTATAGAATAAGCGTAACCTTCGCCGTAGATCAGACTGTCAAGCAGGTAGTATCCGTTCTCGTCGGTAGTGACGGTCTGTACCGTTTTGCCCGTACTGGTACGAGAAGCGGTCACCGTTATATTCGGGCAGGCAGAGCCGTCCTCATAGCGCACATAACCGCTCACTTTGCCGTACGGATTACGGGAACCTACCGCAACAACTTCTTGGGCTTTGACAATACCATTACACTCGTAGGTCATCGTCAGGCGATAATCCCATTGCAGGGAGATAAAGGGGTTCGCTTCGCGGTCTTTAAACCAATTACCATCGTAGTTATCCACCAATACCGTCCAAGCTGTATCTTTGCCTGCAGGACGGGTCTCGATTTTGTACGAGCCCACATTGCCGTCCGTTGTTTGCCAGCGCAACAACACACCATCGGAATAATCCCCTTTGGAGGCATAGAGAGTTTCGAGGTTCGCAGCCTCAGTAAAGTAGATGCTATCGCCCGTAATAGGCATATACTCCGTGTAATTGTGCGAACCGTATAACTGTTTCACGATGACACCCGTAGTATCAATAACAGTCGAATACTCATAGTGTACGCAAGGCGTATTGGCTACATCGCTATAATGAACATCGATATAATTTACCTTGTTAAAATCCGTGTACCAACTTTGTTTCAAGCGGTCACGGGCCGCCTTTATACTGTCACTCGGAATCTCTATATATACAGTATCTTGCAACTCTTTATAGACTTTACGGATTTTCAAAGTCTGATTATCATCCCAATAGAACCGGTCATACGCAGGTTTTTTGGCACTGCCGTCACCATCTATGCTCTCTTTGGCGAACAAACGGATAGTGATATCCAGTTTGCGGGATTTCTCAAAATCTTCCGCCAAAGTATAAAAACCACCGCTGTATTTGTCGCTAAACGGCATCGGGTAGTAATTTTTATCCGGAACAGAGTAGCCTTTTATCGCATAATCATGCCCTATCCATCCCCACTGCGAGGAGGAAACACGGCGTACGCGGTAATAGATGGTGTAATTATTCTCTATCGGATTCCACCATGCCGCTTCAGTCGAATCGACAAAGGTATAGGTCTGTATATCCGTCAGACTATCTGTAGTCAGCGAGTCGTATGCCATCTGGATAAGACCAATACTCTCCGCGTCCGAGAAATCGTACATATATGCCCGTTGGATCTCGAACATATCATTCTCTACCAGATCTTCCTCTTTCGGATAGTATATTTTCCACGAAATCTGTTTAACCCGATCGTCAATAAACGTCAAGTTTGAACTTGTTCGATACTGATAATTACTGATCTTAAAATCATGTATCTTGTGATAAGCGGGAATATCCACTCTATTCGACCATATCCAATACGGCTGTTTGTCCGTACCACGGTGCATATAGAAATTGGCACGGAAACCATGCTGTACGGTATCCTTAGTATCCACATAGATAATATCGGTATTCTGATCCGTATGGTGCTCATTCGGATCCAGAGAGGTCGTATATTTCTCTACATCATTAACAGAGACATAGACCACAGCTGCTTTACCATACCCCGCAGCACCTGCTTCGTTCACCGCATAGAAAAACGGTTTGTTCAACTGCGGAGCCTTATCCGAGGAAGCACCGGTATAGGTACCAAGCATATGACGCTTTGTTTTGAAGTCGCATCCTCCGGATTTATGGTGATCGGAGGTTACGGATACCTCGAATTCTATACTGTCCAGCTCCATAGGAGGATACCAATCAAACTCAAAAAACGTCAAATGGTCGCCACTATCCGAACGTTTTAGATCGACTTCACGCTCTATCTCCGAAGCAGTGTACGTTTCAACTACTCCGTTGTAGGTATTGGTCACATCAATTACGCCTCTCTCCAGATAGAACCATACACGACCGGCATCTCTCGGCTGTTGACCGCCTGTATACCCGGGGGCATTCCAATAATTATCTGCACGGTAGCGAATGAAGATCGTATTGCTCTCACCGCCGCCGGGCTTTTGTACGGTGAAACGGATACGTGAGCCGGTCTCATCCGCGAAATTCGGATCTTTGCATCGCATACCTGCACCGGCATTGTAGTTGTGATCGTCACCTTCTGCGAAAATAAGCACTTTAAAGTGAATCTTGCCGTTGCCCATGGAATACGCATCGAAGTTGTCTGCATTTTCAAAATACGTAGAACCGTTATCGGGCGTAGCATAAGCCCAACTGATGCTCAGCATCATCACTACCAAAAGTAGTACTCTTCGAATAATGTGTTTCATTGTGAGAATCATTTTATAGTTGTTTTTTAGATTCTGAATTGTTACCGCCACACCGTTTCACGGCGGATGAGTTTGAGATAGACTGCATTCATCTCCTCGTCGTAGGTCTGGTAATAGTCATTACCTTGGGGGTCTGGAGTGTAAACCATCTCGTCATTATCGTTGATATACACCTCGCCCGCCGGTGAGAAATCGAACAGCAGGTCTGCATAGAGCAGGTTAAGCGCGCTTAGCGCATCCCACATACGCTGACCTGTGTTGCAGTCGTAGTTCATATAGACCTGTTTGATGGGATCCTCGTCTGTCCAGTAGATGTCGCTCAAAACGAGATCGGTGGGATAATCCACACCGTCCCCTACAATACTGGGCGAGAAATACACCTTTACCTCGCCCGGCAGCAGGTTAAAGAATCGCTTGGAGTACTCTAACGCGCCTTTGTGGCCGAAGTTATACCCGGGTCGTAAGGATTCTTCGCCGAACTTGCCGCCCATCACGTATATCGAATGTACTTTCTGCTTCACCAGTTCGACACCGCTGAGGGGTGAATACTCGTCCGGTTCGGACTCCAGCAGATGCACCAGCGTACACATGAAACCGATGGCACAAATCTTCACCGACCGGTCAGGTTTGTCCGCCAGTAGTTTGCGGTACAGTTTCCAGCCGTCCGGCAAGGTCGAATAATCGGATGTGCTGCGCGGGAACATCGTTGTCTGGTCTTCCTTCTGCAGATCCGCTATCCCTTCGTAGGAAATATACTCATTCGGTTCTTCCACACCGTTTCTTTCAATGCCCAAGGGCAGATGGGCGTCTGCAAAGTAGTGCGTGTTCATCAGATCCGCCAAGGCTGCCTTGGACTCTCCCATACGGCACACAACACCACCGATCAACTCACACTGACCGCGCTTCGAAGCGTTATAGAGGATTTTCAGCGCAAACAGGTCATCTGTGGACGAACCGATGTCGGTGTCGTAAATCACATAGTACTTCGGTTGTTGTTCTTCCGGCTGCTCCGGCGTGTTCTTATCCGTACAGGACGGCAAGAACGCAATAAAGAGTAAGGCAATTACCCAATTAAATTGGTGTCTCATAAGCATATTATTTTTGTGGTTACTATTCATGCTTTATTTCATTATCAGTTCCAAACGGCTGTATATTTGCTCAACCGGCTATCGGCCTGAGCCATGGCGTTGAGCAAGATGACCGCATTACCGAACTGCTCAGCGGCGCGTACTTGTGCCGCCTTGGCGCTATCGTTGATGACATCGTCCGAACTCATCTGGCTCAGCAGGTACCATAATTGGCACATGTCGGCTTTGTCCTCTTCGTCTATCTCGTACCATTGGTCTTGTCCGGACTCTTGTTCCAGGCGGGTCCACGTAGCGGTTACCTCATCCGCTGTGACCGTCTTACCGGCAAGTGCAGTCTGTACGACGGGAGCAAAGAGAGCGGCCTCGTTGACCACAACGGTATTGCATTTTTGTGCATCCAGATAAGCATACACTTTGCCGGCATAGGCGTTATAGTCCTCCGTATCGAGCGTATCGGAGAGGGTTAGGAAATAACGGCCGAGGATGCCATATTTCTTGTACAAGCTATAGGTAAGCGTCATATTACCATCATGGAATCCGCTGCTGACATTGTACGCTATACCGCTTGCTCCGAGGGCATCGCATTCAGGCAGATGTTTGTAAACACCGGCCTCGGTGACGGGTTCGATAGTGAAGTTAAACCGTGCTGCAAAACGCACCGTTCTAAGCAGGCTGGACGGGTTCTGCGGGTACGCCAGATCCGGGTCAATAAAGGATCGGATGATGCCTTCGCGCAAATCGTGCAAACCACCGTGGTAGTCCAGAAGATCGCCCGTGACATAATCGTAATAGATGGCGTTGATAGTCAGATCCCGCGAATAAGAGTCCTCAAGCAGGGACTTACTGAAGATGCCTTCATACTGGGATTCGGGAATACGGGGTTTGCCACGCAGGTACTCATAGATAGAGCGCATCGTGCCCATATCGGTACACTCGTCGCCATGCCATGCCTGCGCCACAATAAAGCCACTCGGTGCGGTAAAGATCGTGGTGTTCGGCACTATCTCTACCAGCTGATCGGGTGTAGCATCGGTCGTAAAATCCACATCGTTGGGCACTTTCCCCATGATTGCATCGCGTACAGAGCCTCCATTCACATAGGCCTCGTAGCCGGCATTGACCACGTAGTCCATGTCACCGGCCGCATCAGCCGGCATCGTAAAGGCTTTTTGGTCGAACAGATTAGCCGGAACACGTAACTCGGCGTAGCCGACTTTCTCCACTTCGGGATAGTTGGCATCAATGAGCCGGTTAATCTCCGTAGAGAAAAACCCCTGCGGCTGCTCCGGTACGTTCTGCTGCTTCTTACAGGACGCGCAGAATGTGACACAGAACAGTGCAATGATCCAATAAAAATTGCGTTTCATACAGTATATTATTATGATTATTCAACGATGGTGATCAGTCCTGCGGGTTGGCGGTATGCTTCGGGGATAACGCCCTGGAGTGTATGCTCCATATAATCCGCTAAGACATCATAGCACATTTTCGTCGGTTCATTGAGCAAGGGGCAATCCTTGAGCGTGCCATAGAAACCGCCGGTAGCATAGTAATCCGAAGTACCGATCGTATAGATACCGTCTGCGGTTATGGGTACGAAAGTGCTGCTTTGCTCGTCATAGACCATGACATCGGAGACGGAGTGGTCCGAAGCGTGGAGCGTGAACTTCAGTCCCGACAGCTGCGGGAAATCACCATCCAACTGCGGATAAGAAGCCGTGCAGGCCTCGAGCATATTCTGTATCTGCAGACCTGTTGCCTCAATCAGACAAACGGCATTATCATAGGGCACGACGGAGATGGCATCGGCATAGGTCACATCGCCGGCTTTGAGGCCGTTACGCACGCCACCGGCATTGGTCAGACCGATCTGAGCTTGTACATCGTGACGGAACGACTCGACTACCAGATTTCCGAGCGCTGTCTCTTGTTTGCGGATGACCCACATACCGGTCTCATCCGTAATCGACATGTCGAAATCGAGACGGGCTATCTTGCGCTCCGTGATGCCGTTAAGCAAGGTATGGATACTATCGGTCACGGCAGACACACGTGCGTTGGTGTAGATGATATCCTTGGTCGGAATAAGGGATGTATGGAAATGACCTGCCGTATTGATAAGCAGATGGCCTACATTTGCAAACTGCGTACCGGTCTGGGTGACAGGCACATAGACACCATCCAGGTTTTGCACCGAATCGCACGGGATCACCGAATGGGTATGTCCGTCAAGCACGACGTTGATTCCGCGCGTAGCGGCAATCATCTCATGGGAGCCGCAACCTTCATATGCCTGTTCCCCCAAATGCGCCAAAGCTATCACATAGTCCGCTCCTTCACGACGAGCTTTATCCACTGACTGTTGAACAAGACTATACAACTCCTCCGCACGCAGGTCATAGAGTTGATTACCGTCCCTGTCATAGAACGAATATTGCTCCGCTTTCATTGTCTCAGTGGTCAAAACACCGACGAAAGCAATCCGCTTGTTTCCGTATTGTTTGATGATATACGGGGCGTACATCGGCGCCGCACTGACGTATTCATACAGGTTGGTACACGACACGGGCGAACCGATAATCGGCAACAGCTCCAGCTGACGCGGCACACCATAATCGAACTCGTGGTTACCTAATGCCACCGCATCATAATGCATCTCGCTCATGATATCTACGATGTAACCACCTCTCGAGATGGCTCCGGCGAGTGCTCCTTGCAGGAAATCACCACTGCTGACCAAGCCCACATACGCTGTGTCGACTGCTACAATCGCATCCGCCAATCCGCGCATCTTGGTATAACCGTCGATCGCGCAATGCACATCGTTCTCATAGAGGATGACGATGCTCTTAGGCGAATAGACGACCGGTTCGTTGTTGTGACAACTCACCAAAGCCAGAATCGGCAACAGATAGATAAAAAGTTTTTTCATTATGGTAGCATAATTAGATCTTGGTCACTTTCGGGTGCAAAGTTACAACTTTTTTTTCAAATATGCAAATTTTTCTTCCTAATTCGTTCATATTTCTGCATTTTGTTATCAAAATGCACCGCGTTAGGGATTGGAAGGGCTACGGTATTAGGTACTAATGCGGAGCTTGCGAACTCCTGCAAAGCCGGAAGCTCGCAGGGTGTAGATGTCAGCCGGTACAGCAAAGGGCTGGTAGATGTTTTATGGGGTCCCCAATGGGCGCTAATGAAATGCGTCCAGTGGGGAGAGCGGAGGCAATGGTCGCACCTGCGATTTAGCAGAGCGGTATCGTATTTTGCGATCCATTTGCCGAACGCGATTGGAGGTAGTTGCAGCCATCGGCAGGTAGAGTGAAGGACGCCGCTGTTTAGTCCAGGGCGAACAAACGTAGCAGAAATAGGCCGTATGTTATATCTTGATGTGTTTGCGGTATATTTGATTGGTGTACTCCTCTTCATCCGTGCTAAACTCCGGCACTTTTGCTTCTCCTACAAACTCAAAACCATGTTTTGGATAGTACTGCCAATTACATGTGCAGTCTGTCCAGAGATATAGCCACTCTATGCCACGTTTCCGTAATCGCTCTATTAGTGCGTTTAACACAGACGTACCATAACCCTTTTTTTTGCTGATGAAGAAAGAGAGCTTTGCCGAGTTGGGCAGCATCTTTGACAGAAGTTCTTCATCAGTCCGCATTAGGTATCGCTCGTTGGTTAGGAGTTTCTGTTGCTCATCATCTGTCAAGGCAGGCAGTTGGTTTCTAAGCCACGTGGCAGCACTGTTCGTTTCACCGGGCAGCCATGCAAAAGCGATGGCTTGCATACCATCTTCGTCCTCTGCCTGCAGAGCAAGGTCAGCAGAATACAGGTAGTATCTTGTCAGATATTGACAAAAGATACGGGCGACTGCTGAACCGTGCGCACCTTGATTTTTTCCCCACACGCCCTCTGCCATCTCAGCAACGAGGTCTATATTACCTTGATTAAATGGTTTGATTTCCATAATGCGTATATCTCCTTGAAAACGACCGCAAAATTACTAAAAATTTTGCACATATGCAAATAAATCGCTCATATTCTAATCAAGACACACCATTTTCCCAAATAAATGCCTTCTGGACAGCATAGCACCGGGCGCAGCTGCTTGGTCTGGACGAACAAACGTGACAGAAAGTGGTAGACCGTAGGTAGTTGACAAAAAAAGAGACGGCTCACGATGAACGTGAACCGCCTCTTGGCTGATTTCTGACAGCTGAATGCTGACAGCTATGATTTATTTCTCAGACACTCTCTTGCCGGTGGCATCGTATTTCTCTCCGTTGCGCTCGATGTAGAGAATGCCGTTGATGAGGATTTTGCGGTATCCGCCAAGCATGGCGGATGCATCGACTTCCTCAATGCCTTCTGCCACATTGAGTTGGATGATGTATGGCTCATCAAGCGACCCGAGGGTGGCATCATCGGCGTAGGTTAGAGTCTGCTGAACGGTGATGGTCTCACCTGTAGCCGGGTCATAGACCTTGATGGTGAGCGGAGCGGCTTCGTCGCCTGCTACAGTCAGGAACCAATATCCGTCGGTAGTATTGACGCTGCTAAACTCTTCCGTAGCCGCACCTCGGCATTCGTCTCCGGCAAAGACACCGACCTCAACGCCATGCACTGCCTCGTCACCGTTCATCACGCGTGCGATGATAGACATATTGCCGCTATAGGGGTCGGTGACAGGGGTGAAGACATTTGCCATTTGGTCATTTACCATTTGGTCATTTGCCATTTGGTCATTTGCCATTTGGTCATTTGTTCTCATGGGTGCATGTAAGTATTGCAGTGCCGATACCTCGGGGTAATGGAAGGTGAAGCCTTCAGTCGCGTGTGAGTGGTACATATATCCTTCGCCCGGCGTCATGCGAGTGAGCGTGCCTACCCATTGCGCACCGTCATAGACGGCAAAGGCGGTCTTGCTCTTGACGAGGTCTCCGGATGCAGGGGCTATATCCGCCAATGCGTCGGAGACAGACATCGTCTGCAGCGGCAGATAGCCTATCCACGTCCATCCCTTGTTGATGATGATCGGCGTTTGGGCACAGTTGATGGCTGTTCCCTCGACAGCGAACGTAGTTGCACGGTTCGCCTTAACGCGGTAGGATGAGGTGACACCCATCACCTTGAGCGTACCGCCATAGGTAGTGGCATTGCTGATACTGAAGACGCTGTTCTTGTCCTTGACGTACGAAATATCGCCGAGGACAGGCCGGAACACATTCTCCGTGCGGGCGGAGACGGGATTGACATTGAGACTGATCCAGTTCCATGAGGGTTGGAGCGCGAGCGTCTGTTGCAGATGGTTCGTTACCTCCAATACAACGGGGTCAGCAAGCGTACCCTTGACCATGTTCGGCGAGAACCGGAAGGGTGCAGGACGTACGTTGACCGACGAATAGGTGATACCCGACTCGGCATTCCAAAGCCGGAACTGAATAGGCGTTTGGGCAGGGGTTTCTTCATTGCCATAGACAGTCATCATCACATACCATGCATCGTAGTTGCCGATGTACTGCGGACGGGCGATACCGATGCACTCGGCGTTGACAAAGGCGGCGATGATATCATGCTCGCTCTGCGCCACACCTGCCGGCAGCGAGAGTTTGGCGATGATGTTGCCTGTGGCTTCGTAGGCAGCCTCGTTCACTTTCCAGTCCGGTTCGGGTGCAAGAACGGCAGCTTCTATGAGACAGGGCTCGACTATACCGTCATTGCCGGTAAGCAAGAGTATGTCTGCATAGTAGCCGGCAGCGAGCGATGCAGGCAGCGTAGCTGTAAGCGTCAGTTCGGACTGCGGTCTGATTACGCCGGAGGTGGCATTGAGTTGCAGCCATGCCGGGATATTCGTAATCTGCCAGTTCTGTATCTCACTACCGGTATTAACCATGGTCAGTTCAAACGATTGTTCGTCCAACTCATCCTTGGTGACAGACGCATAATTGTCTTCCCAGAGCAGGGAGTTTCGCTGCACATAGATATTCCAACATATCGGAGCAGAGTAATTACCATGCTCATCCACCACATTCATAATCTCCACCTTCAGGTTGCATCCCTCAACACGTGCCGGCGCCATCTGTTGGTCATTGAGTTGGATGGTAATCTGCCGGTCGGAAGCAATGAAGGTAAACGGCACCGGTTCTACAGGGCGTGCTTCCACCAAGGCGGGATGGTTGGTATTTGACATTTGACCATTTATTTTGCCATTTACCCATTGTGCAGAATGCTTGTTGAGGGCATTCTTGCAGCGGTCCTCCAGCGTAGGAACAGTCATATGCTGGTTGCCGCTATCGATAGAGTCTTTCTCAAACGGATAGTACGCCACGAGGCCAGTCTCGTTGCCATGGAGGCGGAAATGCGAAGAGAGGATCAGTAGTTCGTTAGTGACAGAAACCCGCGCGATGTGTAGTTCATCGAACGCTCCTGTGAGCCCCTCACCGATAGTGACGAAATCGCCAAGACGAGGAGTTGTATAACCGTCCACGTACTGATATACGACGCGTTCGTCCAAGATGACGGAGGTAAAGCCGCTGCGACGCACATTGAGCGCAATAAAATGCCATGTGCCGAGCGCAAACGGAATGGTTTTGCGTGTCACCCCGTTAATGGCAACGGAAAGTTGTGCATCTTTGACGGAGAAGACAAGGGTGGTGTCTCCGTTTCTCAAGATTGTGCCGTCCGAATTGGCATTTACCCAGAAATCAAGCTCATAGTCATCTTCGGCAGCAATACCCACTTCGCTGACAGGAACACGCAGTGCGTTAGTGCCGTCCAGCACAGCGGAGTAGTTCTCGCCGGCTATCCACCATGCGTTGTTGCCTGTAGCAATATGACGGGCGTGGACGTGCTCCATAGCCATTGATCCGTATCCCTCGTTCATCGGCCAATAAGCCATTAAGCCCGGCGTAGAAGGTACTTTGGATCGGCTGCGCTCACTGAGCGAGGTAATCATCCGGCGTGCTACAGACCAAATCGTCAGATCGTGCATCATCGCTATTGCAGAACCACCTCCCAGTTGGAGAGCGGCTTTGGTGTTGATATTAGGCACGGTAATATCGGTCATCAGCGAATCCGTCACCTCGTCGTAAGCGATTGATGCGTTTAACTTATTACCGGTAGTGGCGCGTGAATAACTGAGCGCGAGGAATACCCACTTGTTCTTCGGCAGCGAGCCGGTTGTGGTGATGACGGTTGTATCCATCTGTACGGCGAGTTTGCCGTCCTCAGTAAGCGAGAGGCGGAACTTGTCGCCGCCGATGTTCATCAGTTCACCGGCTTCGGAATAGTTGAGCCATGTCTCGATGGTGAAGTCGGATGCGCCGAGCCGCAGCGTAGCCTGAGTGGCGGCTTTCTGTCCGCCGAGCTGCAGACCTACGGAGTGACGCAGGTCATGTCCGTTCAGCTCGCCCGTGACGGATATATTGGTCGCCAGCACGCGGGCGGGCTGTATGTCCTTGGTAAAGGTGACAGATATATCATTGCCGTTACGCAATACCCCGTCAGCAGGTGTAGGCGTACTGATCGGCTCGGGACGGACCACATCTTTGATGACGGTGAAGGTCTCGGACTCGTGGCAAACCTCCTCTTCGGCAGCAGGCTTGCAGACGGTGACCGCACGAACCTGATAAGTGCCGTCGGTATAGTCTTTGTCGGGCATTGGTATATTGAAGCGGAAGTGCTCGGCATGCGGCATCGGGTAGTTACCTTCTTTGTCACGCACGGTTATACCCTTTCGCCATGTGCGGAGCGTACTCCATTCGCCTTCGCCGCGTTTGTATTGCAGGCGGACGCCGTAGAGCGCACTGTAATCCGGCAGCAGGCCGCTTATCTCGCCGCTCAGTTCCACCGTGTCCTTACCAAGAATAGACTTCGTCTGGGTGTTGAGGAGCGTGTTGTCGAGCGTGAGGTTGATGTCCGAGCAAGAATAGCGGTAGCTGACGGTGAGCCATTTCTCCGAGCGTCGGGTCGGGTCGCAGTCGCTGATGAGCTCCAGACCGATACTGTCGTAGCGCATCACCTCGGGGTTGGACTGATAGACGCGCAGGGAGACGAAGGTGGAGTCGCCTGCCGGCAGCGAATAGGTAATACCTTCGGAGGTAAGCGGCGTGCCGTTAACCTCAAGGACTGCGCCTAATTGCTCGCCCGAATGTTTGTCTATCGGGCGGAGTTTATAGACTCCGGCACTATTGGAGACGGACGACTGGTTGGTCATGCCGAGTGTGAAGTACGCCGAAGCACCTACGGGCAGGTCGTGCTGCATCGAGCTGCTGCCCTGACGGAGATAGAGGTAGGGTTTGTCTATCGCCGTCGTTTGGGTAGCCAGTAAATATCGTCCAGGCTCGTAATATTTCGTGCGCTCCTCATCAATGTAGGGGCAGGAGGTAGCACCGCCGCGGACGAAGAATATAGGCGCAAAGCCATCCGGCGCCGCGTACATATCAAACGACATCGACGAGGTGGCATTCATCGCGAGGGTGATGTTGGTGGAGAAGGAAGAGTTTTCGTCTGTGCCATTTACTGAGCTTCCCCCCGCTCCGATATTCCCATTGTGGTTAAATGCTAATCTGACTTTAGTTCCCCAATAAGCATAACCGACAGTGACCGTGAAGTTGCCATCATTAGTGAGAGTGACATTATTGCCTTTGGTGACCGAACGGGTTGTGCCAAGTGCCAAAGACGCTCCCGGGCTGAGGGATATATTGCGCAGGAGATAGCCGCCTCCGTAGTAGTCGGATACATTGAGGCGCATGGAATCCAGTTCTTCCTTTTTAAGTGTTGCGAGTTGGTCTTCCTCTATTTTTTTATTGTCGTTGTAGGTTTTGAGCAGTCGCTCTACCTCGCCTTTGGAGAAACCCTTGTAGAGTTTGCCATCGCCGTATGTTGTGGTATCGTTAAATGCCTTGAGACCCTCTAAATCATATTGACTCACTGCCGCCATCTTGGCGCGTGCATCGTATAGGGCACTCATTACCTCGCGCACGCGGTTGGATTTCTCAATGGCTTTATCGTACTGCTCTTGCTTGAAAACTCCGCTTCTTTGCTTGCACAATACTTTCATTTTCTCGTTATGCGCAAGCAGTTGCTTCCATAGGCTTACCTGCTCGTTGTAGTGGTGCACCATGTCTTTCTCCACGTGCAGTTGTTCACCCGGAATCGGCTGCGGGGGTACATAAATGTAGGTGGAGTCTTCTCCGAAGTGCGGGTCGGAAAGTGTGAGCGAAGTGTAATACTTCATTTTGCCGGTCGTGTTGACGATAACGGAGGAGTCAACTTTGTAACGCTCAATAGTGGCGGCATCGATTGTCTCCAACAGGATGTTTCGGCTCCTAATGAACTCCGGGATTAGTTTGGTCTCAATATGATTTTGCGTATAGACGAACTGTGTACCGAATTGTTTGCCGTGAATAAAGCCGTCGAAGTCACCGATGAAATATTTAGTGGTGTCAGTCGGGTCACGTTGTATATCCACCCGGCGGGAGTTGGAGAAGACCTCGTTGGTAGCCTGTCCTACAAAGACGTCACCATCCGCACCGCTCAGACCGGGTGTAGTGCTGACGGTTTGGGTGAGAGTATTAGAGGTGGTGGTAGAGTTCGTCCACGAATTGCTGCCCGCATAGTTGCCATTTAAATTCAAATTCACTCTCTCACCCATAAACATCAGCGAAAACCATCCGAAGTTGAATACTTCACCCCCATGTCCGTCAGGAACGAGTCCCGCTGTCTTTTGTCCAAAACCAAACCTAAAGTTGTGATCTGTACCCCATTTGACAGAAGTGGAGTTATTGTAGGTTTTGGTAAAGGTAGTACCTTTGGTCGCCGACACAGTAGAACCACCTCCCGGAGCGTTGCGGAGGATATATAATACATCGTCCGGTCCGTTGGTGAGGATGTCCGAGCCGTTGGTAATCGAGCCGAGCACCACGCCGTAGAACTTGCCGTTCTCCGTCCATGAATAATTGCGTGTGCCATAGACATTGGTATAACTCATCTGAACACCGAGCGTGTAGGGCTTCGTGATATTCGGGTCGGAGGCGCGGAAGAAATAATAGCCGGAGCCTGTGGAATCAAGCGCTATCTGGTTTTCGCCAAGGACAATAGTCTCTCCTCGTTTGAAGTTCACCGTGATGGTAGAATCATCACCCGCGGGTATGATGGTATCACGCTCGGCGGCGATACGGTTGCCCAGTTCACTCTTCACCGTCACGATGCCGTTTTGCCACGGCAGCACGGTAGTGACCGGATGGGCGGCATCGTCCTTGTTGACGTAGGTCTCGGTGATCTTCAGCCGCCAGCGGTAGGATGCGCCTTGACGGAAGAGCGGATAGGTCATGCGGTAGTCCGGTTTACCCGTAGCCGAATCAACAGTAAAGGCGGGCACCATGAGCATTCTCTCCTTCTCGTCCTGCCACGGTATCCACTCCTCACCGAAAGCCAGGTCGGTACGCGAGGCATCGGTGACGGTGAGCACAGGCTCTACATAGTACGGTGCATCGAACGCCAAGTGGTAGTTGACGCGACGGACGGTGGTACTGTCGAGCAGCAGGGAGTCCTGCATCATGGGCTGCCCGGCGCATGCGCCTAACTCAATCGGATTGTACGACAGCGGGTTGAAGCGGTACTCGTCGTTGGACGGAATGACAATACTCTTCACCTTATAGGTCAGCGGCGGTAAGAATGCTGTGTATTCGCCTGTTACGGAGTCGGTGTAGATGATTACGTTGTGGCTGAGGTCGGTACCGAAAGCGGATGTAACCGCCTTGCCTGCGGCAACGATACTATCCGTGGGCTGTTCCCAGACGCGTTCCACGGAGTCGGTATTGAGCGAATAGAGCGTAGAAGCCTCCAGGGTGATGACAGCGCGACCTATAGTGGCTTTGCCGCGTTGCATGCCGTGCGGCTTGTGCATCTCTTCGTCGCCGCCGGCTACACGGCCTACAAGCAGCAGTTTGGTGTTGTCGTAGAAACGCAAGCCGTTTATGTCGTGCAGGAACTCATGGGTCACGCCCGCATTGTTCGGGTCTTCGGGATAACGGCCGTTATACAGGAAGGTATGCCCCTTCTTCGTTGCGGTGATATAATGCTGTCCCATCGGCACGAGGATGGAGAATTTACCATCCGCGTTAGTCAGCACCGGTACACCGCCTACCAGACACGGCATACCATCGACACTGAGCAACGCACCCTCTACAGGGTAGTCTGTGCCTTCGTAATAAATGGCACCCGACACCTTGACAGAGGTCTGGTCGGTGAAGTTGACGTTGTTATGGGTGTTGGCGTTGTTGTTGAAATAGAGCGGTCGGTTAGCCGGCGCGAACTCGTGTGTGCCGAGTGTAGGAATGACCTTGTAGTACGTCCCCCTCTCGCTGTATGGAACACCGGTGATGACGTATGTGCCATCGGATTTGGTATAAGTGGTGTAGTTGATACGCGTGGGGTCGTCCACCATACGCAGTTCGACTTTGTCAGGGATTGAGTCTTTAGAAGCATAGTTGCCGAAACTCATGCCACGTATTTGGAGGTGACTGCCATGCCCCGACAAGTCGTGAACTTCCGTGCCTTCCTCACAAGCGGAGTAGTAAATTTCCAGACCTCGCTCAATCCCTTTGAGCGGAATAGTGAGAGCAGTATTGCGTATCTCCGTAGAGTCCATGCGATAGTTATAGACTCGTACATCTGCCATCTCGTAACTTCTTGAATAAGTATCGCCTATAAATTCACTATAAGAGGTAAAATGGCGGGACTTTTTCTTAACTACTTTGTTAGTTCCATTCAGATACAAGGCAAAGGAGTCGGGAGTATAACATACTGCTACGTGGTACCATTCATTCAAAGTGAGCCGTTCCGAATTAAAATCTGTCGGTGCAAATCTTGTGCCGACCCCTAGAGTGCCATTTGTTAGTAAATTGATTTCAATTTCTTTTAATGCTAAAACCGTAGTAAACATGTGTCTATCGTTAGCATTATTGCGAATCCAAAACATGACGGTTCCATAATCGCTTGTGTATGACGTTCCACCAATATAATTTGTATTCGTAGGTTTCAGCGTGCGGAAATTACGGATTGTATCTTTGTATACTGTATCCATCTTCAGTCTCTTCGGCACAGGAATTTCGTCTTCGGTGATAGCGGTAACGAGCACACCGGGTACGCCTTGGCGACCGTCGTAGGTGATTTGTCCGGTTATAACGCCGTAAGGCAGTGCGTAGCCTGTCTCGGTGAGCGTACTCATCGGCGACAACGATCCGTTACAATCGCGGAACCCCGTTACGGTATAGTTATAGTACGTACCGAGTTCCATGGAGTTATCCTCGTAGGTGTAAGTGGTCAGCGCGGGGTTCATCGGCATCTGTGGCACGAGTGTGGTAGCCACGCTGTCGCCACGCAGGGCACGCGTAATAGTAAAATAAGAGAAGCCGTTCTTGTCCTTGGGGACGGTCCACTGCAGGCGTACACGGTTGTTGGACTCACCCTTGGTGGCGGTCAGCGAAGTGATGACCGCATCACGGGTGGGAGCCATAGTCTCTAAATTACTCTTGCAGGAACTAATGATCTTCGCATCCGTACGGATCTGTACCGTATATTCGATGGGCAGACAGGTCGGAATACCTTGTGTCACAAAAACAGAAGTGAGGTTGCGGTCGGCGAAATCCTGCGTATAGGTGATGCCATCCACGATGTACTGTACCCGATAGTACATATCTCCTGTCCAAATGCCTTCGTCGTCGCCCTCGTGCGTCCAACTGACCTTAATCTTACCGCCCTCATCATGCGCATTCACTCCCGACAATTTCCTAAGGTTGGTATTGATAAATATGGACGCTTTGGAGCAGGTGTTGGCGTGATCCACTAAGTCACGGCTGAAACGCACATAGAAAGTCTGCCGCCCTTGGTTGAGCATACGTTGGGGCAAGGGCAACTCTACGCTGTCGGACGTCGGGGCATGGCGGTTGGAGAGATTGAAAGGCACGCGCACCGTCTCATACGACGAGAAGGACGGGTTCGTGGCATATTCGATGATAATATCGGACTCGTCTTCATCTTCTCTGCCGTAGGGCTTTTTCGGGATAGTAAACTTCGCATGTAGCGTATCTCCGCCCGTATGCGAGAGCCTTATCCCCTCCGGCAGATAGAGTGGCGGGACGGTTATCTTCTTCCAATTAGACATGGGTCCTGCAAACGGAGACTTCGGACCTCCGTGGTTGCTGTCGTAATAAGAGCTCTTGATGTCTGAAACCGGCTGGCGCGACACTTCGATAGCATACGGCGGGACGTCTTGCCCCATGAGATTGAGCTGCTCCCATGTGAGCGAAGCCACGTCATCGCGCTCGCGGTTGAGGTAGTAGGCGGATGAGATTTTAGTTTCCGTATCGGGGATCTTACCGTCTATTGCACGGCCTACCGCACTGCCTGCCACACGCTCGTGATAGACTCCTTCATGTAAACCGTCTGCCGTAAAACGCAGTGCGGTCTTGCCCGCTGTATTTTTCGTCCATTGGAAATTCTCTATCACCGGATCGGATACCGGCTCCATGATATCATTCAACTCGCCCTGCTCGAACGTGTACCAGTAATTATATTCATTGCCATCCCACCCGACCAGCAGGTGCAGACCCAGACCTTTGTTCTTATTGTTGTGGATGTAGTTATATACTTCATCGCTATAAACGATATTGAAATAGGCATATTGGAAATCGCCGTCTTCCACCTGACGTTTCTGCACGAAATAGGCGGTACAACCGTGATGACCCTCCACACCGTCGAATTTACACTCTTCATCGAAGGTAGTCACCCAGTTTTTGTTCCACTTGCTTTTCCCTTTCAGGCGAAGTGTCACCAAAGGCATCTCGTCCTTGCCGCTGGCAGTGAGATACACCACTACCTTTTCTGCCAGATAGTTATCGGCGAAGAGACCCTTGTATTCTTTCCATCCCACGTAGCTGAAGGCGATGACGCCTTGTGCCTGTTGGAAGTCCACATTGCCATCGCCATAGGTGTTGTTGTACGCACCCGCGTTGTGGAACTCAAAGGCATGGTCGAACTTGAAGTTGTCGCCCCACTTGCAATACTTTTTGTCAGGGATCCAGCCGTAGCCGGCATAGATGGTTCCCACTGCACATACCAGTGCAAGGAGAAGAGTAGATAATCGTTTCATTGTATAGCGATTTTAGGGATTTACTTTTGTCAGTCTCAATCCTGTGGCGACTACGTACTCGCCCGCAATGAGTTGAGCCGTAGCAGTGCCGGTGTAGGTGTCCGTGCCGCTTTCGAGGCGGAAGGAATACTTAGTGGCGTCTGCTTCGGGGAAGAGTGCTACATAGACTTCCTTCGGGTTGCCGGTGGGGACGACAGAGAGCGCATAGCCGCCTGCCGCTTTACTTTGATTGGTCGGTGTCACTGCTACCGCGCAGGGTGTGCCCTGCGTCACAGTTACGGTCGCTGTCCCCGGGTAAGTGTTGGCATAGTCACCGTCGCCATAACTGATACTAAGCGATGTGACAAGCAGCAGTGTCTCGGGCTGGTCCTTGTCCACAAAAGAGAACTTGCACACCGTCAGCAGGTTCTGCATCTCAGCCAACTCCGCATTAGCCACTGTGGGGGTCACCTCGGTTATCGTGGCGATACCGTAGCTGTGGTGATACGTATTGGCGATGGTCGCCAGCGTGCCGTCCTGCCCGGTAAGAGAAATAGAGTATGTAGCATTAAGCGGATTGCCACTGACAGTAATAGCAGGGGCAGTAGCCTTCGGATAGACGAGCAGTATTTGGTCATCTACATCACACCACACCTTGGCGTTACTCGCGAAAGAAGCG
>JAEEGK010006673.1_pt1 | contig 27712 bp, 20 predicted proteins | sample 8958771 | NCBI WGS metagenome assembly JAEEGK01 (sample SAMN16246547, study PRJNA631951) | gut metagenome | biome: gut microbiome; feature: rumen; material: SC-attached | host: Bos | place: Iran: Karaj | collected 2018-10 | reverse complement strand
GGGGCGGGATGCCCCTATGAGCGCAATAAATATCCACAAACTACTCCGTTGAATCGAAGGGAATACTTTTCTTCACTTTTTTCAAAAAAGACTTGCAAAAGTCTTAGAATACCCACCGTCTGGCTCGTCCGCAGAGCGAACGGCCAGCCGGCGGGCCCCTCTTTTAGCTTTGCACCGTGATTTCAATATGGAGTTACGGTGTTCTTTGTTGTACCTTTGAGACTCAGTCAGTATAGGTGAACTATGGGCCCCTCAAGAGTTCGTCTCCAAAGTGGGTATTAGACCTGCACTGGCTGTTATGTACAACTGAAAGGTTAACCGGGAAAGAGGAAGTGAACGTCCGCCGCCTCTAGAAGAAGTATCTAACGGGCGTATTAGACTCCCTCTTTCCCCATATTGAGATGACCATTTAGAATGATAGACATTGTAGTCTAATAAAAGTATCAGTCAAAACAATAGTCGGTTAACCGGATAATAAACACAACAAAGTTATGGTTTTTAATCATTATCTAGGCATTGACATCTCAAAAAAGACACTCGATGCCGCGCTGCTTCTCAGGGAAGGAGTCGTTGAAGGACAAACTAAGGTCTCAAATGACAAGAAGGGCTTCAAAGACTTATTGTCATGGCTCAAGAAACTGAAAATCAGTCCTACAGAAGTATTGGTGTGCGCAGAGCACACAGGAATCTATGGCTATGATCTACAGGTATGGTTAGACGAAAAGGCCATCAAATACGCAATGGTTCCAGCTCTTGAAATAAAGAAATCGTTGGGAATCCGTCGCGGTAAAAATGACATGGTAGATGCGCTCAGGATAGCAGAATATGCGTATATACGGAGAGAGAGTATTGTGTTGACACACAGGCCATCCGAGACGATCTTTCAGCTTAAAGCATTGATAACTGAACGCAAACTCTATGTCAGGTCAAGAGCTGGTCTGCTTTCAAGAAAGGAAGCCATGGAAAAGTATGAGTCTCGGGAGGGGCGTAAAAGACGAGAAGATGCCATCAAAAAGTTCTCGTCATATATTGAATCACTGGAGGGCCAGATAGAAGATGTGATCTGTAATAATCCTGATGTCTTAAGGAACTATCAACTGGTTCGATCAGTGAAAGGCATTGGATTGATAAATGCAGTTAACACAATAGTTTACACCAATAACTTCACATCCTTTCAGACGGCCAGACAATACGCCTGCTACATAGGAATAGCTCCTTTTGAGCACTCCTCTGGAACTAGTATAAAGGGTAAAACGATGGTGTCCTCCCTTGGAAATCACCAGTTGAAATGCGAACTTACTATGGCTGCCAGAAACGCCGTCTGTACGGATCCTTGGCTGAAGGGATATTACAAACGGAAGATGGCAGAGAAAGGGAATATGCGAGGAGCCTATGGCATTGTGCTTAATGCCGTGAAGTTCAAGCTTGTAGTCAGGATGTTCGCCGTAATAAAGTCCGGCACCCCATACAAGACACTTACATACTGCTAATAATCGGTTGAACTACTACAATATGCTTAGTGCCGGTTATGTCGATGTTGGCAAGTTAAAATACTAGACCTCGTGTCCATTAGAAGTATCAGTTAGTCGACACAATAGCAGTACCAATAGTACAGGCATACATACTCACTGCGTCAGGAAACGCGGTGTGTGTTGCCGCACACCTACCACTGTTCGTCATACACTATCCAGGGAGTAGCCGCGCGGCAAGGGGCGGGACGCCCCGATGAGCGCGATAAATATCCACAAACTACACCGCAGAATCGAAGGGAAAACCTTTGATTCACTTTTTTCAAAAAAGACTTGCGAAAGTCTTAGAATACCCCCTACACTCGTCCGGGGGTGGACAAGCCCCCGTGCGTGCCTACCTACCTCCTCTGCCGCCATCCCTCCGCGGAAACTTTATCGGTAAAGACCGGGCATCTCTGGTCTGGCGAAATAGCAAGAATCCTCCTGGTTCGACCAGGAGGATTCTCGGATATTGGGCAATCCACCCGTTGGACCGGGTCCAACGACTACATATTGAAGCCAAGCACCATGCCCATCTGGAAGATGATGGCGCCCTTGGTGGCACCGGGAAGCATGTAGTTGCCGTAAGCGTCGTAGTTGAAGTAGTCGGTGAAGCTCTTCTTCAGACGGAATACGATGGCAAAGTTGTCGGTGATGTTGCGGCCGGCGCTGACGCCGATGGCAAAGCCGAGTTTGGTCTTTTCCGTGGTGCTGGGAGTATAGGACACATGCTCCGTAGTAGGACCCACGACAGTCGGATTCAGAGGAATATCCAGCTGGGGGAACACTTCCACAAAGAAGGAATTACGGAAAGTGTACTTATAACCTAACTTCACATAGAGGTTCGTCACCTTATTCTCCACAGTTCCATCATACATAAGCGGAGCCTTGCTCTTACCTTTCAGCCATTCCACACCTTCGTCCAGGCAGATGCCATGCTGCTGGCGGTTGCCCATGAGGAACTCAACATGAAAGGCGGCATAGTATCCGCCGAAGCCGGCGCCATTGCGCTGATAGGGGTCGTTGAACTGATACCAGTTGGTGCTGGCACCGCCTTCCAGACCCATGAAAGCCCAGCCGTGATGCTTGACGGGCGTTCTCTGCGCCGAAACCTGGAATACACAGGTCAGCGCCAATACGACAATAAGAAGAATCTTTTTCATAGCTATAAAGTTTTTATGGTATATGCAGTTCCATCTTCGAGGGTGAAGGTCATCTCGGAAATGTAATTTCGGTCCAGATAAACCTTATATTTTGCTGTCTTGATAGCTTCCTGCAGTTTATCGTCCTTGAGCATTTCCTCCTTGAAGGCGGCAGCCTTGTCAATGGGGACATATAGCTCATACGCGCCGAAGGCCGGCGTGGCGCTGTCCGTAATGAAGAAGCAGCCCTTATCGGCATTGTAGGCAGACATCGTCAGCCGATGCTTTTTCTTGCCGGTGTTGGCGTTGCGGAGGCTCCAGGCCACGAAGCGCTGCTCGGGATCCGGCATGACCTTCGCCAGGTACTTCTCCATCAGCTCGGGATCGGCCTTGCGCGCTTCGAAATCGGCCGTCGTCTCAAACTCGTCCTTGGCTGCGGCGAGCGCCTTTACCTCGCGCTTGAGCCACTGCGAGTAGGACTGGCTTTCGGACGACAGGGCCAGGATCTCGTAATCGGCATCATCGCCAAAGGCGGGCGCCGCGGCCAGGACGCCGTCATCGGTATAGAGGCCGCTCTTGCCGTCCTGCGTCACCTTGAAGAAGCTCTTGTCCTTTACCAGTTCGGTGGTGAAACGTTCTATCTTGTCAAACACAGGCGGCATGAAGAACTGGCCGTTCATGTTGGCCACGCCGGTCTTTCCGTCTTTATACTTGGCAATGATATTAGTCCTGGCGGCGTTAAGGGAAATGCTCTCGAACGCATGCGGAAGAACCTCCCGCTCGCCGATCTGCAGCCCCCAGCCGGTCTGGATCTGCGTCAGAACCGTATTTTCGCCCATGTAGTCCCCGCAGGGAACGACGCCCTCCCAGGCAGGCTCCACCATATAGGCTCCATTCCGGCCGATGACACCCCACTTACCGTCCTTCTTCACGGCCACGCACGGCCCCTGCCCCTTGGGCCAGTGAGCCTTGGCATCTTCGAATTCTTCGTCCAGTAACTTGAAGCCATGTTTGGCGCTGGCGTCCGGAACGCAAATCTTGCAGGGACCGCCGGTCTTGTCGGCATAGAACAGGATAATGGGCGCATTCTCCGTCTGGAAGCCCCAGGTGCTGCCGTACTCGAACGGGACGATCGTCCAGTTATCGGCATTGATCACGCCCCATTTTGCTTTCTTCTTGACCATCTTCTCGGCACGGATGGCCTTCAGGTCATTGATGATCAGGTCCTCATAGTAATAGGGCTGCAGCAACCAGCGGCGCTTGTTGTTGTCCCAGATACCCACGCGGCCGGAACGCTCGTCGTACACCACGTTGTTCTGGCCGTTGGAGCGGCCCTGATTGGTATTGGTCAGGACGGGCCGATCTTCCACCAGAGAGGAGAAATCAGGCTTGGACTCGCCGGAGATCCAGGAGGAAAGCGTCTGCCCCAGCGCCGTCGTAACGGTATTGGCAATCATGCCGGAAGGCGTGCTGGCCCAGTCGGTATGATGCACGGCCGAGCCACCGGAGGACGAACCGCCCCCGGTCTTCATAGAAGGACAGTCGGAGCGATGCGTCTCGCCCTTATCCAAATGAATCCAACCACAATACGTGCAGTAAGTGGCAACCACAGTAGGATCACTGACAGGAGGAATTGTCTGGGCAGCAAGTGGCAAAGAAACCGCCACCAAAAGGGCGCCCACAAGATACCATTTCGCTTTCATAGTTATTAGTTTTCTACAAATATACGGATTAAAATGAATAAACCAAATTTTAACCCTATTCAATATCAAATAAATACGCTCTGTGAGATGCCCGGTCGGTGCCGGGCATGACGGTAAAAGTCGGTGTCGGGCATGACGCCCTACCCCCAGATGGTTAAAGCACAAATACTGCACTGTATGGCCGATTTTGTGCTTTAGGCAGGTGCGAGAAGGTGGCTAAAGCACAGAAATGTGGTTGTACGGCCGAAAACGTGCTTTAGACGGGTACAAGAAGGGGGGTAAAGCACAGAAAGTGGGGTAGAAGGGCGAAAATGTGCTTTAACGGTGGGAAGAGATGCCCGGTCGGTGCCGGGCATGACGCAAGGGGTATAATAGACATTTTGGGTTGGTAACCTTGACATTTTTGGTTGGTGGCAAGGTTACTTTTTCTTCTTTTCATCGTTGAAGAAGAGGAACCATTTTATGAAGTTATCTATCCTTGATTCGGATAGTCCCCGGTGAGATCTTATTTGATCTTTTATGTGTCCAAAGAAGGCTTCCAAAGCGTTGGTCGTTTTTGGGGTTCCAGGGTTGTCTATGTATGTGAACAGATTAGGGATAGCCCTTTTCAAATGTATGTATGCTTTCCTCAGGTCGTTATGCACATAGTACTCTTGATGTGAGTATGTAACAACTGATTTTTGGAAGACAAACTCTTTATAGTCTTCTTCCCACCGGTGATACATATTTAACCACCACAACTTGTCGTTTACTGTTCGGCAAATGCTAAGGTCCTGAACCAGGTTCCGGAACATTTTTGCCTCGGTAGAACGCGGCCTCTGCGTAATAGAGCTCAGGCATTCACGTTGTACATGAACGACGCAACGCTGCCTGGGAATATCAGGGAATACGTAGTCTACAGCGCGTATTATGTTGTCTCCGCCATCCGTTGTGATGCCAATAACATCGTAACCCAAGTCCCTTATACTGATCAGATCTATAGCAATCTCATTCTGATCTTCGTGATCAGTGAAACGATAGAAGATGGTTCTCTTTAGGTTCTCTGCACGATACAGGATAAGGCAGTGGTCATCGGAGTAATACGTGCCATCAATGAGGAGATAGATCGGACTGGACGTGTTCATTGCCCAGGTCGGCGAGCTGTCCAAATAATCATCGAACCATCTATGGAGTTGGCGCGTACAATAGCCACTTCTGTCGGCAATCTCATCGATGGTCATCCGGCCTGAGATCCACTTCTTAAACCAGACAAATCGGTTTGATGCAGTAATCTCTTTTCGCCGGGCAGAAAAAAGATACCCACAGCTACATTTATACCTTTGGACCCCATCACGAATGCCCCACTTTATACTGTCCAACGACCCGCATTGAGGGCATCTTAAACGCCTCCTTATTTTTGCCTTATCACTCATTAGAAGAAACAGTTTTCTTCTAATTTGCATAAAAGTCAATAAATCAGCAAATTATAAAGGAATCACCAACCAGAAATGTCTATTATATCTTATTTTATCAGACAGGAAACGGCACAAAAAAACCGCCGCTAAGTATAGCGCCGGACAGGTATAGTGAAGTTTAAGTATTGGGGTAGCGGGAGTGGGTCACGATCCCACGACCTCCGGATTATGAATCCGACGCTCTAACCAGCTGAGCTACCCCGCCAAATTTTGTTGAGATAGAAGGATTCGAACCCTCACTGACAGAGCCAGAATCTGTAGTGCTACCATTACACCATATCTCAATAGCCCCGCGAACGGGACTGCAAATGTACTACTTTTTTCTGAATCCGCAAGCGAAAGCATGTTTTTTTCTAAAAAATCTTTCGTATTTTTGCAGAATAGGAATTAGTAACACGCTATGTCTGGTAATACCTATCATCTGGATGCCCACTGCGAGGCCATCCTGGACGAATATCGGCAGAATCTTCCGCTGTTCGTACAGGTTAAGGACAAAGTGATGGCCCAGCTCAAGGAAGTCTTCGACGAAGCCGGTCTGGTGGTCGCATCCATCGAAGGCCGCGTGAAAGAGGAGAAGTCCCTGGCGGGTAAGCTGGAACTCAAGGGCGCCAAGTACTCCTCCCTGGCCGATATCACCGACATCGTCGGCCTGCGCGTCATCACTTTCTACAGCGACGACGTGGACAAGGTCGCCTCGGCCGTGGACCGTCTCTTCGAGATCGACTGGGAGAACTCGGTGGACAAGCGCAAGATCCACGAGATCGACAGCTTCGGCTACATGTCCCTCCACTATATCTGCCGGACGGCAGGCTTCCCCTACCGTTTCGAGATCCAGATGAGGACCATCCTGCAGCACGCCTGGGCCAACATGAACCACGACACCGGCTACAAATCCGGCGTAGAAGTGCCCAAGGAGTACCTGCGCAACCTCTCCCGCCTGGCCGGCATGCTGGAGCTGGCCGACGAACAGTTCAGCCAGATCCGCAACGACCTCACCGACTACCGCCGCCGCGTACAGGCACTGGTGGCCTCCGGCAACATGAACGAGGTCCCGCTGGACGGTGACACCTTCCGCAGCTACCTCCAGCTGCGTCCCTTCGACAAACTGAACCGCCGCATCGCTGCCGTAAACCAGGCCGAAATCATGGAAGAAAACCTGATGGGCTACCTGGCCGTCTTCAAGAACCTCAACTGCAAGACGCTCGGCGACATCGACCGCCTCATCAAGAATTATTCGGAAGGCGCCTATCAGATCGCCTGCTACCAGATCGGCCTCACCGACCTGGACATCATTTCCTCCTCCCTGGGCCCGCAGGACCTCTGCCTCGCCGCCATCGTCAGGAACGGCGGCGGCCGCCTGGATATCAAACGCCTGTTTGATGCCCTGAACGGCGAATCGGACAGCAACGAGATGATGGCCGATTACCTCCTGGAACAGGTAAAAGACCTTCCCTTCATGAACCAATAGACTATGCAACAAGCCAAACCCATTCAACTTTCCGACTATGTCCTCTCCGGCGGCGGCGCCAACGGAGAGAGTTTCGACTGCATCAGTGACCCTTCCGTGATGCTCAAACTGTACTTCCCCGGTAAGATCCAGCAGCCCCTGGACGAGATGGAACTGGCCCGGAAGGTGCATAAGATGGGCATCCCTACGCCCGAACCCGGAGAATACGTGGTGACCGAAGACGGCCGATACGGCATCCGCTTCCGCCGCATCCTCGGCAAGAAGTCCTACTCCCGCGCCACGGCCGACGAGCCCGAAAAAGTGGGCCGGTTTGCGGCCGAGTTCGCCCGGATGTGCCTCGACCTGCATGCCACCCACGTGGATACCACCCAGTTCGAGAACGTAAAGGACCGCTACTACCGCCTCCTGGCCGAGAACCCCTTCTTCACATCGGCCGAAAAGGACGCCCTCGCCAGGTTCATCGCCGACACGCCCGATGAGGACACCGCCGTGCACGGAGACCTGCAGTACTCCAACGCCATCTTCGTGGGGGACGAGCGCTACTTTATCGACCTCGGCGACTTCTGCTACGGCAACCACCTCTTCGACGTCGCCATGGTGTATCTCTGCACCTGCCTCAGCGACGAGGCCTTCATCAAGGAAACCTTCCACATGCCCAAATCCCTCGCCATCCGTTTCTGGGAGGAGTTCGCTCCGGCCTATTTCGGTACGGACCGTTCTCTGAAGGACATCGAGGAAGAGATCAAGCCTTTTGCCGGTCTCAAGACCCTGATCGTAGAACGCGACACCCAACGCCCTATGCCGGAGTTCCGGGCTGTCCTTAAAGGAATCATCTAACGTATGGCCATCAAGGTATTCAAGAACTTAAGTTTTTCGGCCACCCTCCAGGGCGTGCTGATTGTCGTCGTGGCCCTGGTCACCCTCGAAGTGGGCTCGCTGCTGCAGTACAACCAGACCAAAGACATCGTCGAAAAAGACGCCTATCGCCGCGCGCAGGACAACATCGACATGGTGGAGAACGAGTTCAACCTCATGGCCGAGCTGGTAGAAAGCGCCGTACGCAACAATATGTGGAGCGCACGTGCCCTGACCACCATGCCCGACAGCCTCTGGTCCCTCACGCGGGGGATCGTGGCCGATAATCCCGTGGTTTTCGGATCGGCCATCGCCCTGGTGGAGAACTACAACCCCCGCAAGTCCGGCCATTTCTTCGCCCCTTACGCCTACCGCGACGGAGACAAGATCAAAAGTGTCCAGCTGGGCACTTCGGAATACGATTATACCAACCAGGAGTGGTTCGTCGAGGCCCTTACGGCCGGTGACGCCGGCCACTGGTCCGAGCCTTACTTCGACGCAGGCGGCGGCAACAAGCTGATGACCACCTACTCCCGTCCGGTTTACGACCACTCTGGCCGCCTGGCCGCCGTCCTGACGGCCGACGTCGCCCTGGACTGGGTCAGTGACCGCCTGGCTGCCATCGAAGACTATCCCTATGCCCTGAAGCTGCTGGTCAGCAAGAACGGCACCATCATGGCTACCAGTCCTGCCAGCGTCGGCCTGGACCGTCGCAACATCATCGATTTAGCCGACAGCATGGAGGACGGGGAAGACTTCCGCGAAGTGAACCGCGCCATGCTGGCCGGAGAACAGGGCGGCCGTATCGTCCACCTGAACGGTGTGGAGTACCACGTCTTCTACGACATGATCCAGAAGACCGGCTGGGCCATGAGCATGAGCGTCCCCGAAGAGGAGATCTTCAGCGAGGTTTCCGAGATGAACGAAAAGGTCCTGGGAATCCAGCTGGTGGGTATCATCATGCTCATCGTCATCCTGCTGGTTACCGTCTATAACCAGCGCAAGCTGGTGAAAGTAAACGAGAAAAAGAACCGTATGGACAGCGAACTGCACGTGGCCCGGGGTATCCAGATGGCCATGGTGCCCAAGGTGTTCCCTCCGTTCCCCGAGCGCAAGGACACCGACGTGTTCGCCAGCCTGATCCCGGCCAAGGAAGTGGGAGGAGACCTTTACGACTACTTCATCCGTGACGAGCGCCTCTACTTCTGCATCGGCGACGTCTCTGGCAAGGGCGTTCCGGCCTCCCTGGTGATGGCCGTGACGCGCAGCCTCTTCCGCACGGTGGCGGGCCATGAGAAGAGCCCCGTCCGCATCGTCTCCTCCATCAACGAAAACCTGGCGGAGATGAACGATTCCGAGATGTTCGTCACCTTCTTCTGCGGTGTCCTGGACATGCAGACCGGCCATCTGCGTTACTGCAACGCGGGCCATAACGCCCCCGTCCTGCTGGGAGAAAATACAGCCCCGCTGCCGGTGGTCCCGAACCTCCCGCTGGGCGTGATGTCCCACATGTCCTTCGTCGAACAGGAGGCCGACCTTACCAGCGGAACCGGCATCTTCCTCTACACCGACGGCCTGACCGAGGCCGAAGACGCCGCCCACAACCAGTTCGGCGAAGAGCGCATGATGAGGGAGATGAACCCTGGCGCTACCGCAACCGAAATGATCCAGAGAATGACGAGAGCCGTCCAGGCCTTTGTGGGGGACGCCCCGCAGAGCGACGACCTCACCATGCTCCATATCCGTTATTTGAATGACACTCCTATGGAAAAGACCGAGCGTCACCTGATCCTGCACAACGACATTCAGCAAATCCCGCAGCTGGCCGAGTTCGTGGAAACCGTTTCCGCGCTGGCCCACTTGAGCGGCTCCATGTCCATGAGCCTGAACCTGGCCCTGGAAGAGGCCGTTACCAACGTCATTCTTTACGCCTACCCGGAAGGGGCCGATGGCCTGGTGGACGTGGAAGCCATCATCCGCAAGGATGAACTCCAGTTCATCGTCACCGACAGCGGCAAGCCGTTCGATCCTACCGCCGCCCCCGAGGCCGATATCACCCTGGATGTGGAAGACCGCCCGATCGGCGGCCTGGGCATCTTCCTGGTGCGTAATATCATGGACAGTGTCCGCTACGAGCGCGTAGAGGGCAAGAATATTCTCACGATGTCAAAAAATCTGCTATAAATTATGGAAGTAAAAATCATTGAAAAGGACAACGTCCTCACCGCAGTGTTGAACGGCCGTCTGGACACCGCTGTCTCCGCGGAAGTATCCGCCGCCCTCCAGCCTATGATCGACCATGCCGACAAGACCCTGGTCCTGGACTGCAAGGACCTCAGCTATATCTCCAGCTCGGGACTCCGTATTTTCCTGACTGTCCGCAAGGCCGCCGCCGCCAAGAACGGCAAGGTGATCGTCAAGGATATCAATAACGAGATCCGCCAGGTCTTCATGATGACGGGTTTCCTGAATCTGTTTGAGATTCAGTAGCGGTATGGAAAAACTGTTGGACCGTTTTCTGCGCTATGTCAGCGTAGATACCCAGAGCAACGAAGAAAGCGAGACGCAGCCCTCCGCCGCCAAAGAGTGGGACCTCCTGAAAATGCTCAAGGCCGAATTGGAGGCTTTGGACGTTGAGGTTACCCTGGACGAGTACGGCTACGTAATGGCTACCATTCCCTCCAATATCACGAGGACGGTGCCTGCCGTGGGCTTCATCGCCCACGTGGACACGGCCCCCGACGCCAGCGGCGCCAATGTGAAACCGCAGATCGTCCCGAATTATGACGGCAAGGCCATCGACCTCAAGGGCGTTCCCGGCCTGCAGCTGAAACCGGAGGAATTCCCCGAGATGCTGCACTACGTCGGCCAGACCCTCATTACCACCGACGGCACCACCCTTTTGGGCGCCGACGACAAGGCCGGCGTGGCCGAAATCATGCAGGCCGTCCAGTACATTGTGGAGCATCCGGAGTTCAAGCACGGCCCGGTGAAGATCGGCTTCACCCCCGACGAGGAAATCGGCCGCGGCGTGGTCAAGTTCGACGTCAAGCGTTTCGGCGCCGACTTCGCCTACACCATGGACGGCGGCGAAGTGGGAGAACTGGAGTTCGAGAACTTCAATGCGGCATCGGCCAAGATTCATATCCAGGGCTGCAATGTGCACCCCGGCTATGCGAAGGGAAAGATGCGCAACGCTATCCATATCGGCCAGGAGCTGGATGCCATGCTTCCGGCTTCCGATCGGCCCGAATGCACCGAGGGTTACGAAGGATTCTTCCACCTCATCTCCTTCAAGGGTACGGTGGAGGAGGCGGACTTCGCCTACATCATCCGTGACCACTCCCGCGAGAAGTTCGAGGTCCGCAAGGCCCGGATGCAGCAGGCGGCCGATGCCATCAACGCCAAATACGGCGCCGGCACCGCTACGCTGGTGGTGAAGGACCAGTACTATAACATGCGCGAGCAGGTGGAACCCCATTACCACATCATCGAGAAAGCCGTGAAGGCCATGGAGATGGCCGGTGTCAAGGCCAAGATCCAGCCCATCCGCGGCGGTACCGACGGCGCCAACCTCTCCTTCAAGGGCCTGCCCTGCCCGAACATCTTCGCCGGTGGCCTCAATTTCCACGGCAAGATGGAGTTCGTCCCCCTGGAAAGCATGGATAAAGCCTACCAGGTCATCCTGAACATCCTGACTCTCTTTGCAGAATAGCAATGGAAGATAAGAAACCCGTCTCCCTTCCGGAGAACGCGCACCGGGAGCTGAAACCCGGCGAATCGTACCAACCGATCCTGGATCCCTCACAGAAATACGCCGAAGCCACCCCTTATTCGGTGGGTGTGGGTATCCTCATGGTCATCCTGTTCAGCGCCGCTGCGGCGTACCTGGGCCTCAAGGTGGGCCAGGTGTTCGAAGCCGCCATCCCCATCGCCATCATCGCCGTGGGTCTGACCGGCGCCCTGGGCCTGAAGCAGGGCCTCCCGCAGAACGTCATCATCCAGAGCATCGGCGGCTGCAGCGGAGCCGTTGTGGCCGGCGCCATCTTCACCCTGCCCGCCATCTACATCCTGGGCGTGGAGGTGGATTTCTGGAAAATGGTCTGCAGCTCGCTGCTGGGCGGCGTGCTGGGTATCCTGTTCCTGATCCCTTTCCGCAAGTACTTCGTGAAGGAGATGCACGGGAAGTATCCGTTCCCGGAAGCCACCGCCACCACGCAGGTGCTCATCAGCGGTGAGGGCGGCGGTTCCAGCGCCAAGACCCTTATCACCGCCGGCCTCATCGGCGGTCTGTACGACTTCATCGTCGCCACCTTCGGCGCCTGGGCCGAGACCATCTCCACCACGGTGATGGGCTGGGGCGCCGCCGTGGCCGACAAGGCCAAGCTGGTCCTGAAGATGAACGCCGGCGCCGCCGTGCTGGGACTGGGCTATATCATCGGCCTTAAATATTCCTTCATCATCTGCTGCGGCTCCTTCCTGGTGTGGCTGGTCATCATCCCGCTGATGAACCTCATCTGGGGCGGCGACGTGCTGGACCTGATGGGTACCGGCATCACCACGGCCGTGGGTCAGATGGCTCCGGAGGAGATTTTCAAGACTTATGCCCGCCATATCGGCATCGGCGGTATCGCAACGGCCGGTATCATCGGCATCATCAAGAGCTTCGGCGTCATCAAGAGCGCTGCGGGCCTGGCGGTTTCCGAGTTCAAGCGCAAGCCCGGCACCCTGGACGAGAAGGCCCTCCGCACGGAGGAAGACCTGCCCATGAAAACCATCGTCTTCGGGGTGATTTTCGCTCTGCTGTGCATCTTCGCCTTCTTTGCCTTCGGCGGTGTTGTGAATAACGTCTGGCAGGCCCTGGTGGGGCTGGTGATCGTTGCGGTGGTGAGCTTCCTGTTCACTACTGTGGCCGCCAACGCCATCGCCATCGTGGGTTCCAACCCGGTGAGCGGCATGACGTTGATGACTCTGATTATTGCATCGTTAGTACTGGTCGCCGTGGGCCTCAAGGGCAATACCGGCATGGCTGCGGCGCTGGTGATCGGCGGCGTGGTGTGCACGGCCCTGTCCGTGGCCGGCAGTTTCATCACCGACCTGAAGATCGGTTACTGGCTGGGCTCCACCCCTAAGGTGCAGGAAGGCTGGAAGTTCCTGGGCGTGGCGGTATCGGCCGTCACCGTCTGCGGTGTGATGCTCGTACTCAACAAGACCTACGGATTCACCGGAGACCAAGCCCTGGTCGCACCCCAGGCCAATGCCATGGCGGCCGTGATCCAGCCCATGTTCAGCGGTGGCGGCGCTCCCTGGCTGCTGTACGGCATCGGCGCCGTAATCGCCCTGGTGCTGAACTTCTGCAAGGTGCCCGCCCTGCCGTTTGCCCTGGGTATGTTCATCCCTATTGACCTGAACCTGCCCCTGCTGGTGGGCGGTGCCATTTCCTGGTTCGTTTCCACCCGTTCTTCCGATGCGGCCGTGAACAGCGCCCGCATGGAGAAGGGTACCCTCATCGCTTCCGGCTTCATCGCCGGCGGCGCCCTCATGGGCGTTGTGAGCGCCATCCTGAAATTCGCCAACGTGGACCTGTACATGGGCACCTGGGCCGAAACCTACGGCGAAGCTGTGGCCATCATCCCTCTGGTAGCCATCATCGCTTACATGATCCGGTCTTCCATGAAGGCCAAGAAGCAGTAAGCCTTACGTCAGTCGCATGCTTTGGACCTGGTCCAGGGCCGGTTTGGACGAGGTCCCCGGCACTTTTGGACCAGGTCCAATTTTATGTGGTGGACCTGGTCCAGCAGGTGTGCCTCTGAGGGCCGTGCAAGGCCGATATGGTGGACCAGGTCCAGGCCCAAAAAAGTGACCTAGTCCAAAAAGTGGTTGGACCAGGTCCACGTCATGCATTAAAAAGTCTTTCTGCCAGACATGGGGCTGCGAAAAAAATAGTAAATTTGCAGACTGCAAAACCTAATAACTACTGTGAACGCAAACGAATTTGACGTAATCATCATCGGCGGTGGCATTACGGGCGCCGGAACGCAGCGCGACTGCGCCATGCGCGGGCTCAGAACCCTGCTCATTGAACGTTCCGACATTGCCACGGGAGCGACGGGCCGCAATCACGGCCTGCTTCATTCCGGGGCCCGCTATGCCGTAAACGACGCCGAAAGCGCCGAGGAGTGCATCAAGGAGAACATGATCCTCCGCCGCATCGCCGCCCACTGTATCGACGAGACCGACGGCCTGTTCATCACGCTGCCGGAAGACGACCTCGGCTATCAGCAGACCTTCGTGGATGCCTGCCGCAGGGCCGGCATCGGCGCGGAAATCATCGACCCGGAACTGGCCCGCCGCCTGGAGCCGTCCGTGAACCCGGACCTGATCGGCGCCGTCAAGGTGCCCGACGGCAGCGTGGACCCCTTCCGCCTGTGCGCCGCCAACATGCTGGATGCCAAACTCCATGGCGGCCAGGTGCGCCTCCACACGGAAGTGACCGGCTTCATCAAGGAAGGAGACACCATCAAAGGTGTACACACCTATAACCACCAGACCGGCGAAAAGGCCGATTACTACGCCCCCGTCACCGTGAACGCCTGCGGCATCTGGGGCCAGCACATCGCCGAGATGGCCGGCGTGAAGATCGGCATGTTCCCCGCCAAGGGAGCCCTCCTGATCTTCGCCCACCGCGTGAACAGCGTCGTCATCAACCGCTGCCGCAAGCCCTCCAACGCCGACATCCTGGTCCCCGGCGACACCGTGTGCGTCATCGGCACCACATCGACCCGCATCCCCTTCGAGGAGTGCGACCACGTGGCCGTGACCCCCGACGAGGTGGACCTCCTCATCACCGAAGGCGCCAAGCTGGCACCTTCCCTTTCCTCTACCCGCATCTTAAGAGCCTACGCCGGCGTACGTCCGCTCGTAAGTGCCGATGACGACCCCTCGGGCCGAAACATCTCCCGCGGCATCGTCTGTCTGGACCACGAGACCCGCGACGGCCTCAAGGGATTCATCACCATCACCGGCGGCAAGCTCATGACCTACCGCCTGATGGCCGAGATCGCCACCGACGCCGTGTGCCGCAAGCTGGCCGTAGAAAAGGCCTGCCAGACGGCCGATATCCCCCTGCCCGGCTCCGAGGAGAAATCCTACGAGCAGGTGGCCCAGAAGATCTGGGAGTCCCCGACGACCGCCCAGAAAGCCGCCGCCGCCCGCATGGGCACCAGGGCCGACCGCATCCGCACCGGCAACAAACGGGACGACGCCCTCATCTGTGAGTGCGAAGAAGTCTCCGTCGGCGAAATCAACAACGCCATCGACCGCCTGGAAGTGTCCACCCTCACGGACCTGCGCCGCCGCACCCGCATCGGCATGGGTACCTGCCAGGGCGAGTTCTGCGCCTGCCGCGCCGCCGGCCTCCTGGCCAAAGCCCACGGCTGCGTAGAGCGTGAACGCAACGACCTCAAGGACTTCCTCCAGGAACGCTGGAAGGGTAATTTCCCCATCGGCTGGGGAGACACGCTCCGCGAGGCCGAATACACGCAGTGGGTCTATAAACACGTTCTCGGTCTATGAAATACGATACTGTCATCATAGGTGGCGGCCTTTCCGGCATGGTAGCCGGCATCGCCCTGCAGAAGGCAGGACAGAACACCGCCATCATCAGCACCGGGCAGAACGCCCTGCATTTCTTCTCCGGCTCCTTCGAGTCCCTCCAGGAACCGGACCAGCGCATCGCAGACCTCTTCGCCGAGGCCGGCATCCGTCTGCACTATGCACCCGGCGTGCGCCTGATGCCGCTGGGCACCTTCAAGGAATCGGCCCTCTCGCTGGAGGACATCGACCTCTTCCCTTCGCCCGCCTTTGCGAAGAAGGTGCTCATCGTGAACTTCCTGGGCTACCACGACTTCTTCTCCTCCTTCCTGGCCGAAGGTCTCGAAAAGCAGGGGATGACCTGCCGTGTCCGCTTCCTGAACCTCCCCGAAATGGAGAAACTGGAGCAGAGCCCCAGCGAAATGCGTTCGGTCCAGATCGCCCGCACCATGGACCGCGTCTGGGAAAAGGTGGTGCAGGAGGTGCGCGTGCTCCTCAAGGACGAGGACACCGTCATCCTGCCGCAGGTCTTCGGCCTGCAGGACATCTCCGTTCCCAACCGCATCCGTCAGAACATTCCCGCCCGCGTCATTTTTGCGGGCACCCTTCCGCCTTCCGTTCCGGGTCTCCGCACCCAGATCCTCCTGAAGCAGCGTTACCAGCTGCTGGGTGGCACCTATCTGATGGGCGACGAGGTGGTCCGCGCTCATACCTATCAGGGAGTGGTGCACTCCGTGGCCACCAAGAACCTGGAAAGCCATTACGTTGAGGCGTCCAATTTCATCCTGTCCACCGGCAGCTTCTTCTCCAAGGGTCTGGTCTCCAATCCCTTCGAAGTGTTCGAGCCGGTCTTCGGCCTGGATGTGGAATACAAGGCAGACCGCAACGAGTGGTACAACCCCGCCTTCCAGGAGGACCAGCCCTACATGAGCTTCGGCGTCAAGGCCGATGAAAACCTCCACGCCCTCAAGGACGGACAGCCGCTGAAGAACCTCTACGTGGCCGGCTCCGTGCTGGGCGACAACCGTCCCGAATTCGGCACCGCCGCCGGCAAGGCCATCCGCACGGCCCTCCACGCCGCCGATCAGATATTAAAGAAATGAAATTGCAAGAATATACCGAATCCAAGCACAATTTTGAGGAGTGCATGAAATGCACGGTGTGCACGGCATACTGCCCCGTGCTGCAGGCCAATCCGCTGTATCCCGGCCCCAAGCAGGCCGGCCCGGATGGTGAACGCCTGCGCCTGAAGGACCCCTACTTCTTCAACATGGCCCTCAAGTACTGCCTGAACTGCAAGCGCTGCGAAGTGGCCTGCCCTTCCGGCGTAAACGTGGCCGACCTCATCCAGAGCGCCCGTATCAAGTACGACCACTCTCCCGTGAAGCTCCGTGACCGCATACTGGCCAACACCGACTTCATGGGCAAGCTGGCCCGTCCCTTCGCCCCCATCGTGAACGGCGTCACCAGCCTGGGCATCACCAAGACGGTCCTGGACGCCACCCTCAAGATAGACCATCACCGCACCTTCCCCAAGTACAGCGGCGTCAGCTTCGAAGGCTGGCTCAAGCGCCACCGCAAGGAGCAGGCGGCCTTCCCGGAGCAGGTGGCTTACTTCCACGGCTGCTACGTGAACTACAACTATCCCCAGCTGGGCAAGGACCTGGTGAAGGTCCTGAACGCGCTGGGCGTGGGCGTACAGCTGTTGGAGAAGGAAAAGTGCTGCGGCATCGCCCTCATCACCAACGGCATGTCCGGCCAGGCCCGCGGCAACGCCGAGCATAACGTCGGCCAGCTGCGCCAGGCGGTGGAGAAGGGTCTCAAGGTGGTGACCACCTCCTCGACCTGCACCCTCACCATGCGCGACGAATACCCGAACCTGCTGGGCGTGGACAACGCCGATGTGCGCGAGTCCATCCTGCTGGCCACCCGCTTCATCTACGAAAAACTGGAAAAAGGGGCCGAGCTCAAGTTCAAGCCGGGCTACCACAAGAAAGTCGCCTACCATACCCCCTGCCACCTGGAAAAGATCGGCTGGGGCATCTTCTCCGAAAAGCTGCTGCAGATGATTCCCGGGGTGGAATTCACCCTGCTGGATTCGGCCTGCTGCGGTATTTCGGGTACGTATGGCTTCAAGAAAGAGAACTACGAGGTTTCCCAGGCTATCGGCGAAGCGCTCTTCACCCAGATCCGTTCGGTCAATCCGGACGTGGTGGCCTGCGACTGTGAAACCTGCAAATGGCAAATCGAGATGAGCACCGGCTACACGGTCATGAACCCCATCTCCATCCTGGCAGAGGCCCTGGAATAGCGTTTGTCATTCTGAACGAAGTGAAGAATCTAAATAATCAATATGCTCAAATTCCTTCAACAGCCGGCCTACCAGCCGGCTCAAACCGGCCCGGAGGCCGACGCCAAGTACAAGCGCCTGCGTCTGCAGGTATTCATCGGCGCCTTCCTGGGCTATGCCGGATTCTATCTGGTTCGTAAAAACCTGTCCATGGCCATCCCGGCCATGGCAGCACTCGGATTTGCCAAGACGGAGCTGGGCTTCGTGCTGGGTCTGAACGCCGCCGCCTACGCCCTGTCCAAATTCCTGATGGGCAGCGTCAGCGACCGTTCCAACGCCCGCGCCTTCCTGCCCCTCGGCCTCATCCTCACGGCCATCTCCATGTGTTTCATGATCGTCCCCATCCAGTTCATCGGGGCCGAGCATAAGGCCCTGGCCATCGTCGTGATGGGCGTCCTGAATGCCTGCGTGGGTTGGTTCAACGGCATGGGCTGGCCTCCCTGCGGCCGCGTGATGACGCACTGGTTCTCCGTGAGCGAGCGCGGCACCATGATGAGCATCTGGAACTGCGCCCACAACGTGGGTGGCGCCCTCGTCGGCCCGATGGCTACCTACGGAGCCGTCTGGTTCGGCAGCTGGTTCTACGGTGCCCACACGGAGCTGTACTTCCTCATCGGCACGTTCGCCTTCCCGGCTGCGGTGGCCCTGCTGATCGCCCTGCTGGCCTACGTCCTCCTGCGCGACACGCCGCAGTCCTGCGGCCTGCCCTGCGTCGAGGCCTGGCGCAACGACTATCCCAAGAACTACTCCGAAAAGCAAGAACAGACCCTTACTACCCGTGAAATCTTCTTCCAGTATGTCCTGAACAACAAGTTCCTGTGGTACATCGCCCTGGCCAATGCCTTCGTCTATATGGTCCGTTACGGATGCCTGGACTGGGCTCCTTCCATCCTTACGGAAAAGGGTATCGACCTCAAGAGCGCCGGCTGGGCCTACTTCGCCTACGAGTTCGCCGCCATCCCCGGTACGCTGCTGTGCGGCTGGCTGTCGGATAAACTCTTCAAAGGCAAGCGCGCCCTGCCCACCATGCTGTTCATGGCCCTGGTGCTGGTGTTCATCGTGCTGTACTGGCTGTACATTGACAACCTCACGGTGGTCATCATCTCGCTCATCGGCATCGGCTTCTTTATCTATGGTCCTGTGATGCTCATCGGCGTACAGGCCCTGGATTTGGCTCCCAAGAACGCCGCCGGTACGGCCGCCGGCCTCACCGGTTTCTTCGGCTATTTCCTGGGAACCTTCATCCTGGCCAATACCGTGATCGGTTGGGTTGCCCAGCAGTTCGGCTGGAGCTGGACCTTCCTCCTGCTCATCGGCGCCTGCCTGCTCTCCATCTTCTTCATGGCTCTCACCCTGAAGGAAGAGCAGCGCGGCTAGTCAAAGAAGTGGATGTAAGTGAGGTTGCCGCTCAGGCTGATGGGCTGCTTCACTTCACCGGTAATAGGATTGTAACTGAACACACCGGCTTTGTCCACACCGTAAGCAGAGAACAGCACTTCGCCGTTGTGGTATTCGATGGCTACGCTGTGTCCGTCGCTATAAGGCACACCTTCAATTTTCTTGATGGTGTGCTTTTTTAGATCCATCATCACGGCCATGGAGTTGCGGGCGGTGTAAGGGTTGTCGCCCATCAGTTCCACGATACCCACGTAGGCGGCTACCAGGCCGTTGCCGATGTACTTGCAGTTGTAGATGCTGGCTGCCTTGAACTCACTGCCCTCGATGGCCGTTCCGCTGATCTCCCAGCTGTTGGATTCGACATATTCGTTCGTGGAGGAGGAGATGCATACGAAACCGTTCTCCAGGTGCTCCGGATTGTAGCCAAAGTAACCCACGCAGGCTACGTAGATGTCGCCCTGCTCGTCGGCGAAGATCATGTCCATGTTGATGGGACGGGTGGGGAAGCTCATGCCGGAAGCGGTCTCTGAGAGGACCTTCACCACTTTGTCGGTAGCGCAGTCGATGACGGCGACGTCAACCTGCCTGTGGTCCTCATAAGGCATCCAGGAGGAGTTGATCTGGTCCAGGGGCAGGTAGTAGTAACCCCCGTAAACGAGGCCGGCGGAGGGATCTGCGCTGCTGTCGCCGTGGGCATAGGAGGTGAGGTCGATTTCGCCGAGGGACTCCATCGTCGTGGGGTTGATCACCATCACCTTGCCCAGGTTGTACATAGGGACGTAAGCCTTCTGGCTGGAGACGGCGCTCAGGTTCACCGGATAGGAGTTCGGGATGATCTGCAGCTCACCGGCGGGCTTCAGGCCCTTGGCGGTGTGCTCGTATTTGAGGATGTTCTGTTTGCTGTTGGTGCCGAATTCGGGGAAGACGAACACGGAGTTGCCCATGAAGGAGAGGGAGGAGGAGAAGCCGATCTGGATGCCTTCCGTCATGTTGACGTCACCGCTCAGCTCGGGAATCTGCTGAAGATAGGACTGGCCGCTGGCACCGTCGGTGTTCTTGACGGTCGTTTCGATCAGTACATTGCCTTCTCCGCCGAAGACCTCTTCGGCCGGATTCTCATTTTTCTCACAGGAAGCGCACAGCAGCGTCAGGGCCGCTGCGGCAAAAAGCATGTTGTTTTTCATTTTTATAATAGATTAATGGTTGATTATCTGAAGATGTAGCGGAGTTTGATGGCGAAACTCCTTCCCGGAAGGGGCTGGTTGAACTCCGACAGGACTTTCGCGTCCGTCACGTTCTTGATCTTCCCGGACAGGAACAGCCGCTGGTCCATGAAGCTGTGTTCGAAGCCCAGATCGACGGTCGTGCTCCGGGGGATGCGCCGTTTGGTGTATTCCGTGAACTCGAAGTCATAGAGATACTCTTCCACGAAGGCCAGGTCGGCGAACAGGCGGGTGTTCTGTCCCTTGCCGCCGAAGAGGTTTTCCCGGTGGAACTCCAGGCCGGCGTTGGCCATGAAGTAGGGGATGTTGGGCATGCGCTTGCCCTTTGTCGCATTGGGCAGGGAGCTGCCTTCCTCGTAATCCCGGACGTCGCGCAGGTCCTGGTAGTTGACATTTCCGTAGAGGTGCAGGAAGGGGAAGACATCGGCCTTGATTTCCAACTCGGCCCCCAGCGTCCTCATTTCCCCGAAGTTCTGGTACTGCGCGCCCAGCATGCCTTTCGCGTAGCGGATCATGTCCTGGAGGTACATATAGTAGCCGCTCAGCTCTACCTGGAGGTTGCTGGGATGGGTTCCGGCGACATCGTACAGCAGGCTGGCGTTGGCGCTCAGGTTGCGCTCCGGCATCAGCTTCTCCGAAGGGATGACGCTGTAGCCGTCGCCCAGGAGTTCGTTCTCGGCCGGGATGCGCACGTCGTAGCCGCCGGACAGCTTGGCCATGAAGGCGGGGGTGATGCGGTAGCGCATGGCGTCGCTCACGCCGAAGCTGGACTTGTCGATGGAGATGTCCTCCGGGGGCATGTTGACGTAGATGTTCTGGTACATGGTGTTGGTCTTGTACCAGTAGAAGCGTCCCGTGAGGGAGTTCAGGAAGCGGTCGTCCGTGGTGTGGAAGTCATAGGACAGGCCGGCAACCCAGCTCTTCATGCGGGAGTCGAAGTCGATCTTCTTGCCCAGACTCTTCTCCTTCAGTTCGTCCGTAGGATAGCCGTTGGCCAGGGTGATCACGGAGTTCAGGCTCACCGAGTGGTTTTTGCTGATGAGGTATTCCAGGTTCAGCTTGTTGATCAAGGAGACCTTCCGGTTGAAGGACTCCGTGGGGAAACGGTTGCCCAGTTCACCGCCCAGCGGGGAGGGCGTGGGGTAGGCGTTTCCGCTCCAGTCGTACCAGAGTTTGGCCGTATCGATGAGGCTGTATTCCGTGTAGGCGACGGCCGTGTTCATGTCAAAGTCCAGGCCCTCGATGAGGAAGTCATCTTTCTCCAGCTTGTTGGAGAGCAGGACGGCCCGGGAGGTCGTGTGCGCCTGTCGGATGTCCGTCTCGATACCCTGGATCTCCTTATAGGTCTGGACATAGGCCGGCTCGAATTCCACCTTGTCGAACCACCACTTGCGGGCCTTCAGGCTGCCGCCCAGCAGGAGTTTCCGGAAACTGTCGTGGTCCCGGCGGATCTGCAGGCCTTTCACGTAGGGGGATTCCATGGTGTAGCTGTTGTCGGCATGGGTGTAACCGCCGCCGACGCCGATGACCAGGCCCGATCCGCGCAGGTTCCGCTTGAATACCGCCTGGCCCTTGTTCACGTTGAAGGACTCGCGCGTGTAGCTCAGGTCGGCATAGTGGTCGGGGTATTCCTTGAGGACGATGTTCACCGCGCCGCCCATGGACGAGCCGCCGAACTTGGACGGAACCACGCCCTTGTAGATTTCGATGCGGTCGATCATGTCCACGGGAATGTCGTTCAGGTCCAGGAAGTCGGACTGGTCGTTCATCGGCGCTTCATCGATAAAGAAGCCGATGCGCTTTCCCTCCAGGCCGCGCACGGACAGGCGCGATGCGCTGCCGACGCCGCCGGTGGAACGGACGGTCACGCCCACCGTCTTGGCCAGGATGCCCTGGATGTCACTCACCGTTCCCTGCAACTGTTTCATGCTGATGACTGACACCGGCATGGCCTGTTCGCGCACCATGCGGGCCTCGCTCTTGGCGACGACGGTCGCATGTTCCAGGGAAAGGGGCTGCGCTTTCATGCACAGGGTCAGATTGACCGTTTTGTTCTTCTCCACCCGAATAGTTTTTTCAAGGGGAAGATAACCAATAAAGTCGGCTACAATCGTATAGGTTGCGGCCGGTAGGCCCTCGAAGGAGAATTTTCCGTCCATATCGGCCGTTTCTCCCTTCTGGAGTTCCTTGATTAGAATGGTGGCGCCTGTCAGCGGAGAGTCCTCCGCTTCGTCCACTACGATGCCCGTGATACGTCCTCCGGCGTTTTGGGCCTCGGCCCTGAGGCACATCAGTGCCAGGGCCGCAATGAAAAAGAACTTTGTTTTCATGCAAAAAACTGCTAACTAACCGGACGCAAAGGTCGGGTTAATTAGCAGTCGAATCAATCCCCAAAAATGGGGATATTTTGGTCCGCTGGTTAGAACACCAGCAGGAAGAGGCCGGCGGCCAGGCAGGCGCCCAGCATCGGGCCGGCAACCGGTGCCCAGCTGTAGTTCCAGCCGCTGTCGCGCTTGCCTTCGATGGGAAGGACGGCGTGGGCGCAGCGGGGGCTCAGGTCGCGGGCAGGGTTCATGGCATAGCCGGTGGTGCCGCCCAGGGACATGCCCAGGGCCATGATGAGGCAGGTGACGGGCCAGGCGCCGATAGCGCCGGTCTGGGCGCTCACAGGACCTACCTGGAAGGCGTTGCCCTGCGTGCCGAGGGCCAGGATCACGAACACCAGGACGCAGGTGGCGATGAACTCGGAAAGGAAGTTGCGCCAGGGGTTCCAGATGGCGGGCATGGTGCAGAAGGTGCCCAGCATGGTGTCGGGCTGGTCTGCGGTAGCCTTATAGTGGTCCTTATAGAATACATATACCAGTACGGCGCCTGCGAAGCCACCCAGCATCTGGGCCACGATGTAACCCAGTACCATATCCCAGGCAAACTTGCCGGCGATGGCCAGGCCCAGCGTCACGGCGGGGTTCAGGTGGGCGCCCGACACCGGACCGGCGATGAGCACGCCCATCATCACGGCCAGGCCCCAGGCCAGGGCGATGACCACCCAGCCGGCACCCTGTGCCTTGGATTTGTTCAACGAGCAGGCGGCGCACACGCCGTCACCGAAGAGAACGAGCACCAGCGTGCCCAGAAACTCGAAAAGAAAGGCAGGATTCATGGTTATTGTTTGACAGTTCTTTTAATAGCATCGGCCCAGCCCTCCTTGACGGCGGTGACGTCGGCCCCGGAAGGGACGAAGGTGCGCTCGGCCTTCCATTGTTTCTTGATTTCGTCCAGGGAGCCCCAGAAGCCCACGGCCAGGCCCGCGAGGTAGCAGGCGCCCATGGCGGTGGTCTCGGTGACCTCCGGGCGGATGACGCTGGTGCCCAGGATATCGGCCTGGAATTGCATCATGAGGTTGTTGCGGGAGGCGCCGCCGTCCACTTTGAGCTCGCTCAGCTTCACGCCGGCGTCCTTCTCCATGGCGTTCACGATGTCCATGGTCTGGAAGGCGATGCCCTCCAGCGCCGCGCGGGCGATATGGGCCGATGTGCTGCCGCGCGTAATGCCGCAGATGACTCCGTGCGCGTACTGGTCCCAGTAGGGGGCGCCCATGCCGGTGAGGGCGGGCACGAAGTAAACGCCGCCGTTGTCGGGGACAGAAGCCGCCAGGGCCTCGATCTCGGAGGAAGAACGGATAATGCCGAGGCCGTCACGCAGCCACTGCACCACGGAGCCGCCCACGAAGATGGAGCCCTCCAGGGCGTAGTTGACGGTGTCGCCGATCTTCCACGCCACGGTGGTAAGGAGGTTGTTCTTGGACAGGATGGGCTTGGTGCCCGTATTCATGAGCAGAAAGCAGCCGGTGCCGTAGGTGTTCTTCACGGAGCCGGGAGCGGTGCACATCTGGCCGAAGAGGGCCGCCTGCTGGTCTCCGGCGATACCGGCGATGGGAACCTCGTGCGCGAAGATGGTGGTCTTGGTGTGGCCGTACACCTCCGAGGAGGAGCAGACGCGCGGCATCATCGAAGCCGGGATGTCCAGCAGCTCCAGCAGTTCCTTGTCCCATTCCAGCGTGTTGATGTTGAACAGCATGGTACGGGAGGCGTTGGACACGTCGGTCACGTGCACCTGGCCGCGGGTGAGCTGCCACACGAGCCAGCTGTCCACCGTGCCGAAGCGCAGCTTGCCGGCCTCGGCCTTCTCCCTCGCGCCTTCCACGTGGTCCAGGATCCACTTGATCTTGGTGCCGGAGAAGTACGCGTCGATGATCAGGCCCGTCTTTTCGCGGATCTTCTCCACCAGCCCGCGGGCCTTGAGCTCATCGCAGAAGGCCGATGTGCGGCGATCCTGCCACACGATGGCGTTGTACACGGGCAGGCCCGTCTCTGCGTCCCACACGATGGTGGTCTCTCGCTGATTGGTAATGCCGATGGCGGCGATGTCCTTGCCCGTGACGCCGATCTCGGAGATGGCCTGGGCGATGACGGCGGCCTCGGACGACCAGATCTCCATGGGGTTGTGCTCTACCCAGCCCGGTTGCGGGAAATGCTGGGTGAACTCCTGCTGTGCCACGGAACAGATGTGTCCTTCGTGGTCGAAGACAATGGCCCGGGAGGAACTGGTCCCCTGGTCCAGGGCCAAGATGTAATTCGCACTCATATTATTCTACAAAATAACCACATGCCGCCCCGTCGGGATAACTGCCGAGGCTGATCATGTTCTTAACGGTCTTGAGGAAATTGGATACCTTGAAGATATAGGTTTCGGGATCCTTCTGGTAGGAGTTGGCGTGTACGGCGCCGGAGCACACGTACATTTCCTTGTAGCCGTGCTTCTTGGCGTCGTAGTTCTGCTGCAGGTGGCTGAAGGGGACGAAGTCGTCGGCGTCACCGTGGATGAACAGCATGGGAAGCGTGCTCTTGGCCAGCTGCTTCATGCTGTCGGCGTCTTCGAAACGCCAACCGAATTCCTTACCCGCCACGATGCTGGCACTGGTGAGGATGGCCGTAGGAAGCAGCGGACTCATGTCCTTCAGGTTTTTCTTGAACTGGTTACGGACAGAACTGTATCCGCAGTCCTCCACGACACATTTCACGTATTCCGGCAGCGGTTCTCCGCTGGTCATCATGACCGTGGCCGCACCCATGGATACGCCGTGCAGCACCATGAAGCCGTCGTTGAACTTTTTATGGGCTACGTCAATCCACTTCAGGACATCCAGGCGGTCTTTCCATCCCATCTGGATTTCGTCACCTTCGGAATATCCGTGGTACTGCAGGTCCGGGAACAGGACGTTGTAGTTGAAGATGTCGCGGTACATGCGTACCAGGTACAGGAACACGTAGTGGTTGTCGGTGTAACCATGAACCACGATGGCGGTGCCCTGTGCTTCGGCCGGATGGGCGGCGGGAGCGTAACATGCGTGTAGTTTGTATCCGTCCTCACCGGTGATCCATTCGTCTTGGAGGATGCCCTGCGCCTTGAGGCCGTCGTACCAGGCGGTGCTGCCCGCGAGGAGGGAATCGGCCTTATGGCGGGTGCGCTCGATGTCTTCTACGCCGTGGGGCTTGGGCTGGAGGGCGTAATGGGCCATGAATCGGCCCGCCACGCAGCCGCTGAGGGAGGCCACCGTCAGGACGACGGCGGCGATGTGCAGAAGTCTTTTCATATCTTAGAAGATGTAGTTAAGGCCGATGTTGATGCCCAGTCCTTCGCCGTCGTTCTTGTCCAGGCACTTGCCCAGCTCGAAGTTGATGTTGAAGTTCTGGTTCATGATGATGTGCAGGCCGGCGCCGGTGCTCATGTGCAGTTTCTCGGCGTTGCCGGTGTACATCTGGGAATCCAGGGGGTCGTTGACCTCGGCCAGCTTCTTCAGCTGCTCCAGGCGGTAGGGCTGCACCACCATGCCCAGGTCGAAGAACGGGTTGGTGGCCAGGATGAAGTTCTGGTTGAGGAGTCTGAAGCGGGCGAAGCTCCAGCGCAGTTCGAAGTTACCCCACGCGTAGCCGTTGCCCAGGAAGCGGTTGATGACGGTACCGCGGATGGTGTTGGTGGTGCCCAGGCCGTCGGTGATGATGTTCTTGCGGTTGATGGGCATGATGGTCTGCAGGGTGTAGAACGGGGCGGTGCCGGCGATGAGGCCCTGATAGGCTACGTGGCCGCCGAAGACCAGGCGGTCCTGCACCAGGGTGAAGAACTGCTTGTAGTGGATGGCCAGCTTGAGGTAGTCGTTACGGTAGCCGCCGCGGTCTCCGTTGAAGATGTCCGGGGAACCATAGACGAAGAGTTCCAGGTTGGAACCCTTGCTGGGGTTGTTTTCGTGGTCGCGGGTGTCATAGACTACGCCGGCCTTGAACTCCAGGTGGGCGCCGCCGTCCTTTTCCTCCGTGGGGATAATCTGGTGCTTCACGTAGATGTCATAGAGGGATCTGTCAATGGAGCTGTTTTCGCTGAGGCCCTTGTTCTCGGCGTGTCCTACCTTATATGCATTGAAGGCGAGGCCGCCGACCCAGCCCCAGTTGCTGTTGCCAATCTTGCCCTGGGCGGTGAGCTCTACGCGGAAGTCGTCGCGGCGCATCAGGTACAGGCCCTGGCCGTCCACAATCTTGTCCATGTCCTTGATGTAGCGGGCGGCGGCGCCGTTGAAGCCATAGAAGTTGCTGGTCTTGTTGCCGAGGTAGGTGAGGTCGGCCGATACGCGGATGCCTGGGATGATGTACTTGCTGTCGAAGAAGGCGTGATAGACGGAGTTTCCCTTGGAGTACCAGGAGGCTTCCACGTTGGCTTTCCAGACGTATTCGGGATAGACCGAGCCGTCTCCGTACCAGTAAATATCGGTGAGGGCGCCGTAGTGCCAACCCAGGTCCGAAGAGTATCCGACAGCGGGAAGAGGGCCGAAGTTGAGGCCGGTTTTTACGATTTCTCCATTTTGTTTATCCTGCGCGGCGGCCGTGAAAATGGTTCCTGCCAGCAGGAGAAGGGTCAAAACTTTTTTCATAATAATAGTCGTTTGTAGGTTTTAGTACATATATAA
>JAEEGK010006671.1_pt1 | contig 27717 bp, 16 predicted proteins | sample 8958771 | NCBI WGS metagenome assembly JAEEGK01 (sample SAMN16246547, study PRJNA631951) | gut metagenome | biome: gut microbiome; feature: rumen; material: SC-attached | host: Bos | place: Iran: Karaj | collected 2018-10 | reverse complement strand
ATCATTTATATCTTTAAAATCAAAGTTTCTTTTTTGTTCTTCTATTATTGATTCAAAATTCATGCATTTACAAATTATACAAAATTTTGTGTTTTTATCTTCTTTATTATTAATTTCTAATTGATCTATATATGAGAAATTATCTGTTATATAAATTTCTTTTTCTTCTTCAGGTTGTTCAAAAAAAAAATAAAATAAACTCCTATAATCTCTTTTATCTTTAGGTAATATTAAAAAATAGAAATCAAAATATTTTTTTTCATCACCAAATTTATTATTAGAATCAAGTAAATTATCATAAATAGATTCAAATAATATTTTAGATTTTTTATTAGTGATTTTTAATATTTTTTTAAATTCAATTCTTTCTAAATTATTATTGATATAAAAATCTTTTGAAATCCTCATATTCATTAAATCAATACAAGTTTTAACCCATTTATAACCAATATTTCCAGGTTCAATTTTAAAATTAGAATTTGATTCTAATTCATAGAAATTTAAAACTATACTAATATCATTTATTTCAGAAATATAATTTTTAATTGTGTTAAATCTTTTATTTATCACTTCTATTATTTTTAAACATTTTTGTTTTTTATCTTCTAATTCATTTATTTCTTTATATATTTCTTCAATTGATGCATTATTTATTGAATTTAAATTTTCTTTTTCATATTTTGCAAAAATCAACATTTCTTTTTTTTGACTGAAATAATTAGCTTGTTGTAATTTCATATTATTTAAAAATAATTTATGTGTTTTCATTATTTGAAATATCATTTTAGTTATTTTGTGATTTTGTCTTATTTTATTTTTGCAAAATAAATTTTTTTTAATAAATAAGCTTTCAACTTCTTTTCTTTCTTCAGGAGAAATTATCATTTGGTCTAAAATTTCAATATTAGGAAAAATATGAATTAATAAAGAGCGATAATTACTATATTGGCAAATAGGATTTTCACCATAATTAATATCACTTAAATATAATCTTTTTAATTTAGTCAATTTTTCTATTGAATAAATATCTTTTAAATCAATAATAAAATTTCCTGAAATATTTAAAAATTTAATTTTTTTATATCGAGCAATATCATCTGGTATTTTTTCGATTAAATTATTAGCAATCCAAAAGTTTTCTATATTTTCAGGTAAATTTTCTATTTTTTTAATTTTATTTTCACAAATCCAAAATTTTTTTAATTGTTTTAATTCTGAAAGAGTACTTTCAATTTTTTCAATATAATTATAATTTAAATGTAATTCTTCTAAATTAGTTAATAATTCAATATTTCTCATATTTGTAATTTGATTTTCATTTAAACATAAAAATTTCATTGCTTGTTTATTAGGAATATTATATATTAAATTTTCAATATTTGAAATTGATTCATTTAATAAAGTTAATGAAGTCATTTTTGCGAAAATATTTAAATCTGATAATTTATGTAATTCATGAAAATCTCCTAAAACAAATTCTACAAATTCTTTTTCTTCATCTTTTAATATTTTATAGGAAGGAATTGAGGAATTATTTTTTATTCCTGTTTTTTTTTTTGTCTTATTTTTTTTTGTTTTTTTTATTACAGGTTGTTGGATTATTTCTGTTATTTCATCATCTTCATTATCATCCATTTGAGTTGTGTTTGAATTTAGAGTCCCTGATATTATATTATTTCTTTTCATTTATATTAGGTTTTAAAATTTAAATAATAATATTTTTTAGTATTTAATGAATAATTTAGTGGAATTTATTATTGAAAATGAAGAATTTAAAATTTTAAATAATGAAATGACTTTGTTTCATAAAGATGATAATGATAAAATCATTAAATGTTATAAAAGTTTTGATAATATTAATTCAATTATTGGGGAGAATTTAAATATTGTTAAAATTTCAAAACAATTCTGGTTAAATTTTAAAAATTTAAATCACATAAATTTATCTTATAATAAAATATTCAAATTTTCTAAAAATTTTTTTGATTTATCAAATTTAATAAAATTGAATGTAAATCATAATTCAATCATAAATATTCCAAGTAAAATATCTCAATTGACATCATTGAAATATTTATCAATAAATAATAATAAAATAGAATTAATTCCAAATGCATTAATCAAATTGACAAATTTGACATATTTAGATATTTCTTATAATAAAATAGAAGATTTACCAATTGAATTAGGATTAATGAAATCTTTAAATACTTTAAAAATTATTGGAAACAAAATAGAAAAATTACCAACCACTTTATGTCAATTAACCAATTTAAAAGAAATAGAATTTGAATGGTTTAAATTTATAGATAAAAATAACATTCAATTTATTTATAAAACATTTAGAGATTTATTTAATAATACTCAATTATATTGTACTTTTATTGAATTTATGAATAAAGTAAATAAAGATAAAGATGTTGATTATTCTTCAATATTATATTCATCAATAGATAATAATTACGTTGGTTTAATTAAAATATTATGTGAAAATTCAAATACATTTAATATATTTTTAGAAAAAAAATATAAAGATAAAAAACCGCCTTTATATTATTCATTAACAGAATCAAAAAATGAAGAAATAATAAACACAATATTTAATAACTTGAACATAAACATATTATCAAAAAACGAAAAATTTTCATATTTAACGAAATTAATTCGTTTAAAAAACATAAGATTAATAAAAAAAATTTTAGATAAAATAGAAGATGAAAATGATTTAGTAAATGATTCAGAGATGACACCATTTCATTATATATTCTCTAATTTTAATTCAGAAATAGCAAAATCAAAAATAATTGGAAATTTATTTTTTTCAAAATGTTCAAATAATATACTAAATCACATAAGCAATGAAGGATGGGGTGCAATTCATGTAGCAATAAGAAGAGGAACTTTATCATGTATAAAATGGATAATTAATATGAATGATAAAAATAAAAATAATAAAATATTTTTATTAAATTTAAAAGGAAAAGATAATTGGACTCCTTTACATTTATCTACTAATGCTAATAATATTGAAATAACTAAATTATTACTTGAAAATAATTGTGATGTATTTAATAGAACAAATTCTAATAAAACTCCTAAAGATTTTTCCTATAAAAATCCTCCTAATGAAATTACTAAATTACTTTTTTTTCAAGAAGAAAAAATGTTAGATTTGAAATATAATAATGATGAAGAAAAATGTATTAATAAAAAAAAAATTATTAGTTATAATATTTCAAGAGCCAATATTAATTTCTATAAAGAAATTTTAATTAATAGAGATTCTTCTCTTTTTGAAATTTGTGATGCTCTTAATAATTTAACTTTTGCTCTTTTAACTCCTTTAATTAAGAAATATTCAAATGAAGATTTTGCTAATTTTGTAGAAAAAACTATTTCAAGTTTTGATTTATCTTTAAATAATAAAAAAAATTATCTTTGTATATCTTCCTTTAGTAATTTAGCCATTTGTCTAAAAGTAATTCAAATTCAAAATATTTATTCTAAAATATTACAAAAAGAAAAAGTATGTGATATTATTAAAAATGAAATGTTGAATTGTATTCAAATATTAAATAAATTTAATATTAATAATAATGACACAAATTCAGTAAAAAATAAAAAGAAAAATGCAAGTAATCGAAATAAAAAGAGAATAGTAAATATAATTAATTTGAAAAATACAAAAAAATTAAATAAAAGTAATTCAAGTGATGAATTTAATGATAGTTTAGATAATAATTCAAAAAAAGAAAATATAAATTTTGATATAAAAAATCAAAGGACAATTACAAATTTATCAAATGAAAGTTGTAATATATTAGATTCTTCAGCATCAATATCTCAAGCTTCGATTGGTATGACTCAGTTAAATTTAAATAAAAATAAATAAATAAATTTACAAAATCTAATATAAAATACAACATTATTATTTTAAATTTTTTTTAAAATTCAGTTACTTCTAAATATTTCCTTTGATGCAACCAACCCATTCCTCCATTTCTTTTATTAAATTTAATAATAAAAACACAACCTAATTTATCAAAAATAATTAAATCTTTTTTTTCATTTAAATAAAATAAAATAATATCATTAACAAGTACATTTTCATCTTTATATTTAGCATAACTTTCTTGATATTTTCTCCCCATTTTATTTCTAATATATTTAAACAAAGATTTAATTTTAGAAGGTTTTCTTCTACCATAATTATAATAATCTTGATCATCATCTTCACTTGTTTTTGCTTTAATATTTAAATACCTTCTTAATAAAGGATAAATATGAAAAGTTTTTTGATCACTTAATAAACACATAAATTTATCTTCTTGATCAAATTCAATTCCAATTATTTTAGCATTACTATAACCTCTCCATAAATATTTTCTAGCTTTATAACTTAATAAAGAATATATATTTATTTTATCTCCTGAAATTGAAACTACTGCTAAAAATTTACATAATGGTGAAATACTTATATATTGTATTGAATCAAATTCACAACATAATGTATGTTGAGTGTATACTATTAAATTTTTTTTTTCTCTTTTTTTAATTCGAATTTTATATATTTTTATTATTTTATTATTCATATTTGAAACATAAGCTAATATTATTTTTTTATTTGTGGAATTTATTGATATAAAGCCTTCCTTTCCATTTATATCTGAAAATGAATATAATAATTTTAAATCCATTAAATAAAACATCAATATTTTATGAAATAAAACTACAAATATTATTTTTTGATGAATTATAATATTATAAATTTTATCATTTGGATCATCTGGATTTAAAGTTAATTTTATTGAAGCTATTTTTTCCTTTTTAGATATATCATATAAAATTGCTTCATCATAAGGAAAAATTTCATTGTTTTTTTTTCCAACTAATATACATATATTACTCCTATAATATGGATAACATATATCTATGTTTGAAAAGTCATCTCCTAAATTATCTGCAAATTCTTTAAAATTGGTTGTTTCAAAAAAATTAACCTTTCCTTTTTGAACTAATGTTAATATTGATTTATCTGCATTTATAAAACATTTTTCTATGTTTAACTCTTCATTTACTTCTATAAAATCTTCGAATATACTCATTTTTTTTAAAAAAAATAAAAATTACATTATTTTATTGATAATTTTATTATATTTTTCAAGATGGTTTAAATTTTTTGTTTTGAAATTATAAAACTCTTTAAAAATAAATAAACATTCAAATATTTTTAAAATATAAATAAAAATCAGAAAAATAATTTATATTTACATTTATTTAGGGACAATTTTTTTTATTTTTATGATGTAATTTATTTGATGGGAACATTATATAACAATTAAAATTTCATATTTAAAGAATCAAAACGTTAAAAAAATATATTAATAAATTAAAATAGATGATGAATATGGTTTTAATTATATTATTTAAACTCATATTTTTTTGAACATAAGAATAGTAAAAAAATTATTTATATGCCCTATTAATAAAAAAAACCAAAAAATTCAATTTTTAAGTCAAAATTGAGGGTATAAGACAAATGTAATAAATTATACATAAAATAACTTTAATATTATTATTATTAAATAAATTATTTGATGGATTTATTATAATTTTGTACATTTATAGAGGACATATTTTGCTTTTCTAATGCTTTTTAAAAATATTTTTTTTTCATTTTTAAGATTATTTAATTCATTTTCTAATTCATAATTTTTTCCTTTGATTGATTGTTTATTATCTGATGATTTATTTTTTTCTTTGAAAAACTGGGGGTCATTTCTATGAAAAAATGTTTTTTTAAAATTTATCTAAATATTATAATCAATAATAGAAGATTTTTTGATAAAATAGAATATCTTTTTAAATTTCATATAATCTTTTATTAATATATTGTTGAATAATTTAATTTTGAATTTTTTTCACTTTCATTTGCTTTTTTGAATAATATTTTATTAGAATTGAAGGAGAATTGATATTTTCACTTTTTTAAAAAGAATTGTTATTTTTTTTTTTATTATATTCTGGTAAATAATTAAATAAAATAAAAATTATTCGAATTTAAAAATAAAATATATTTTATTAATCACAAATCTTCTCCTCTATTAATTTTATCTATTTTAATTGGTAACATTCCAATCATTTCTTCACACATATTTAAATTATCTTGTAATTCAGGTCTTTCATTGAAGAAATGTTTTGAATTTTTTAAATGATTATAAACCTCTTGATACATGTTTAAGCTTTTTTTAAGTGATTCAACTCTTTTTTTAACATCTTTATTATAAATTAATTTAGAATAAATTCTCGCCATATTAGATTTAATAGTTATAATAGTAATAAAATCTTCAATTTTTTTCTCTTCTTCTTTATTATATTCTTCTTCAATATACTTAATAATATCATTATAATAAAATAATCCTTTTTCACCTTTTGAATTTATTTCTTCAATTTCTTTACTAGTAACTTTTTTTTGATGTACTCTTAATAATTCATAATTAGATTCAAAAATTTCTGAAAAAATTTCAGCTAATTCCAAACTAATTTCTTGCCATTGAATCACATATACTTTATGATTAATAACATTATAAATTGGTTCTAATAAATTAATTCTTCTTTCTTCCATTGCAAAAATTCTATTATTATCATTTTCAAATTGAATCAATAATTTATATAATTGAGAAATATCCATATTAATTTGTATATTTTCAGTAACATACCCATCCATTGTATAGTATGTTAAAGCTTTTTTAAATTGAGTATTTGATAATCTGAAAAGAGTTTTTGCTTGTTCTAAATTTTTAACATCTTCTATTTTTGGCCAAACTATATTTAATGAATTGATTGTGAATATTCTTTTATTTACTATTGAATTTAATTCATCATTATCTGAAATAAATACTTGTTCTTTTATTCTTATTATTGCAAATCTTAATCTTTCTAAAAAATATTTTCCTAATTGATTTTGAATTGAAGCTCTTAATTTTTTCTTTTTAGTTAAATCTTCTGGAAGAAGAGATATTGCACTTATTAATATATATTCTGCTTGAGCATAATATTGATTTGACATATAAAAATCACTTAAATTAATACAATTTACTAAAGCATCTTTTAAATCATATTCATTAAATTCAATTTGTCTTTTTAAAGTAATTGAGCAATATTTAATTGCTTTTTTTTTAAAGCCTAATTTTGTAAAAGCTTGAGCATAATAAAAAATTGTTAAAGTATAATTATGTTCAAAACTTTTTTTATTTATTCCTCCATCAATATAAAAATTGAAAAATTCAATATCATTATTATTATTATTTTCAGTTAAAGAACAACAAGTTTTCATAAATTTACCAAAATTTTTAGTATAATTATATCCACTTAAATCAGAAAATACTTTATACATTTGTTCTGCTTTTCCTAAATGTCTTAATCCTTTTTTTATTTCTCCTTTATTATAATATATTATTCCTAAGTTATTATATATTTCTTGATATATATTTATGTATCTTATTTTTATTATTATTGGTAATGTATTAAAATAATCTATTGCTGCATTAAATGCTGTTTCACAAAGTGATTGGTCTTCATTTGATAAATTAAACATTCCTAAATAAAAATTTAATATTCCATTTAAACATGAAAATATTATTTTATTTGATTTAAAATGTTTTATAAATGAACTTTCTAAAAGTGATTTTATTATTTTTATAGCTTTTTCTTTTTTTTCCTGTGATTCTTGTTGAATATATTCATTTGCTCTTTCTAATGAATATTGAAAAATAGTATATAAAAATATTAAAAGTTCTTGTTCATCTTTTGAGATTATATTTTTTGTGGTTTTTGAATCTTGAATTTGAGCTGCTCCTATTTTTTCATTAAAATTTACTTCATCATATATTTTATTTATTTTTTCATTTAATTTTTCGTTTTTATTTTCCATATTTTTATTTTTGAAATAAATTTAAGGTTATTAAAAAAAATCTTTAAGAATATAATTAATGGCTTCTCAGGAAAAAGAATTGACAAATTCTTTAAATTTAAAAACAGGAATAAAGGATATTAAATTATCTGATTTTTATAAAACATTTTATCCAATTGAAAAAGACATTTCAATTTTAGATTCTGTAAAAAGTGAAAGATTAAATAATAAGATGATAGATTCAAATGAAGAAAAAACAACAGAAAAAAAAAGTGGAAAAAGTACAAAATCATTTGATTCAATAAATTTGAAAAATGCACAATTAATCAAAGAAAATGAAAACCCAATTTTAATAGATAATAGTACAAAAAGAAATGAAGAAGATGAAAAAGAAAATTTAAAAGTTTCAGATATTAAAATAGATGTAATAAAAAAGAAAATGAGTGAAATATTTGCAAAAAGAAATAAAACATTTATAGAAGAATTCAAAAGATACAATTTTACATATACAACAACAGTAGATTATTATAATAACAATAAATATATAAAAGCAACATTAATAATAAGTGATAATATATTATATATACTTCAATTTGAAAAACCAAAAACAAGATTAAACTTAGATGAAACTTTAATCGAAAAAATGTCATCAAAAAAAGGGAAATTATCAGAACAAAAAATGAAAGAATTATATGATATATCTTATCCACTTTTATCATTAAACTTCAATACAATAACATGTAAGTTGCTGGTAGAAAAAAAAACAAATTCTTTAATAATAAAAGTTTTAAGTTTAACTCCCCATACTTTTAGAATAAAATTTCCAAATAAAGAAATATTAAATCAATACATAATAATAATAAATAACTCGATTAAATCAAGTGATGGTAACAAAGACAATTTATTTGGAATAAGTTTACGTTTTAATGATTATCATAAAAATAATGTATTAACTACAGAAGAATTTGAAAGTATAGCAAAAACAGGAGATATTATATTATTTCAAGGATATGAATGTTCTCAAAATTTACAAAGATTTTTCACAAGAGATCAATATGATCATGTGGCTTTGATAAGAAAAAATGGTTGTACTTTATTTATTTATGAAGCTACTTCTATAAGAAAATGTTCCACTATGGTTTGGGATGCTTTTAAATATGATTTATTTCCTTTAGTTTATAGAAGAATTGTTTATAGGAGATTAATTATTGAAGAAAAGGATGAAAATAAAAAAAAGGAAATTCAAAGAAAAATTGAGAAAGAAATTGGAGATTTTATAAAGGATACTTTTAATAAAGAATATTATTTATCTATTTCTTCTATTTTATGTTGTAAAAGTCCTGAAGATTATGAAAAAAATAATAAGTGGAATCTAAGTAAAGGATTCTCTTGTTCTGCTTTATTAACTGCTTGCTATTATAAAGCAGGAATCTTGACTTTTGAAAATGGAGTACATAGTAAATTACCTGGACACTTTTCCCAAGATAAATACTTGAATTTTAAAAAAGGATTTTCATTAGGTCCTGAAAAATTAATTGAGTTTAGTGAATGATTCTTTTAAAAAATTTATTATTTGATTTTTAATCTTATATATTTTATCATATATTTTTTTTATTATATTTTTTTTTTAATTTTTAAAATGAATAATAAAAATGATTGTAATGAAAGGAATAATGCAAAGAAACAAATTAGAGATGCTATATTTTTTAATGGAGATAGTATTGATTTTACTAAAGTTTCAATAGAAGATACTGTAAATAATATTGAAGATTTAATTTATAAAAAAAATGATATTGGGAATGATTCAAAGAAATACAGGAATATTGTTAGAGATACAATTATGAAAATTAAAAAGAGTGAAAATTTAAATTTTAAAAAAGAATTATTTTATGAAAAAATTAATATTGAGGAATATTTAGATAAAATTAATCAAACTAATTATAAAACATTAAACAAAAATAATAATAATAATATTGGTAATAAAAGAAGAATAATTAATCCTCCAAAAGTAAAATTACATAATAAAAATAATTCTTTTTCTAATACTTTAAATAATAATAATTTGAAAAAGTCTTTTGATAGATATGATGAAGAAATTAATGATAATATTCTTAAACATGAAATGGTAGAAAAATTAAATGAATCAATTAAAAAAATAAATGATAACAAAGGACAAGAAAATAAATCTAAAAATTGTATTCAAAAAGAAGAAAAAAATTCTAATAACAAAAGCGATAATAACTATGATATTTCAAATGTAAATAAAGATGATATTTCAAATTTAAAAAATGATAATAATTATTTAATATCAAATGTAAATAATGAAGATATAACAACAATAAATAATATTTCAATAATAACTAAAGAAGAAATTCCTCCAAATTCAAATAATAATATTTCATCCAAAGATTGTAAAAATGATGTTCCAAATAAAAATAAAAAAGAATTAAAAAGAAATTATTCTTTAAATAGTATTAAAAATAATAAAGATTTATTGGAAATGCAAATTAAACAAAAAGAATTAGAAACTCAATGTAAATTTTATAAAAAAGAAATTTTGGAATTAAAAGAAATAATTAAGAAATTACAAAATGAAAAAATTGATTTATCTTCAAATAATAAAAAATTACAAATTGAAAATACAATTCTAAAAGAAAAGTTAGAAAGAATAAATAAAGAAAATATAAGTTTAAAAAAAATAAATAATGAAAATAATAAAAATTACTCGCAATTTAAAGAAAAAATAGAATTAAAAACAACAAATTTGGAAATTAAACTAACAAATTTTTTAGAAAATATAAAAACTTCAAATTTTGAAACTATAGAAAAAAAGAATGAAATAAATCAAATTAATACTAAAGAAGAAATATCAGATAATTTAAAAATAGAAGAAGAAAGAAAAAAACAAGAAAAACAAAATATAATAAAAAAATTATATGATGAAAAAAATCCCTTTATTGATGCAAGTTCATCTTTTTCATCTTTTATAAATTCAGAGAAAAAAGAATAAAAAAATAAATAAATATTATAAATAAAATAATAAATAAATAATTAATTATTAATTCAAATTGATTAAAATGGTAATAGATTAAAATTATTATTATTTATATGAATTGACAATAATATAGGTTTAATAATATTATTATTTGATGTGGAAATTCAAAAAAAGATAAAAAGAAATAAATAAAAAAAGAAAAATAATCTTCTATCATATTATATTATAGACAAAAATAATAATATTAAAAGAGAATATATAATTGAAATAAATAATAATAGACTTAATCAATTTTTTTAATAACACAAGAATACCTATTAATTATTTTAATTTTATTGTTAGTGTAAAGAAAGAAATTAATGAATAAGAAAAAAATAAAATTAATAACGATATGTAACAATAAAGAAATTAGTTGTTATGAAACTAATGAAAATTATGATATTATTTAATTAGAAAATAAATTAAAAAAGAAATAGGAAAAAAAATTAGAAAAAATAATAAAGATAATAATTAAAATAACAAATGAAAACAATATAGAATAAATTCAGGAAAAAAATTTTGTATTTTATGATTCAACAATATTATCAATAAAATTTAAATGAAAAATCTATATTAATAAAAAAATAAATAAGATTCTTAACTTTCCTTATCCATTTTCTAAAATCTTCATTAATATTGTAGTCACCTTCATTTAAACAAAGATCACATAATTTAATCATATATGAGAAAAACATTATATACAATAACTATCCTTGAATATTAAATTTAGGAAAAGCAGAATTACTTAAATCAAAAACAGAAAAATGCATTTTATTAGTAAATTTTCCAAAAATCTTTTGTTTAAAAATTAATAAAACCAACTTCATCATCAGTTCTGCATTACCAAAATTGAAGCAACAAATACTAATAAGATAAATTCTTCTATTGATGAAAATTCTATCCATTTACAAAAATTCCCAATCAATATTCTTTTATTTTAATTCTTTTTAAATCTTCTACACACTTTTACATAGATTATTTTGAAGGAAAAATAAGACATTTTATTAATTTTTTTGTTTTGATATTATGTAAATAAATAAAAATAGAATATTTATAAAATCGAAATCATAAAATGGGATGTGCTACAGCGAAGGAAAAATTAGAATCTCAAATAATGCAGATTAAATTACAAAGAGTAGATATTAGAACAGAAAGAGATGATAGAATTAAGCAATATGAACAATTAACAGGGGAGAAATTAGAAAGAAAACCAATACCAGATTATTGTGTTCCAGATGAAGAAACATATCCTACAGATGTAAGAAATGATAGGAAAAATGTTACTAAATATAGTAAAGTTTCTAAAACTTCTAGAAAAAGTTCTAGAAGATTTAAAGAAGAATCTGATGAAGAAGAAGAAGATGATGATAATGATGATGATAATGATGATAATGACGATGATGAGGATGATGATAATGAGGATGATGAGGATGATGATGAAGAGGATTTTAGAAGAAATAAAAATAGAAAAAAAAATGCAAGAAGAAGAAGAAATTAAACTTTTATTAATTTGAAAAAATTTAATATTGAGTTGATTTAATTTGTAAATTATTTTTATTTTTTGTAAATTTCGTTTAGTGAAATGAAAAGATACAATTTTAAATTATATTAAATTTGAATTCAAAAGATATATATAAAAGAAATACAATTTTAATATTATATATAAACTTTTAAATGAATAAATTAAAAACAATGACGTTTAAAAAAAAATAATTTATAAAAATTATATTTATAATAATTCTAATCTTTTTTCTATTGCTTCTTTAATTTGCCTTTTTGATTCATTAGTTAAATTATGTTTTTTAACAAATTTTTGTACAACTTTATCAACATTTTCATTTTTATAATAATTTAAAATATCTTTTTTATTTCTAATTTGAATTTCTAAACTAATTAAAGGTTCTTTTTTCATTGATTTATTAACAGTATTAAATTTATTGAATGTATCTTTATAAAATTTTTTTTCATTATGAAAAACCATATCTTTATGTAAACTAAAATCACTAGATTTATAATTATTTGAGTTAAATAAAATATTATTTCTTTCATTTCTTAAATTTCTTGCATTTTTATATCTAAATATTTCTTGTTGATAACTATAATCATTTACGATTGGATGTTTATTAAAAATTTTTTCATTTAGATTTGAATAACAATTTAAACTTTGATTTTCATTTTCTTCTTTTTTATCTATATTCTTTTTATGGATAACATTATTGGATTTTGAATGATTTAAATGTTTATAACATTTATTAATTTTTGGAGTAAAAGTACATTCTTTTAAAAGTTTTCCTTCATTTTCATCTCTTAATTCTTCTAATTTATTTCTTTTTTCTTCTAAAATTAAATTATAAGATTCACTTAATTTTTTTCTTTTAATATTTATAAATTTATCAACACTTTTTGAGTAATTATTATCTTGTTCAACTGAATATTTTTGTTCTAAATATTCTTTATTTTTTTGGTTTTTTAAATCAATATAATATTGATTTCTATTAAGTCTTAATTCTTTATATTTATATTCTAATTCTTTTCTTTTATTAATTAATTTATTGTATTTTTGAAAATCAATCCATTTTAAAGTTCTTTGAATCAAATCTTCAATATCATTTTTATATAAATTATTAAAACACAAAAAAAAAATTAATATTAAATCACTATCTTTTTGATTTGAAGGAGAAAAAGAAGTTAATTCTTTCCAAATATCTTTTATTAAATTTATTTCAGTATCTTCATTTATAAAATGCAAATGAAATAATAAAATTTTAAAATTATCAAATGAAATAATTGGATTTTTTGAATAAGAAATAGAAGTAATATTTTTAATTTCTTTTTGATATTGTATTATAAAATTATTAAATAACATTTTATTTGTTGATTTATTTGTATATGATTCTATTTTTTTAGTTTTATAAAAATCATCACTTGATTTTGAATTTTTTAATTTATGTTCTTTTCCTTCGTTATGTAATTTATTTACTAAATTATTTATTTCTTTATCACTCATTTTTTTATTTTTTATATTGTCATTTTTATTATTTGATTTATTCCTAAAGAGGTTATTTGATCTTTTTTTAAAATCATATTTAACTTTTTTTTTTAAATAACTTAAATTGTTTTTATTAATTATTGGATTATTCAAATAGTCTTTTAGTCTTTCTTCTTTTAATTTTTTTGATAATTCTTCAATGTCTTTTTTCTTTTTATTATTATATATTATTTGCTTATTATTAAAGTGTTTTATTTTTTTATCTGCTTGTTTAGGGGAATATTTTTTAAAATTAAAATTAAATAATTGGTCTACTCTATTTTCAACTGTTTTTTTATTTGTATTTTTATCTATTAAATATTGTTTATTTCTATTTAAAAAATTTTTTATAATTTGATTATTATCACAATTGTTAATTTTATCAGAATAAATTGCTAAATATTGATCATTTATAAAATCTTCATAATTATAAATTTTTTTATTGTTTTGGATTATTTTTAAATACATATCTTCTGCTATTTTACTAAAAATTGTTTTATCAGGATTATTATTATTTTCATTGTTTTCATTTAAATTTTCATCTTTATCATTATTAATATTTTTATCTTCTTTTTCTTCATTATTATTATTAATTATATTTTCATTAAAATTTATCATTTTATCCTCGTTAATGTTTTCATTTTCATTTTCATTTTCTTTATTCATTTCATTATAATTGTCTTTGTTATTAGGTTCTTCATTTCCAAAAGAATTATCAATAAATACATTTTTCATTTTTTCGTTTTCTTCTTCAATTGGTTCATAACCATAATTATCTATTATTTCATTATCATTATCATCTTCATTTATTAATGATTTAGTTATTACATCAACTGTAAAATGACTTAATTCAGTGTTATCCATTTATTTAAATTTAATTTTTATTTGTACAAATCGAATAAAATAATTAGATTAATTAAAATTCTTTAATAAAAAATTTTTTTTGATGAATATTTTAATTTTCCATTTGTTAAAGTTTTTATAAAACAATAAGAATCATTTTAAATAATTTTCATTTATGAAATTATTTTAAGTCAATAATTAAAAATCTATTTAATTTGTCTGTTTTAGTGTAAACAATGAAATTATTCATTGAATATATAATTTAATATAAATCTTTAAACATTGTTCTTTCTATTAAAGTCCTTAAATTGAAATTTCCGGGAATATTAATACTATTAATCTTTTCATTAATTTATCATAAATATTATTTTAATATTCCAATTCTTTGAATTTATATTATCAACTTTATTTTTATTGAGAGAATGTATATTATCCATATTTTGAATTCAATCAAATTAATTAAAAATAAATAAATAAATAATAAAAATTCATAAAATTTCATAAATTTTAAATATAACTTATTTCTCAAAAAAAAATGAGAATAATCGTAACTAAACATGGAATTGAAGTAGTAGATGAATTAGATGAAATGAATAAATACAATCCTTTATCATCTCAATCAATAGGAAGAAGGAATTTAACTTCATATAACAGAAAAACAAATACTTTATATTCAGATAACAGAAATTTATATTCAAATACATATTCCTCATTAAATGATACAAAAAAATCAAGAAGAAATATAACTCAATTGGATTTTGACATAGAAAATTTAACTCCAAATGAATTAAAAACTGCAAAAGAATTAAAATTAACAACAACTAAAATATCATTTCCAAAAAGTTTTACTAATTATTATGATGATAATGATACATCATCAAATATAATTGATTCTAATTTTCAACTTCCTTCATTAGTAAATAATAAAAACAAAACAGAAAATTCATCTTTTTTAAATCCAAGATATTACTCTTTTAGAGATATAATTCCAAATAATAAAATAACAGAAATGAAATTAAAAATAATAAAAGATAGGAAAATGAAAGATAAATTAAGTAGAATTGATGAAACTAAATTTAGAAGTATTTATCATGCAAAAACAGAACTTGAGAATTTTGATGATGTATTAAATTGTGCTAAAATAAATCCTAATAAAATGGGATTAATTAGATATTTAAATGAAAGTAAAAATCCACAACCTATTACTTTGAAAGATTTAATTAATTCTAATGCACATAGATTAAATAGAATGAATAAAATATGTCAAACTTTATTAAGAGAAGAAGATCGACAAAGAGTTATGAGTCAGAATATACAAACAAAAATAAAAAGTGGTCTTAATGCTGAAATTATTGAATATCAAAATCAAATTAATTCTATGAAAGAAAAAATTAATGAATATAAAGAAAAAATGGAAAAATATAATATTAAGAGAGTAGATCATAAAGAAAATTATAAAGATTTATTTCGTATTATGGAAACTAAAGTTTGGGCTAAATATGATTTTGATAGATTAAATAAGAAAAATTCACCTAAAGCAAAAAATGATTTTAATATTACTTCTAATGAGGAAAATAAAACTCAAGAAAATAAAAAAAAATTACCAGAAGTTGATTAATTTTTTTATTTTTATTATTTTTTTATATTTTTTATTTTATAATTTAAATCAATTAAAAATATTATTATATTATTAATTGAAAATATGGTGGACTTTTTAATTGAATTTTTATATTTTAAATAAGGTTGAAATTATAAATTTTCTTTTGATTTTTTTTGTTTCTCAATTAATAGAACTTAAAAGAAATTTATTTCTTATAAAAAACAAGAAAACAAATTTGAATCGAAATCTACTGATTAATAATATTAAAAAAATATTTATTATTTATTCATTTTATTAATTATCTTTTAACAAATAAAAAATCTAACAAAAATACCTTAAAAAAAAAATTAAAAAATTAAAAACGTCAATAACTCAATAAAAAAAAAAACTATAACTGGCATAAAAAAAATATATAAAAAAAATGGGTTGCGGTGGATCAAAAACAAGAGAAGATGATGAAGAAGAGCCAGATACATCTGATGATGTATATGCTCAAAATGAGAATTCTCGAAAAATAACATATGGAACAGCTTATAACAAAGATTCAAAACCAGATTTAACTCAAAATTTAAACCCCTTCATAACATCAAACACAAATTATTATAAAAAACAAGCTCCAAGTTCATCTAATTTTTCTGATACTCGTTTTCCTCCAAACAACGATTCTTTTTTTGGAAAATATGAAGGAAATTTTGTAGATCCAAGCGAAGAAAGAAGGAAAAAAAATACTGAATTATGTAAATTAACTGAAAATGACATTGAATGGAAACATATAAAAGAAGTATGGAAAGATTCAAAAATATTTAATCAAGAAATAAAATGGGATGATGTAATATTAGGTTCACATATCCCCAACGCATATTTTATATCTGTATTAAATGCTTTAAGTGAATTTCCTTTATTAGTATTGCAATTATTTAAAACTGTATCACTTCCAGATAATAATGGATCAATTGAAATAGGATTAAATATAGATGGTGATTGGAAAATAGTATTATTAGATGATATGATTCCTGTTAAAAAAGGAACAAATGAACCAATTGGAGCAAATACAAAAAATAATTGTTTATGGGGAATTTTATTAGAAAAAGCTTGGGCAAAAATTAATGGAGGTTATATTAATATTTGTACTGGAAATCCTAGAGAAGTTTTTGAAACTTTAACTCCTTTTGCTTGTATTCCTATTGAAATTGAAAAAGAAGATACCAAAACTTTTTGGAAAAATATTAGAGATTCTGATGCATATCAATGTATTATGACTTGTACTACTACTAATAAAGAAGGATTAAGTGAGAAAGGATTAAAAAGTGATCATACTTATTGTTTAAGACAAGCTTTTCAAAAAAGTGATAAAGAAAATAGTGAAAATACTATTAAATTATTAAAATTAATTAATCCTTTTGGAAAAGGAGAATGGAATGGAGATTGGAGTGATAATTCTGATAAATGGAATGATGAAACTATAGAATCTTTTAAATTTGAAAAAAAAAGTGATGATGGTTTATTTCATATGACTTATGAGGATTTTATTAAATATTTTACTAATGTTTGTATTTGTATACCTTTTAGACCTTATAAATCATGTTCTTTTCAAATTTCTAAAGAAGATGCGGATAATATTAATGTCATGAAAATTAAAATGGAAAAAGGAGGAATAGTAAATATCAGTTTAAGAGTAAAAGACTTTCATTTTCATAGGAAAATAACACCAGAACAGAGTGTAATATCAAATTTAATTTTAGCAAAATGTAAAGGAAAGCAATTTTTATATGTGAATTCCTCACATAATGAAGTATTATCAAATGAATTAGAAAAAGGAGAATATGTATTATTATATCATGTAGATTATAAAACTCAAAATATACAACCAAGGAAATATAGATTAAATATAGGTAGTTCATGTGATCTTAAAATGTGTTCATGTAATCCAGATATAACTTTAGATTTATTAAAATCAATAATGATTACTAAAGTTGAAACATTATCAAAATATCAAGATAGATTTAGTTTATCAATAGTAATGTTTACAGGAAATAGATTTATGAATACAGCATATGGATTTTTTTATATTCAAAATAAAGGTAAAAAAGAGGCTCATATTAAAACTGAATTAACTTTTGAAAATATTAATTCTCTTGAAGAAGGTGATGTTCCTCCTTTAAAATTAAAAAAATATGATACTTATATGAGAGTAGGAAATAGAATTAAATTAGATGAACCTTTTAAAGCTAAAGCTAAATGCGAAAATTCAGAAGAAAGTCTTTCTGGAGAAATTCAACCTGAATTAAATAGTGATAATTTGAAATATTATACTAAACAAAGTGGATACATTGTTACTACTAATAATTTTGAATTTGATCAAAATGATGAATAGGTTTGATTTGGTTTTTTTATATATGATTTTTTATTGTTTTATTTTTATTCTTATATGATTTTAATTTTATATTGAAGATTTGATTTTTTATATTTTTATTTTCGAAATTGAAATGAATTAAAAATTTCATAAATAATTTTTTCAATTTTAAGAAATATAATTAAATAAAATAAATGATATTAATTAATTTTAAAAAAATGATTTTTAATTCCAAGTTGATTCTAATATTTTTTCAAATTCCTTATCATTTTCATATATAAAAGCTACATATTCATAAAAATTTGCAAATAATTCGAAATCAATAAAATTACTATTATTTTTATTATATTGATGATTTAATAACATTAAATTTAATTCAAAACAATCAATAAATTCTAACATTTTTTCTTCTGAATTAATTTTTCCTTTTATAACATCAGGATGATTATCTGAATTATATAATAATTTCATTGTTATTAAAGGAATTTTTTCTTTATCATCAACATCTAATTGTTCATAAACTTTTCCTACTATTTCTAGTTTATTTGTTGATAATTCTTTTTTAAATTCTCTTATAAATTTATTAAAATCTAAATAACCTTGATTGCTAAATTGATTAAATATTTTTTTCTTATCATTATCATTTAATAATATTCTTTGAGAATTTAAAGCTTCTAATAATTTATCATATGTTATTTTATTTATATCTTTTGTTTTTAATGTTAATTCTTTTTGAAGATATAATAATCCTCTAACACCTCTTTTTTTTAATATATATCTTAATTTTTCAATTGAATCATTATTATTTAAATTGTTAGTATAATCATCATTATCTTGAATTAATTGATTATTTATATTATCACTATTATAATCTTTTGATTTATTTAAACTTATTTTATTTTCTTCAATATTATTTTTCATTTTAGGAATTTCATTTTTTTTTTCAACAATATTACATTCTTTAATATTATCAGAAACATTAGATTTATTAAATAATCTAGGGCTCCATTCTTGATTTAACATATTAATAAAAGTTTCATCATCTTCAATGATAATAGAAATAAATCAATAAAATTCAAAAAATTCTTCAGGCAAAAATTTTTCAATTCCATAAAAATGATATGAACCATGGTATAATTCTAAACTATCATAAAAATCAATTCTATTTAAAGATTCATCTGGATTGAAAAAATTATTATTTGCATTATATAAATATTTTAGATATGGAATATCAATTGATTTTAAATTATCTTTTGCTCTTTTTTTTATTGATTCATAACAATCTAAAATTGCAAATTCTCTTTTTTGATTCGTTGAAAAAGCTGATAAAGATTTTAATAATTTTTCATAATTTATAACATCTTTAGTTTCATTTCCATATCTTTCAAATAATAGATCAATTGATGATTCATCTAAAAAAAAAGAAAATGATTTTAATAATTTAATAAAATCATATCTTGTAATAAACTTAGTTATTTCTTTATCATAAAATCTAAAATTTATAATAAAGTTAAATAAAGTTTTTCTACCATATCTCCATAAATATTTCCTTAATTTTAATAAAGCCTCTTCGACTGAATTTTCAGAATAAATTATTTTCTTTTTTTTTGGGATTTCTTTTTTTTCTTCTTTTTTATTAAATAAATCTTTATTATATATTTTATTTAAATTAAATAATAATTCCTCTAAATAATTATCATCACTTATTCCATAACCGAAATATAATATAAATTGCTTAATTACTTTTGGAATTATTTGAGTGCCTTCATAAATTTTAATGATGTTTTTATATTGATCAAGGACTGATTCAATTTCCCAATTTAAATATTGATCTAAATTAGTGTTTTTATAAATATTTTTCAATTGGTCAAAATAAAATATTTTTTGTTCATTATTAGTTAATATATTAAATAATTTATATGATAAAATATCTCTGTTAGAATTCCAATAAATTTCTAATAAATTTTGTATTATATTTTGATAATTAATCATTTCATTATTAAATAAATAATTTGAGGAATATAAATATTGAATATCATTTAAAGAAATTCTTAAATTTAATCCATTTATTACTTTTAAAAAATCATCAATATTTATTCTTTTAGTATAATTAATATCAAACATTTGAAATGATTTAATTAAATTAAAAAGTATTTTACATTGGCCTCTTTCAAGTAATGCCTTATCTAAAATAGTAATAAAATTATTTTCTGAATTTTGATAAAGATCTTTTATATTTTTTTGTTTGAAAATACCATTAGCTAATTGTTTATAATTAATTAAACCTTTATTATTTTTATCAAAATATTTAAATACTTTTTCCAAATCATCAGTTTTTGAAAGAATAACTCCAATTCTTTCATTACTTTTAATAAAAGTTTTTAAATTGCATTCACCAAAACCATCTGAATCATAATATTTAAATTGTTCTGTAAATAATTGTTCTTCTGTTTTATTAGGTACCATTTTTTGTCCTATTTTTCTATGTACTTCGTCAATATATCTATATATTTTATTTATAATTTTTTTATTACTGTTTTACTATTGAATTATCCATTAATCGATTTTAAATATATTTCAAATTAATTTTTTTATTTATTAAAAGTTTTTGATTTATGTAAAATATTAGAAAATGATTTAATTTAAGTTTTATTATTTTTTATTCAACAAATGTTTGACAAAGAAATATTATAAATTATACCAATAATTGGATTAACTATTAAATTTATCTAATCTTTTATCTATTTTACCATTCTTTAATTGATTTTTCCAATCTTTCATCTATTTTATTCATTTATTTTATTTTCATTTTATATTAAATTCTTCTACTTTTTTTTATTGTTGTTTAAATTGAATTTGAATTAATTTAATATTCTTTTTTTATTATCATAAATCCATAAAATATCGATATAATTCATTTATGTTTTTTGAAAATTTCACATATTTATTTAGTAGCTCATAATTTTAATTAAGATTATTTAATCCAATTTTTTCTTAAAATTGAAAGATAAATTTAAAATCAAAAATTCTATTTTTCAATGAAATTTTAAAAAAGAATAAATATATTGATAAAACTTAAAGAATTAACTAATGAATATAATAATATTAATCTTTGTATTATTTAAAATTATTCATAATATAATTATTAGAAAGATAATAATAATAAAGTTTTTTAAATTATCAATTATATATTGATTTTATTTTAGATTTAATAACTTAAAAAAATAATATATAAACACAAAAAATAAAACAATAAAAAACTTATTTAAATATTAAATAATATTACTTGATATAATTTATTTTTCATCGACAATTTGAGGGAAATATAATTTGATTGAATTTTTATTAGATTCCCACCAAGAAATATCATTATTTCCTTCATTTAAAAATTTAACAATTTTGTGAACAACATCATAATTTTTTTTAATAATTGGCAAACAATTATCAAAATTATTTTTATTAGTATCAACAAAAGAAATTAAATATTTTCTACAAAAAGAATTCCATAACTTTTCAATTTCTTTTTGATTTGTTTTTAAATCTTCATTAGAAAATAAAATAAAAAAAAATTGAAATATATCTTCAAAAAATTTATCATATTTTTTCTTTAATGACATAAAAGCAGGATACCAATTTAATATTAATTCATTGATTTGAGTATATCTAACTAAAGGTATTTTTTTCTTTTCAAATAAATAAAATAAGCAATTAAAGAATTTCTTTTGTATTTCTTCATTTTCAACTAAAGAAATTTTTAAACAAAATTGACTTAAATAAATATATATATCCCAATTTTCATCATCAATTTCCGATAAAACAATCATAATTTTATCAGCTAATAATTTAATAAATATAAAAATTTGATTATTTCCGAAATTATTATTTAATAAAACTTCTGTTATTTGAAGATCAAACATTAATTTTATTATATCTTTTATTATTTGAATACTTTCTATTTTAATTGAATTAATATCTTTTATGGATTTTAATATATTTGAAAAAAATTCAATTGTTTTAATAAATCTTGCTAAAGAGATTGAAATATCTGATTTAATAGATATCTTTAATTTAAATAATAATTTATAAATCAATTCAATTAAATATTGAAAAATTTTATCATTAATTATTTTTTGATTTTGATTTGCATTTTTTATTAAGGAATCATTATTTTCTAATATAATATAAAGAATTTCTGCATTATCAATATCAGAATAATTTTCTAATAATTGTTCATATTCTTCATTTTCAATTGAAGTAAAATATTGAGAAATAATTTGATGAAGAAAATAATTTATGTATAACATATCAAAGAGATTATCTTCATTTTCCTTTTTAAATTCCATTCTAGCTTTAAATATATTATATAAATTAGGCCAAATTTTAATAAAACTTTTTTGAGAAATATTTTTTAACATTTCTTTAAGAAATATGATTGAAATATATAATTCATTTTTATTTTGAAATTCTATTATTTTACTTGCTGAAAAAGTAATAAAAAATATAAATTCTTCATCTTGAGATTTAATTAAATCAAATATTTGATCAAGGTCCATTAATTGCTCTTTTTTATTTTCCCCTTTTTTAATTTCTTCTAAACCCATTCTTTTATAAATTTTATTTCTAAAATCATCAAAATTAATTTCTTTTTCTTGTGAAGAACCAGAAAAGAAAAAATTAAACAAACCAGAATTTTCAATTTTTTCTCTTTTTTTTAAAGTAATTACATTAAAAGTTTTATAAATAATATCATTAATACTTTTAGTATATTCTTCTCTTAAAGGATTATTTTCTTCTTTTAATTTATGAATTAAAACATCTTCTATTGCTTGATAAAAAACCTCTAAATTATTATGAAAATCTTTGTTGAATTTCATTGAAATTCTAAAGAAAATATTATATATTGAAGAAGATTTAGTTGTATTTAAAAAGGAACTTATTGTTGTTATTAATTTATTTATATAATCTTTTTGTTTTATTTTAACTGCAATTTTACAAATAGTTTCTAAAATATTTATTAATGATTCATCATTTTCTCCAAAAAAACTATAATGTAAATTTAAAATAAAACCAAATAAATCATCATATAAAACAAATAAAGCTTGAGATAATAAGTTTAAATTTTGTTCATTATTTCCATCAAAATATATATTATTAAGTAAATTTAAAGAAGGAAAATTTTTATAATTTAAAAATTCACTTTTATTTAAAGCATTAAATAAATTTAAGTCTGTTATTCTTTTATCTTTTTTAGTATATAAAATTAAGCTTTTCATATCTCTATATATTTCTTCACATTGAATATAATTTTTACTTCTTGGTTTTGCAGTCCTTAAAGGAGTTTTTAAAATTCTTTGATAAATTTCATTAAAATATTCTGAGGGAAATTCTTTAAAATAATTGGAAGCTAAATTACTTTTAATAAATTCTTCAGGAGTCATATGAGTACTTATATTAGGATTATGTAAATCAGTATTTAAAATCATAATAGAATAAGCTAAAGTAAAAACTTCATCTTTACTAATAAAATAAAAATTATTTTCTTTTGTTAAATTTTGATTATCTAAATAATATTTTGATGAAAATTGTTCTATAAAATTATATATATGAAATTGTTCTCCTGTAACATTAAAAGTATAAACATATAATTCATAAGCACTAATTATATCTAAACCTCTAAATTCAAAAGTTTTTGCATATTCTTCTAAAATTAGTTTTGATAAAATATAATTTTCTCCTAAAGTTTCATATAAAATTGATATATTTACATAATTACTATATCTTATTAATATTGATATTTCCTTTGCTATTAATTTATAGTTTTCTATTATATTTTCTGGAACTTCTTTTATTTTTTTTTTCCTGTCAAAAATTTCTAAGTTAAATTCTGAACATATAAACTTATATAAGTCTTTAAATTTTCCTTCATTTATTTTTTTTTGGATTATTTCCCATTTATCTGATTCATTATCTAATTTTGATATTATATTATTTTCATCTTGTTTTATTTCTTTTACAAAATGAAATATTTTAGATAATGTTATTTGATATGTTATTTTAAAAATTTTTTTTAAATAAATATACATATCATTTTTCAATTTAAAGTAATTTCCAATTGAGGAAAAAATTTCATTTATTATTTTAAATCTTATTTTCATTAAATCACAAGAAATAAAAATTATGCCTAAGAAATAATCTTGTGAAATTAAATCATTAAAATGTCTTCCTATAATTTCTAGAACTGTTAATTTGATTCTTTTATCTTTTTCGGAATAAATAATTACATTTTGATTATTTTCATTGTTTTCATTTTCATTTTCTGGATTATCAAATTCATCAATTAAATAATTATAATAAGTAGAAAAATGTCTTAAATAAATAAAATCAATACATTTTTCAATTTCTTTTCTTAAAGAAAAATTAGGAATTTCCATTGATATTTTTAAAAAATTTGAAAAAATTTTACAAGTATAATTTACTATTTTTGGATTATCCCAAAAACTTAATTGAATTAAGCATTTAACTAAATTTAATTTAGTGGTATAATTAAGTAATTCACAATTTTCTTTTATTTTTAAAAATTTACAAGATAATTTTAAACAAATTATTAAAGTTTCAACATAATATGATTCTTCTATATTATCTATATTTGCTCCTATTTCATCTTTTATTTTTGATATTTCTATTATTTTATTTAATATTATTTGTGCTAATGAATTGATGTCTTCTTTTGAAATTGGATTTTTAATTATTTGATGGAAAGTTTCTATAAATATTTTACTAAAATATATATATGAATAATTTCCTTTTGAAAGTAAAAATACTGTGTGGTTAAATTGAAAAAAAATTTGAAGTATTTCTTCATTTTTTATTTTATCATTTTTTAAATTAAATTTTTCAAATAAAGAAAATAAAGAAGAAATAACTTTTGATAAATTTATTGTAGCATATAAATCACTTTCAACTCCTATATAATCTAATTTTTTTTCCAAAATTAAATATTCATATATTTGAGAATAATATTGATGATAAGTTTTAAAATGTGATTCTTGAATATTTATAGAATAATTTTTAAGTCTTTTTAAAAATTTTAAAAATAATTTAAAAAAAATATCATAAAAAGTAGTATTTGTTTCCATAGTAAATAATATATAAAATAACTCAAATAATTTACTATCATTTTCTATTTTATCTTTATTATCTTCATTTTCAACTTTATAAAGAAACAAAATTACATCTTCTATTTTATTAATAATAACTAAAAGATTATTATGAATAGCATCATAATATATATAATCATTTTTTATATGTCCTAAAACATTACATAAACAATCTCTAAAATCGAGAAAAATTTTACTACAATTCATGTTTATTCAAATAAAAAAATAATTAAAAAAAAAATTTTTCAAATAATTAATATTAACTATATATTATTTTTTTTTATTTTTATTTTCATTTTTTTGTTTGTAAAGAAGATTAATATGATTATCTCTAACAGTTTGAAATAAAGGTTTAAAAGTATCATTAATATTTGATTTCTTATTTTCACTTACAAAAGTTTTGCTTTGAATATTCTTATTATTATTATCATCAGGTATTACAACACTTTGTGCAAATTGATGCTGATAAACTGTTGGTCTTAAAGGAACTTCTTTAATAATAGACATAATATTATTGCAGGTATCACAAGAAACATATTCACTTTCTCTTTTACAATATATTGTTTTTTTACAATTAGAACAAGTTATTTTTATAAATCTTAATTCTAAAAATCTTTCCCATTCACTTATTTTTATGTCATCTATTGGTAATTCATTTATTTGTTCACATTTAGGACATTTAACATTAGGCCATGTATATCCTGCTAACATTTTAAAACCACAATTCCAACATATTACATTTCTCTATTTTTATTATATAATTATTTTAAGTTTTTATACGTATTTTTCATCGTAATCATCATCATATTCTTCTTCTATTATTTCAGATTGGCTTTGAGATGTTATTGTCTTTTGTAATTGATTATCTTTTTTAAAAGAAGTTTGAGATTCATTTGGTTTTTCTTCAACAGAATCCATAAAACTAATTTAAAAACAATAATAAAAAAACAAAAAATAATCAAACACATATAAATAACAAAATATAAATAAAAAAAATGGATTATAAATATTCATATAGTGAAATACTTTCATTAATAACCCAATGTAAAAAAGAAGGATTAATAACAGATGAAGAGAGAAAAACAATGAAAGAATGTATAATAACAAAAGAACCTGATTTAAGAGTAGATTTAGAAGAATATGCAAAAGATCATGATTTAAGAAAATTAGTAGAAACATTAAAAGTTATGTCAGGAATAACTGATATGTCATCACCTGCAGATTCTGGTTTAATGGATTTGAAAAGAAGACATCAACATAAGAAAAAAAAACAGAAAAAAGTTGAAAAAAAAGAAGAAGAAAATGATATTGTTTTAGATGATTGTGATATTGGAGCATCTCCAACTCTTAATTTTGATAAAAGAATCCCAAAAGATTATGATTAATTTTTATTTTTATTATATATATATTTATTGAAAGGAAAAATTAGTTTGTTTATTTTCTTTTTTTTTTTATTTTTCCATAATATAAGTTTTATCTTTTATTTATATCTATTTTTTTCATTTTTTTTTTTTATGTGAGAATCTTATTTTTCATACTTTTTATTATTAAAATTACTACCTAAGTTTATTATACCTAATCACATTAAACATTTATTTTCTTTATTTAAATTTAATATGAATATCTTCCATTAATCATTTGGATTTATTCCTAAACATTATATTGTTCTTCAAAGAAATCAAATAGGGTTAAAAGATTTGAATAAATTTTTTTTATAAAAATAATTATTTATTTTATATTTGAATTTATAATATTTATTTATTTCTTTTCTTATAAGAAAAATCAAAATA
>JAEEGK010006666.1_pt1 | contig 27719 bp, 27 predicted proteins | sample 8958771 | NCBI WGS metagenome assembly JAEEGK01 (sample SAMN16246547, study PRJNA631951) | gut metagenome | biome: gut microbiome; feature: rumen; material: SC-attached | host: Bos | place: Iran: Karaj | collected 2018-10 | reverse complement strand
CCTCAAATAGTGCATAACTAGAAATGTTGCTTAGTGGATATTTTGGTTGTCTGAAAACATGGTATCATGTCTTATTAATAAAATAGTATTTTTGTAGCAAAAACAGCGAAAAAGGCAGAAAATAGGGATTGAGGTTCACTTGGATTTATAACGAGTTACGACAAATTATAACCAGTTACGACAAAGTTATAATCAGTTACGACAAAGTTATAACCAGTGTGACACCCTTTATGCCTGATTCTGAGTAACTTTGCACTCGAAAATTTGAATAATCAAAAATAAACAATAACAATGAGTAAGACTATTCACAAAATCTTTTCGATGCCGACGGTCACAGGGCTGAGCGGCGCAACGAGGCGGGCGGCTCTCGCGCTGCTCGTGATGATGCTCACGACGGCGACGGCGGGGGCGACGACCACCTCGACCATCAACGTGAGCGGAACGGACTATGCGCTGTTCACGGGCTTCACCGCCACGGGCGGCAACGGCACAAATTATGCGAAGTTGGTGGACGGCAACACGGCCACCGATTGGAGCGCAACAAAGAATTGGGATGACCCCAATGCTCCCGCTGGTGACTTCGCCGGCGGCTCCGACGTCACGCCCGTGTATCCCGAAGTCAGCGAGTAAGCGAGAGAAAAGACAAACGCGTTTGGCTTTTCCGAGCGGGAGCTGACTCGACCGAAGGTCAGCATAATATTTAATAAGGTATCATTTCACAAATAAATTAAAAACAAACATAATACAATAAGGCAATGGCTATCATCTTAAAGAACGCCCCCAAGACCGAGGCTTACAAAGGTCTGCAAATACCAGCAGAGAAGGACAAAGAGTTCAGACTGGTATTCAGTTTAGACATGAACACTCAACGTACTGAGATTGTAGGAATCTGGAATCCTGACCAGAAGTATGACAATCATTTTGTCATAGTGCCCCTCTCATCCTCCTATGTCGGCATAGTAGTAATGAATGCCGGTGAAGAGGTGCAAAATGTCAAGAAGTCAACAAAAGACCCTAAGCCAGACGGTTATAAGTCATGGCTTGATTTGATGAGGGCAAAATATAATGAAAATGGAATTACCGAAAATGTGGATGACTGCTGCTTAGACCCTAACGAATATATGGAAGTCAATGGAACAGAGCAATATCAGCCAACAAACAATCATAACGTCGTCTATCCCAACAACACGAGCTGGGTAGGTGGACACATGGTAAAAAAAGGAGATAGTCAGTCATTGAATCAAGGCGACGACTTCTATCTCCTTCACATCTGCAAGGCACATAATTTTTATCAAAGAGACAAGTATTATTTCAAGACGGGCTACCAAACTAATGCACTACAGATGACCGATTTCCTTATGGCCTATCCTGTCCTCCGTTCTGCCTTATTTGAACTTGCAGCCAAATGCAATACTGACGAAGATATTGAGTTCGACGTGAAGGATTATTGCGAGAAGTACAATGTAGAACTGAAAAATATGTTTTTTGAATAAAGCTATACTATTGAAGAAGTTAAATATCAAAGAAAAAATGATGAAGAATAATTATCTGGAGGAAATGCTTTCCGTTACGACAATTAGGCGGGCAGCGATGATGCTGCTCGCGGCTCTGCTCACCATGACCGCGCAGACGGCGTGGGCGCAGACGACCTCGACCATCAACGTGGGCGGCACGGACTATGCGCTGTTCACAGGCTTCACCGCCACGGGCGGCAACGGCACAAATTATGCGAAGCTGGTGGATGGCAACACGTCCACCGATTGGAGCGCACAAAAGAATTTTGACGACCCCAATGCTCCCGCTGGTGACTTCGCGGGCGGTACGGCTGACCCTGCCTTTGTGGAGTTCCACGCCGAAAAGCCTTTCATTCCGAAGGGCTACGTCCTGACCTGCGACCATGAGAATCCCGGATTCTGGAAACCGTATTCATGGGCACTCAAGGCAAAGCTGAACGAGGGCGACGCATGGACTACCATTCATTCGTCCACCACGACGCTCGGCACGGGCAAGATGTTTAACATTGACTGCACCAATACAGGAGACAATCCCTATCAGTATTTCCGCTTTGAGGTTTACGAGGTCGGCTCGACGATGCATGTAGATTTGGACGAGCTGCAGTTCTACGGAAAGCTGTGCCTCGTACAGGCAAGGGAAGCCACCTGCACCGAGTACGGACTGTCGGCAGACTGCTACGGCGGATTCGGCGATAAGTATTATTCGGATGATTGCGCCACGACGGAACTGACCGTTGGCAACGGACTCATTGCGAAACTGGCCCACACAGCGGTACACCACGTGGCCACCAGTACGAATATCGAGTATTGGCAGTGCTCCGTGTGCCACAAATACTTCAACGACTCCGACTGCACCACGGAGATTACGGAAGCTGAGACACAAACAACCGTCTTCGGCACACTGGCCAACGGCTGCTACACCCTCACGAGCCAGACTTACACGCTGACCGACGACATCAACACCGCAGGCTACATCTACGTCCCCTCCGGCGTGACGGCGACGATAGACCTCGCGGGACACACCATCGACCGCGGGCTGACCAGCGCCGTGGAGAAAGGCTACGTCATCAAGGTCGAGGGAACGCTGACGCTCACCGACAGCGGTACGGGCGGCACGGTGAAGGGCGGCATGTGCAGCGGTTGGGATAAAATCTCATGCGTCTATGTTTCTGACGGTGGCAACTTCACCTTAGCTGGCGGTACGCTCATTGGCAACACGAACATAACAGGCAGCGCAGTGTATTGTGCATATCCTTCTTCCCGCATCACCATGACCGGCGGAAAGATAACCGGCGACGTGTGCGGCATAGAAGCCGACGGCTACCTCACGATTTCGGGCGGAGAAATCAGTGGCAACAGCGAACAGGGAGTATGGCCTAAGAATTACAGCATGTCCATCTCCGGCAATCCGCGCATCACGGATAATGGCAATGTAAATGTCAACCTTTATTCTGGTGAAGCAGCCCGTCTTACCGTCGTGGGCGCACTGACCGAGGGGGCAAGCATCGGCATCACACCGAATAGCGCACCTACCGCCGACGCTCCCGTTACGGTGACGAACGGCTACAGCACATACAACACCGCATCGCCCGGCACCTACTTCACGGTTGACAACAACGGACAAATACAAACAGACCCCGATGAATATACGTCAGTCGCTTTGGGCTGGAACGAGGACAGGACGGAGGTCGTCGTAGCAGTTCCCATCGATTACACCATCACCTATCATGCGAACGGCGGCACGATGCCTGACAGTTACACCACAACCTACACCTTCGCGAGTGAGACCGTCACGCTGGCCATGCCCACCCGCACGGGCTACACCTTCGGCGGATGGTACGACAATGACGGTCTGGCGGGCGACGCCGTGACCACCATCGCCAACGGCTCCCGCGGCAACAAGGAGTTCTGGGCGAAGTGGAAGAAACTGCTGTCGAACACGGACATTACCGTAAGCATTCCGTCGAAGGAATGGACGGGCAGCGCATTGACACCCGTCATCACCGTGACGGACGGCGAAACGCCGCTGACCGAGGGCACCGATTACAGCGTGACCGCCCCTGACAGCCCCATCCAGAATTCTGGCGAATATATCTATACCATCAACGGCGTGGGCAATTACGCAGGCGAGACCACGGCAAAGTTTACCATCACACCACACTTAGATGATCAATGGGGCGCAGTATTCGTTTATGTAGACCAGAACGGAAGAACCGCGATATTAGACGGTACATGGCAAGATAGAGTCGAAATTGTTTCTCAGCTTTCGTTGGAGAGTAGAACCGTGAAATTCGTGAAGTGGCGCAACCGCACGTTCACCCCGGGCAAGGCATCGACGGTGATGCTGCCGTTCGACTATACCTGCACGGGCAGTGAGGGCGGCACGTTCTACCGCTTTGTAGGCGTGGAGAAAGTGGAGAATACATGGGTGGCCACGATGAAGGCGACGGGCGATGACGCAAACAATACGGGTTCGCTGATTGCGAATACGCCATACCTGTTCATGCCGACAGCGACAGCCATGACGTTCACCATTCCTGACGGGGGCGTGACGCTCTGCACGGAAGACGGCGGCAACTGCCAGACGGCAGACGAAGGCAGCCACTGGACGTTCAAGGGAACATACAGATACATCGAGTGGACTGCTGGCACCACTGACCCCAACTTTACCCAGTATGCCGAAGAGATAGGCCGTACATACGGCTTTGCAGGCGTGGCGAAGGATGGCATCAATGTGGGCGACTTCGTGAAGGTGGCCTCTGGTGCGAAGATTCGCCCCATGTGCTGCTATCTGCTGTGGAACGACGAACCGAATGAAGCTCATGCCCGCGCCCTAACCCGCTCGGCATCCGACAACATCGCCGAACTGCCCCAGCGCATCGTAGTAAAACTTGTGGGAGCAAATGGAGAAACTACCGGCATCGGTACGCTCGACACCACAACTGGCGAAGTAACCTTTGACGGTTGGTACACGATGAATGGTGTGCGTCTCGAAGGCAAGCCCACAAAGAAGGGATTGTATATCAATAATGGCCATAAAGTCGTAATCAAATAACGAATGGAGGACACAGCAATGAAAAAGAAAGCATACGAGAAGCCATCATTCAGAGTAGTCGAACTGCGCCACAAGACATGCCTGCTTCAGGCAAGTGCAACGCCACCCAACGAGGTACCAGACTATGATGACTGGTTGGGATAAATAGTTACGTGATAACAGAATACAATAAAGATTTAACCATTATGAGAAAACAGTTTTATTTTCTACTGCTCTCGGTATTGCTCAGCATACCTTTGGGCATGAAGGCGACCATCGTTGATGATCCAGATGTTTTTAACTTTGCTCCTTTTTACGATCCATCATCAGGTGTCATCGGTCTATCACTTACGTTTTTCCCTTCTGAGGAGGGAGACACGGTTTACATTCCTGATTATATCTATGAAAATAATCAGTACAAATATGTAGTCAACATCAACACTGGCGCATTTTACGACTGCCATGCCAAATACATCCGTCTGCCAAACCATCTGAGATTTATCCAGGATTATGCTTTCCACTATTGTTGTTTCCTGACTACATTGGAGTTCACAAACGATATTAGTGAAATAGACTTCGGAGAAATCGATGATATTGTAGGCGGCTGTAACTATGTGGACGAAATCATTGTGCCGCTTGAATACTTGGGAAATTATATAGAAGACCCGGAAGATAGGTTTTTCCCTTTTTATTTGTATGAACAGTTGAAAGGAAAAAGAGTCCTCTCGCAATATAACAAAATGATGTGGTCTGATTACAAATTTAAAGTAGGTGGTAACGTTAATGCTTTTTATTTCACAGGGATAAATGGAAATTATGCAACTACAAATAATGTTAATGTTGTTCCCGCAAATACAGCTGTTGGTATAAAAGGTTGCAACGGAGATGTCGTTTATGCAATAGCAACAACGGACAATGCCGATAATGTAACTGTGTATAGTAATATTCATAACGTAAGCAGTACTACATGCGTATCCAATTCACCAGGAAATAATTATTTTTATTATGATGGTTCATTCTGTTTTACTAAAATTTCCAACACAGTTTGTTTTGAACCATATTCATCATACTTAACATATTCATCATCCAATGATATTTATGTACCGTAAAAATATTATTATCGATATGAAACGAAAAATCAATCTCATCCTCACCCTCGCCCTCTGGCTCGTAGCGGCGCAAATGGCGACGGCACAGGAGGCAGCAGTTTATGACCTCGTCACCGAGGTGCCTACCGTCGATGGCGGACAGGCAACGAACATGCAGTCATCGTATGACTATGGCAGTTTGGTGGACGGCGACACAAGCACGAAGTACTACCTGAGCAACGCCAGCCCCTGGGTGGAGTTCCACTACTCGCAAGCCTTCGTTCCCAAGAAGTATGTCCTCTGGACGGCCTTTGATACGAATAATAATTCCTACCGCAATCCGGCATCGTGGACCATCAAGGCGAAACTGAATAAGACCGATGCATGGACTACGATTGCCACCGCTGATAACTACGGCTCTAACCAACTGCCGACAGGAAACACGCAATCGAAGGAATACAGCATCGAGAGTAACACGAATGCCTACAAGTATTTCCGCTTCGAGGCTATAGGACAAAGCAACCACGTCCAGCTTGGCGAGTTGCAGTTCAAGGTGGCTTCGGCCAAGACGGAATTGACGTGGAAAATGTACTCTGGTGGCGTAACGCGCACCGTATCCGACAACAGTGCCGACTTTGCTAACAGCGAGGGTAATGTGATGCGCTACGTATGGACTGGTAGTCCCGTTAATTTATGGGGGACAAATGCATATCTTTTCTCACAAGTCATCGACAACCAGCTTCAAGTGAAGTTCCCCTACCTTACGGGAAAGGTGACCAAGGTAGAACTAAAAAACGTTCAATTCAGCGAACCCGGCATGACCCTTTCTATCGGCAACGGCACGGCGACGCTGAAGACAGGGAACAACAGCGAATACTTTGCTTCAACGGAAGCGTCAGGCTGGTATGACATCAGCTTTACAGGCGAAATAAACGTTGATGCCAGCAATTATTTGAGATTCACGTTTGCTAAGGCAACAACGGGAACCATCGACAATCAGAGGCTTTACTTTAATGGAACGAGTGCTGCTGTCAAGGTGACGTTGGAGAAAGCGAAGAAGGCTGATCTCGGCCACACGTTTACGACATCGTCCATCACCGCCAGCGGCAATGTGCTGACCGCCACCTGCACCAGCGACGATGCCGACCACGTGGCCCTGTATGGTGCCAACCATCGGTACACGCTGACGCTCAACGCCGCCGACGGCATGGCCGATTTTACCCATGCCGTCAATGCATCGACTACCCCTGCAGTTGGCGACTTCAACGAGGACACGCAACTCGGAGCCACTTGCACCGTCGAGTACGCCCCGCAAGGCACCTCGCAAAGCAGTAGCAGTTGGACTACATCCGCACCCTACACCGCAGGCAACTACACCGCCCGCGCCACCGTCAGAATCAACAGCACGGACTATGTGCTGACCACGAATTTCAGCGTCATTGAGGGACACTATATTACCAACGACTACCCGCAGTTCAGCGTCAACAAGACAGGAGCCATGGCGGGCGAAAACATCACCGTCACCTTCACGCCGAAGATGGGCGAGAGCCTGACGACGCTGACTGTGACGGGCGACAACACAAGCCTGAGCCTCACTAATGGCATCACCGACAACCACGACAACACCTACACATTCGCCATGCCGAATGAGAACGTGACCCTCGGCGGCACGTTCACATTCCCGATGAATGCCGACAACTTCGCGCAGGACGGCGCCACCTACACCATCAAGAACGCCGACGGGTGGGACTACTTCTGCCAGCGCATACAGTATGATGCTAACCTCGACGGCTTCAGCGGCAAGGCCGTAGAACTCGCCGCCAACATCAGCGTGACAACGATGGCGGGCATTGTGCATCCGTTCAAGGGAACCTTCGACGGCAAGGGCAATACGCTGTACTTCAATCCCACTACCGCTGCAATTTATTGCGCCCCCTTCACGTACACCAATGGCGCCACCATCTGCAACCTCCACGTGACGGGACTGATTGTGGGCGGCACCAATTCCTTCATAGGCGGTCTGATAGGCAGTTCCGAGGGCGACCTCACCATCCGCGACTGCCACGTGAGCACCCAAATCAGCACCAAATACGACAGCAACACCAACAGCTCGAACGTCGGAATAGGCGGCATAGTGGGCTACATACACTACACGACCTACGGTCAAAAATGCCAAATCACGGGCTGCGTCTATGACGGACTCATCTATAACCCGGAATCTTCCGGCTCAACCTACGGCTGCGGCGGCTTCGTCGGCTGCCTGTCAGAGTACGTGTATGTTGAGCTCACCGACTGCCTCTTCATCGAAGGCCAGTACGACAATAACGGCGGCAAGCGCGAACTGCTGTGGGGACATGACAACAACATGAACAGCACCTTCTTCCACCGCACCAACTATCAAGGCCAGGGCAAACTGACCAACTGCTTTTTCGTCGCCACGCACTTCCTGAAGCAGGGCTCGCCCGTCGTGGAATCGGCCACCGCCCCCACCAATTTCGCCCACTTCGGCACCCCGACGACCGACTACGGCTTCCTGAAGGTGTATGGCCACACCATGGTCCTCGGCGGCAAGTACTACACGCCGACATACGGCGACCTGGTGGAGACGTACGACTACAGCGGGGGAAAGAGTTACAACATTGAGTACGACGACATGCCCCTCGGCATCCCCGACATCACGACGCAACTGTGGGCGCCCTTACTGCGCTACAAACGCACGTTCACCGTTGGAAAGCCCGTGACGGTGATGATGCCGTTCAACTTCACGAAGAGCGCCTTCAAGAAGAGTGGCTCCAGCGACGGTCTGACTGGTCATTTCTATGAGTTCAAGGGCATCCATCTGGACACGCAAACGAGCAAGTGGACGGCCGAGATGGGAGAGCCTGACAATCCCGAAACGACCACGATGAAGGCCAATACGCCGTACCTCTACGTACCTGACGATGAACCGCAGTATTGGTACATCGATAATGGCGGCGACGGCGTCAACATCTTCACCCAGGACAACGGCGGCGGCAATAAGGTGACCCCGTATGACGGCAGCAACGAGTCATTCCGCTGGAACAAATGGGACTTCATCGGCACCTACCAGCCGCGCTACTGGTACGACGGCTCGGACAGCGAACATCCAGCAGAGAACATAGGCGAACTCGACAAGGTGTATGGCTTTGCAGGATCGACCAAGGAGGTGCAAGGAGTATACAACAACACGACTACCGTCGAGGCTGGCGAATTCGTGAGGGCGAAGAACGGCGCGAAGATCCGCCCCACGTCGTGCTACCTGATGTGGACGGGCTACGAGCCCGACTATGCCCCCGCCCGCGGAATGACCCGCGGCGCAGCGGCTGACGAGGACGTGCCGCAGCGTATCACCGTGAAACTCGTGTCGGCCAGCGGCGAGACTACCGCCATCGGCACCCTCGACACCACGACGGGCGAGGTATCATTTGACAGCGAGGCATGGTACACCCTCGACGGCGTCCGCCTCAGCGGCCAGCCCAGCACCAAGGGCATCTATATCAATAATGGTAAAAAGGTTGTAATAAAGTAAGGAAATGGAGAGCACAGCAATGAAAAAGAGAGCATACGAGAAACCAACCTGTAGGGTCGTAGTGTTGCAACATAAAGCAAACATCTTGGTAGGCAGTCCCTACGACGCCACCCCGCCCAACGAAATCCCCGACTACGACGACTGGTTTGCTTGATTAAATGCTAATATGGTGAAATGACAACAATGCCCAAAGGCATCAATTGGAATGAACAATTCTACAAACTCCTGCGCCTGTCACTTAGACTGACGCAGGAGTTTATCGTTGATATAAATGCAGAGACATACCCACAAAAGACCATGCTTTTCATCACCCATCGGACAACTGTCAGCGACTTATGCGACGAGGTGATAAAAATAGAAGAAATGGTGCATAGTTCATATCAGTCTCCTCGGATGTTTCTTGCTTAATATCTCATGCTGCTTTTGAAGATTCACATGAGTGTATATCTGTGTTGTCACGACAGAACTATGACCAAGTAGATGTTGAATATAAGTAATGTCAACACCTTCTTCCAATAAAAGAGTTGCGTATGTATGACGAAAAGTGTGCGGGGTTATTTTCTTCTTAATTTGAGAAGATGCGACAAGATTCTTTATGAGTAGTCTCACAGATTGAGTAGAGAGAATATTATGTAAACGGCTAACGAACAATGGAGATTGTGAGTCACAAGGACCTCGTTCGTTTAGCCAATCTTTTATTGCTGCTAATGTGGCTTTCTGGCTGATATCTATTATTCGCTCTTTATTCCCTTTTCCAATGATTCTGACACACCCTTGCTTCATGTCAATATCGCATACACGCAGGTCACACAGTTCACTGACACGCATACCAGAAGCGAACAGCAACTCGATAATAGCAATATTACGTGTTGCCATTTGATGGGAGAAGGTATCTGATTTACAATCCAATCGTTGCTTATAAACAATGCCAAGTAATAACTTTACTTCTTTTATATTCATCACTGTGGGTAAGCGGATTGGCTCACGCATCCTGATTTTCATCTTACGCATAGGGCTATTATACCATTCATTTTCATATTCGTAATAATTCAGCATAGCTTTTATTGTCGCAATCTTCCTTTTTATTGTTTTATGCCGAAAATGTGAAATGGCTTGAAGATATTTCCTTAATATATCTTTTGTCACCTCTGAAATATCAAGATCACCAATGCTACTAACGAATTGTGACAAATCTGCTTTATAAGCATTCAATGTCTTCTCGCTTAATTTCTTCTCAAATTCACAATGCCATAAGAAATCTTCTATGACAGCGCTTACTTTTTGGTTGTTTTCATTTGCTTTCATTCTTCATTCATTTTGGGGATTTACATTAATAATATAAGATAAATAATGCAAATGAACGAATGATAATAACAAATTATGGAAGGTATATTGAATTTAAGTGAACGCATTCCAGATATTAGAAAGGATGAGGTTTTCGTGTTGATGCCTTATCTTGAGGAACTGAAGCCAACATATGAGAGCATAGAAAATGTTGGCAAGAGAAAGGGACTCAAAGTATATAGAGCCGATGAAATCCATAATGGAATCATTATGAATAATATCATAGATGGCATCCTCAATTCGGAGATTATAATAGCAGATATTACAGGCCAGAATTTTAATGTGTTTTTCGAACTTGGACTTGCTCAGGCTAAAAGAGATTGTGATGTCATTATCATTTCCCAAACTCACGAAAAAGCACCTTTCGATATCCGGAATTGGCAAATTCTGCCTTATAACGCTAATAACTTGGAAGCATTTGAATCTGACTTGGATAAAAAAATAGATGTAGTCCGTAATACCTTTGGCTCAGAAAAGCTGTTCTCATTACTATTAAAGGCTAGCCCTGCAAATAAAGAGCATATTACTAAATTCCTTGACCATGCAAAGGAACTAGATCCTAATCATGAAAAACTCAAATTGATATGCAGAATATTGGCTGATGCACCAAATCTTACGCTTTCGTCCCAGGATTTGGAGGACTTGAATGAGAAAATTAATGCATTCGCAGATAAAGAAAATGAGGACTTCAATGATATTATAAACTTTATTAAACCAATAATTTTCTCTTCTCACATTATTCTACATAATCATTTCTCTTTTATCCAACAAAAATTCATCAGCGAATGGAAAGTCGATTCAGTTACAATGAAGGAATTGCCATTAAGGGATGTCTCTTCCAAGATTTGTTTTCGTATTATTGAAATGGATCATCCACGGAAAAAAGTTGCTGTTGATTGGCTCATCAATTACTTGAAAAATAAACGAATGGGACGGATAGATCCTGTAAGAGCTCAAATAGCAAATTTCCTTATAACGACTAAAGACGAAATAGTGAATGATGGGATTCGTAATCTTCTTAGCACAAATGACCATAGCCAGTTAGAGGCAGCTATTGATATTAGTGGGCAAAAGAAATTAAATGGTACTGATGAAAGAATCCTTCAGATTTTGAGAAATGCCAAAGATCCTTTTGTAGCAAGGTGCTGTGCCTACGCATTACCTCGTCTTGGCTGCAAATGCGCTGGTAAGGAAATCTATCATTGGATGTTGTCAAATACAGACAAATGGGGTAAGCAGGCTGTTTCAGCAAACTTACAAAAGGATGTTTTAAACGCATTAGGAAAAGATTGTGAGTATTATGAATTAGTGGCTAATCTTTCCTCAGGATAACCTGTCGATTATTACCTTCAAATCTTCCAAAAAAGTGCTTGTTGTTAAATTGGACCTTCAATTTTTGTTGTTTGTTTAAGTAGCGTTCATAATTGACTTTTCGGTATTTCGTCTTTTCTGCAGGATGGCTAAGATGAAAACAGAACATATCAGTATATGCCATAATTTCGTATTGGAATCCCTTCTCTACCAGTCGCATAATTAAATCTGTATCTTGATATAACCACCCTTCGAATGATTCGTCAAAACCGCTGACATCATTAAAGACATTTCTTCTTATTGCTCCAAAATTACCAATGTATGAGAATTCACTACAATTCCTGTCTCCAGTAGTTCGTTCTATTGACTGCGGGATAAAAGATATATCTTTAAGTATTAGAAGATTGTGTTTAATAGGATAGTCTAGCGAAAGAGAGTCATGCCAATTCACTGGAGTCCATAAACGTTTTGCTCCACAACAAAAGTCACTACTATTTATTATCTCTAAAACACGATGGAAGTAATCGGAATAGCCAAGTACAACATCGTCATCCATGAAAAGAATGGTATCAGCTTTACCTTGTTTTACACCAAGGTTCCGAGCATAAGAGATGTTTGGGCTTTTTTGTATGCCAGATATTACATTAACATAGTTTCCATAATACCTTTTTAGAACCTCGCCTACACCTAAGTTTGGGAGATTCTCTACAACAGTAACACTGGCAGGTTGGACAGTTTGTGAGATAATAGATCTAATAGTGTAACAAATAGAATAGTGAGATTCCTCAATATTCTTCCCTGTTGGAATTACGACATCTATACCTTCCATAATTTGTTATTATCGTTAGTTCATTTATTTTTATTTCAAAGTTACATATTTCTCCTTATAATACCTACTTTTTTAATAAAAATTATATGTTTCATTATAATTTCTTGAGTTTTTTAATTTTCCAATCATTTATTCTGAAAGAGATGCCACGTGTATGATCAGTGGTATTGCGGTGAAGAACAGGAGTAGCATAAGAATGAAACTCCAGCAACAACCCACATCCATCCAACATCTTGTTCGACAATCAACTATTTTACTGGAGATCCTATCCTTGTATACCATACCGCCATTTTCTTCTGGTATAAAATGATTCTTCAGTATGCTTTTATAAAAATAGTTAGACACGAAATGATATAGGTAATCTAAACAAACATACAGTATTCCGCAAATGAAAGATATCACTAACCAGATACTGGCATTAATCTTTCCATTCTCTTCTGAATATGTGAGAGCCCACAAAACGGCAATAAGTGTATATATGACTTGCCGCCCCATCGTATCCCTCTTAGACGATGCTTCTTTCATAAAATTCTTGATCTGCTCCCCGTCTGAATACTTGTTTGATGGATTCTCTGTTTCCATGACTTCTTTTTCTTTCTTCTCTTCTTCCATCATATTTTCTTGATTTTTTCAATGTTTACAACTGTTCCTTTCTCCAATTTTACCATATATGGAGGCCATACGCCATCGGCCCGTTGAAGTTTAAGCCCTTTGAGCTGAACTTTAACCAATGCTTCAGGTCCAATTACCTTCTTGCTTGCGAGCTCTTGAATGGTTATAGCAACCTCTTTATCTAATAGTTTCTTTTTAGGGGGAATGATTATACAAGGCTTTCCAACCAATTTGGCGGCAACATTGATTATACCATCCTCTTTTGATGTGATGGACAGAGATTTCCTATCTATGATAGGCATGCCAAATAGACCAGATCTTACTCTTTGAAGATTCTGAACCTTCCCCTGTTTATTTACTCTCCTTTTTTTCATTTAGTTCCAATTATGAATTTTAGATAAATATAGCACAAAATAAAAGCGACATGTTACCTTATATTAAATTTCTGGTTACAAGTTATCGTCTTTTCATTTAGTTTGATATCAAATTCAGAGAAGTATTCCCCTTTAGGGAGTGGTGATTTCTCATCCTTTTTATAGAAATACTCGGAATAGTAATGTTCGGTTCCTTCAAAATATAATGCCGGTATATCAAACCAGGGACAGACAAATACGACAGAACTATGTGGCCCGATAATCTCACATTCACGAAAGCTTGTCATTATTACATCCCAGGGCGTACCGATCTTTATGCCTTCCTGTGAATAGACGCAAAAAACATCAAGACCTAAAACCTCTGAAAAGGGAGGTAATATAGCGTCTTCATCAGTATCGTTTTTGATCTCTAACCTGAAAATGATATTATCACCCTCCTTAAAATTGTAACATTCCATACCGTCTTTATTCTGAAGTTGGAATTTCACCATATCCCCACTATTCTTCGTAATAGCACCAGCTTCTTCCTTTTCACTGTGATTATTAATATCAGTAACGTCATCAGATTTGTTGCATGCACTAAATAATCCAATTGCTAGTAGCACGCTCATCATTAATAATAGTTTCTTCTTCATAAGCCATCAAAACGATTCCATTGCGAATAAATATTGTTTATAGAGTGCAATTGCGATCTTATCTATTAAAATCAATATCGCATACCGCAAGAAGTAATTTTCGTATATATAATCTTTATCAAGCAATTTATTAAGTGTGGGAATATTATCTTGATAAGACAAGGTATTATGAGCACACCTGTTCCTATGTCGATAAACTTTGTCATAGATAAACAACAAATCTTTATACCCTCCACCTATACCATTCTTATTTTCTTGAAAAAGGGATACTGTACCGTTCTTTCCGCTGACAAGAAGATGACCATGTTTTATTTCTTTTGCAATCAGCATGAAATCTTCATATTGTCTGCCTTGCCATTTATATAGATTTGAATCTGCTACGATATCAACCATGTCAGTTATAACGGATTGGATAATTTGTGTTTTCGCCATATTATCCAAAATACCCGATGAATTATCAATCTTCTTGCTACAACTAATGATATCATTTATTACCTGATTCTTTTCTCTATAGCTGGAACATTCTCCCAACGGGCTTTGTTTAAAACGTGTATACCGATATTCATAGTCATATGTTGCCAATTCCCAACATATACATTTCATTTTTTGTTCTTGAAAGCCCGTCATACGGAGAAACAAAGACTGCATAATGTGCTCTGCGATAGTTGATGTCCCCATTCCATCGCCTACTCCAACACAAGCTGTAACCGTTTCACTTAGGAGACTTGTAATAGGAGATAATATAAAATCTGTATGTTTCATCTTGATATGTACCTATTATATATATTGATAGAGCTCTCCATTCGGGCTTTTAAATGCTTAAGTGCTGCAGGATTTCTTGAATGATATTTATCCTTCTTATATTCATCTATCTTAGATTGAACAACACGCCTGAACCCCTCAACATTATTAATAATTAAATCGTGTTTAAGGATAACAACATGATATATCAATCCCATAAAATACATATCCATATTGATAATAGAACTATATACGTCTTTTAGGTTCAATTGGTCTATGTAGGTTGTCAGCCTGTTCATCTCTGTTGTGAAGTCTTTATGGGGAAACAACGTTTCAAAGTTTCCAAACTTATCGGAAGGCACCTCACCGACTACTGAATAGATGTATTCCTCGTAATATTTTTCCATTTTAAATCTATAGCCATAGGCCACAGAGGAGAATCGGCTTGTTATATGGTATTGGGTAAGCAACGACATATATCTAACGAAATCCATTCGCCCGACACCTCCATATTTCTTGGCATCCAATAGCACCTCTTTTCCAAAGGATGGTTCAAAGAAATCTATAAGACTCTCATCCAGGAAATACAGTGATTGACGACTTTCGACAGGTTGAAGCGGTTCACCTTGGATATTAATATTCCGGAAAACGGAAGAATAGAATTTCTTTTGCGAGTTATTTATAGATGTTTCCGGCACAAGATAGCAAAAACCTAAATAATGAGTCTTTAGGAAATCCTCAGTTAGGGTTAATCCTAATGTTTTATAATTGCCCTCCAATAATTTGTTTCGAATCTCGTCCAACGTACTACCTTTCTCAGTAAGAACTGAGAATCTCCATTCAAGCAGATTATCATATGGCATATCCTCATCGTCTCTTATGTCATCATTCTCATTAGCATAATTCTCAACCAATTTCGCATATTTTGCTTTGTCAGGAAAGATATTCAAACAGGCCAACAGTAAGCTTGTCAATCGTTGCTGACCATCAATAATCAGGTTTTGAACCATATTCCCTTTCGTGTACGCCCCAATCGTTATTGGAGGTACGAACTGATTTCTGTTAAAGGTCTCTATGAGGGTTTTCACCCTGTTCTCGTCCCATACGAAGTATCTCTGATACTCTGGCAAGACAATATTCTTTTTGAGAATAAGGTCTAACCAATGTTTAAGTGAATATTCTCCATAATAAACTCTATTTTCCATATGATTCTATTTTATTCAAAACTTTATTAGTTATAAAACGTATAATTTTCAACTTGTTCCTATTTACAAAATAAGAAAAAAGATTGAAAAGTTGAGATAATAATATAATGCATATTATAGCAACAAACACATAAGTAGTATCATATAAGCCACTTGCTTTGAGAATTATATATCCTAATCCAGCTTCTGATGCAATAAACTCACCGATAAAAGCTCCAAGAATACAAAAACTAGCATTTAATTTCAATGATTGAATAATCCAATCAACAGATGCTGGAAAAGATAACAACCAAAATATTTGTTTCTTACTTGCTCCATTTACTTCAAAATATGTTTTTTCAGTTATGGAAACCTTTCCTGCCCCCTCATATACTTGGAATGCTGTTGTGAATACTGTGGAAAGAAATGCCAAAACTATTTTCATGCCTATTCCTGTTCCAAACCAAATAATCATAAGAGGTGCAACTGCAAATGTTGGAATAGAACTCAGCGATGATATATACGGATAAGTTATTCGAGATATAAATCTATTATAAACGAAAGTAAATCCCAAGAGACAACCAACAATTAATCCAAATATAAGGCCCAACAGAGCTTCGTATCCGGTTGTTAGCATGTGATATAGTATATCACCAGAGATTGTTTTTTCTATAAATAAGTAAACGATCCGTGAAGGAGATGATATAAACGGTTGTATGCTATGAGCATAATGGGATAGAAGTTCCCAACAACTTAAGATAACGATTAAAATTGAAACTTGTAGAAATTTATACTTCATGATTCATCGCGGATATAATTTCAAACCAAATTTTATTATGATCTATTGCGTTTTTCCTTTGATTTGGAGGTAGTTTGCAAAAGGAAGTTGGGAATCGAATCTCTTGAGAAGAATGAACATTATTTAATATAATGATATTATCACTTAAATTAATCGCTTGTTCAAAGTCATGTGTAATAAAAATCAGTGTTTTACCTTCTTTTTTTATATATTTCCATATATATTCTCCAATCGTATAAATTGTATTTACATCTATTGCGTTAAATGGTTCGTCAAATAACAGTAATGGGGTATTTGTTAGCAATGCTTGTATTATTCCTATTCTCTGTTTCATTCCACCCGATAATTCATGAGGGAATTTCAATAATGAATTCTCTTCGATTTTAAATGTTTTCAGCAAATCTTTTGCTAATGATATTGTGTTTTTGTTTTTTTTACCTTTTAATTCACATGGGAACAATGCATTCTCTAATGCAGTCTTATATGATAGTAAAACTGGTTCTTGCATAAGATAGCTAAAATCGCTGTTTATTATAATTTTACCACACATAGGTTTTAATATTCCTGTTATAAGATTTAGCAATGTACTTTTTCCACAACCACTATTGCCAATTAATGACACAATACTGCCCTTGGTTACTGATAATGATAAATTACTGAAAATAGTTTCATTATCGTATGAAAATGTTATATTATGTATTTCTATTTCATTCATGTCCTAATAAAATTTTTTAAATTATGGAAACGTGGAGATAATCCGAATATTGTGATTAACAATGAAATAATAGTCAGTATAACGCCAATAGTTGGTTCATCAATATTATCTTTACGAATAAGTAAGCAGATTAAAGTAATAATTGAAATGACAATACACAGTGATGCGCATAATGTTAATAGGTATGTAGCAATAAACCGTTTTATTTCATCCTTCCGCTTTTGTCGGAGATAACCAGGAATTTCCATGTCAAAGGTACTACAATCAACTCCAAATTTTACAATCATTTTTCTTTCCACTTCTAAAGCAGGCATTCTATAAAACATCTTGTGATATAAACTGATGATAAATTGTTGTTTATCTTGTTCTTCATCTGGGCAGTTATCATACCAGTCCTTGAAAATTGGAATTTTGTGCTCCAAATAATAATTTATAGTCATGAGCCAATCCTCTTGCTTTATATCTGTTGTCATAGGATATAATTTCGAGTCATTGATTAGTTTTATTATTCGAGACGTCTTTTGCTCAATTGTTTTTCTATTATCCTTATCGTCAAGATATGTCTTCGAAATGTTTACGCAAACTTCTTCCGCGATTTCAGGAGAGGAGTATATTATAAAAATTGCATTTTGAATAGCCTCAAGGATTAGAGGTATTAGTTGCTTTCCATGCTCTTTGCATATGTATTTTGTCGTTATAATTGCTGTAGCTATATTACAACCAGATGTTGCATTACACATATGAGCTGCTATCGAAATAGAATCATTGCATTTCAATTTTGCTATTTTATTCAAATCTCCAGACAAACCAATAGAATTTTTTGCCCCCATACAATTTTCCACAACTTTAGAAAAATTTTCTTCTGGGTGGAATTCTGTCTCTTCATCTAAATATGATTTTATATGCTTTGCACAGGTGTTAGCTGTAATATATGTCTCATTAGGAGCATACAAATGCTTTATCTTGAATGGAAGATCTTTTAATTCACTTAACCCATTGTGAGGACCTTCGTTAATATTGTCATCCTTGTTTGTAATTATCCAGAATGGGAACTGGTTGATAAGTTGTCCTATTATCCTTATGTCATTTTTTGAATTTATTCTTTCATATTTGTCAAAAACTGCGACAGGATCAGCAATCGCTATAGAAATTCTATCTGCATTTTTTCGTGAATCACGATTATGAATAAGCATTGTGCTTACAGCTTTTGTGTCACCTTCACATGTCGTAAACTTTATAGTATAAGGTACTATACTTGTAGGAAGATTCGAACTTATTAAATAATCAAAAATACCCTTTTCCTCTGCTAAATACAAAGGAAGATACATGTATGTTTTGGCTGCTAAACAGAATTCTATTTCCATCTTATATCTTTTGCTTTATTTGCGAAATGCATGTCCAAGATCTCTTCTGTTTTTTCTAAAGACTTCAAATCCCCCATTTGCTTTCGCATTTCAAGAGACTTTTTCCATGCTTCTATCTTAATAATTGCATTATCTGGCAGTGTGTTTGTGGCAACCAATCTCCTAATAGCGTCTTTTACTATTATGGGGTTGATATTAGGATATAATTTACACATATAAATAGCCGCGCTATCTGGATACTCATGTGTGTATTTTTCTGCTTTTGTTATCGCATTAATAAAATGTTGAACTAGTTTCGGGTTTTCGTCTATTGTTTTTTGGGTTGTTGTAATTCCTGTAAAAGCAAAATCAGGATACTGTTCTGCCAGAGAGTATACAATTTTTGCACCCGCATATACAGCAGAAGAAACATTCGGTTCAAGTTCTAGAGCAATATCTGCATTCCCTGTTTCCATCATCGGAATAATACCTCCAAAATTTCCTTGTTTAATATTAGGCCTTATCCCCCCTTTGTTATACATCTCAGTTTGAACTGTGTAGGCTGTTGAAGGGGCTGCAAATGTAGCGACGCTATATGGAGCGAGCATTTGTGGCTCTGTTATTGTAGGGATGTTTTTATTAGTTGTTATTGCCCAAAATGGAACACCATTAACTATTCCACCTATAACTCGACCGTTGATTCCCTTCTCTTTTGCAATTGCAACAAAAGCAGGATCTGCGACACCAAACGTTGCAGAACCGCCAATAACTGCCGCATAGGTTTTGTCATCCCCTCCGGTATTAATGAATTCCACCTTAATACCTTCGTCTTGATAGAAGCCTTTCGCATTAGCTATATACAAAGGTGCATAAATGAACACATCTGCAAATTGTGCCACTTTGACTGTTTGAAGGTTTATACTGTTTTTATCCTCTCTTCCCCAATAGAAAAACGATACCATAGTAATTATTATTACTATCATTGCAAACGCTATTAAAGATACTTTTTTCATACGTGTTTACTTATATTAAATTCTTATTATATAATAGGATATATAAAAAATGTAATCATATAATATCTCTTTATTCGATTATCTCGGAGGTTCTTCCCAAAATGGGTCTCTATGGTATCTTTGGAAGAATTTGGACATGATTTGTTCTCCTTTCTTCTCGGATTGGATGGAGGTATGCTTAATATTGCCATTTGCATCATAGATGACGACAATATTCTTTGTATAACCGCCAGATTCATATATGGTCGCATTTCTGCCCAGAGCATTGGCCTTCTTACGGTTATCGTGAAGTATGGCATCCATAATAGGTATATCTTTAACACTATCTATTATGTTTAGTAGCGCACATAAAGAATCATAAGGATCATATACACTATCAAGTACCCCCAATTTTACATGCTCTGCATATTCTGGGGGATATGCTTGCTTCAGGTATTCCACGAGCCTACCTTCATCCGTCTTCCTACAAGCCCAGACAGTTGATATGAAGATTAGCAATAGACACAAAAACAGTACTTTTCTCATATTTACTCTTTAAACTTAGAAACCATCCATAATGGGTCTTCCTGAAATTTCTTCCACGCATCTTGCAACTGTTGTTCACATGCAATAATCAGTTGATGGTTTTCATTCAAATTGTCTCTCTTCTTCTTTATCTTATCAATGTAATCCAATAGATTATAGCAAATTGTGTACTGACCTGCAGCAAGAATTGCTTCTGGGATGCCCTTCTCTTTGTCTCTTTCCGTAAACCAAAGCGTTGTTCCCATATTTGCTGCTTTATAACTATTTTCTTGTATAGCCATTGATGGCTTGAGGTAATCCGGTAATGTGCCATTCTTGAATCTTGAGGCCCATTTCTCCCCAGCCCTGAGTTCATAAATAGTATTGGTTACCAAGCGATTCAGCCAGTCCTTGTCGTTATACAGAGTTGCATAAGCCATTCTGCGGATTCTTTTCAAAAAAACTGATGAACTCATCATAATGACAGACTTGGCACGATTCATTAGCAAGGACTCAATATCGCCAAAAGACAAGTGGTTAATAAATGATGCATTCTTCCCAATAATCGTATTTGAAAGCAATCCTACAATTTTATTATTGATCAAATGGAGCGCAACATTTGCAACGGTTACCATTCCCCAGATAACAGCTATGGCTCCGATTATATAATGGTTGTTAGCAAAGAAAGCGACAATCAGTAAAAGCGAAATAACGAATTCGGCAAACAGGGCATATTGCTGCAATTTTGCAATTGTCCATCCTCCGATGCTCTTTGGCAACTTTTGTTGGCAAGGAGAATAACCGTTCATGTTCGAACTTGACACATCAGATACGATTACGAGTTCCAAAGCTTTATCTTTTCTTCCTTTATCACATTTTCGCATACGCTCTTCTGCTAATAGAATTGGTTCTATTCCCTGGTTATCCACGACTCCCCCATCCATAATTCCAAAACTATCTTTCTTTGCAGCAATTTCATTTTGACATACTTTGAAGTCATCAGGAAACATCATTGGTTCAAATCCACTTGGGAAACAAGAAGAACAAGCAAGCGCCTCGCCCAATGTAACATATTGCGCAATATCTCGTCTTAACCTGTGATTACTATTTCCAAATACTCCGTATGTAGATTTTGTATCATCAATTATGCGCCCCTCTGTAACCTGAAAACGGAACGGCAGCCCATTTTCAAAATCTGTTGCGTTAGCCGAGAAATGTTTTATTGGTATATCATTGATACAATCCATCAGATCGCCCATAACAGAGTGATTGAACAACTTAGCATCATAAATGCTTGCCATGATTTTGATTAATGATGCCCCATAGCCTGTCCGTCCCTTTTCTATGTTTGCAAATGCATCCTCAATTAGATCCTCTTTATAAAGGAAGTCAAATAATTCTTGCACCATAGCATTGATGTCTTGCTTCTGGGCCAGTGCAAGCAAATATTTAAGTCCTGTAATAGTGCCACCAGAAACCGTTGACATGACAGAGATACAATCCAATAGCGTATGACTATTGCCAACAGTAATTGAATTAAGGAATGAAAGAGTTCCTAAATGAAAGGTAGCAGCCCTGTAACCGCCACCTGAAAAAGAGATTCCGATATTTAGATTTTCCATACAAAATACCATTATGAATTATACTAAGACCATGTTGAAGTACATTCCTTCTAACTCGTGTCAGAATTAAATACAGAAAAAGACAATTGCTTGTTTAGTATTTGCATATCTGCATTTCCATCTTAATTCCTTTCTTGTCAGTCAATTTGATGAATACATGAGAGTCATCTATGTTTATTTTCTCCATATCTTTTATATTAGATATGAATCCGTCAACATTCAATCTGCCGTCTGGCTCAATATATGGATTAGCTGGTGACTTAGATGGTACCCATATGAAGATGTAATGATTACCAACTTTCACGAGAACCCAATGGCCGAACCATCTATTATCACCAGGAATAGGTTTTGTTACATTCACCGAAGCGATTGGTAATTTAGCCGCTTCACCAATTTTCTTTAAGAGTCCGATGCGTGTAGCAAGACTAAACTGATTGAATCTCTGAAAACTTGTAAATTCAAACTTGTCTATGACACGCTGATTTACGACCTCTTTTTTTGATGCCACTTGAGTGACCCCTTTTTTTGCTTTGTTATTCATATTTTTATTATTTTGTTAATGTATGATTATAGATTTCGACATTGCAAAGATACCAATTAGTATTTATAAGTATGTTAAATTATGGGATATATTATAATTAATTAACCATATTTAATAAAATTGCCGGAAATCCTTAGTTATATAAACAATATCATCATATGTTCAAGTGTGATAAAAATAAAAGCATGGATCTGTTACACGTTAAAAAAATTGCTCCCTTTTGTTGATGCAACAGAATCCATGCCCACACCAAACTTATCGGTATGTTTTACAAAATTACGGAATATCTTTGAAATAACAAAATTTTTTGTTACTTTTGTGCCAAAATTATATTAATATGCGAAAAAGTAATAAAGAAAGACTATTTAAAGCGGCATTTAAATTGTTTCTAACAGAGCATTTTAATGGTGTTTCTATTTCAGATGTTGAAGAAGCGTCGGGGTTAACTCGCGGAGCTGTTTTCTATTATGCCAAAACAAAACTTGACTTGTACAAGCAAGTGGTCGAACATTATATTATGGACAAGCAAGACATTAGCCAAAAACTTGGAACCCCTGAATATACAAGTTTTAGGGAATTTATCGATGTTTATATTAATAGCATTGAAAGAACGATGGACAGCATGCGCGACATCATAAATGAAATTCCTTCAAACAGCGCTCCAAGATCATATATGGCAATGATTTTGGAAATTTGTTCTTATTTCCCGGATTTTCAAGAACGATATGTTATGAACGTCAACAACGAAGTTGGTAGGTGGGTGGCCTTGTTGCAGCATTCTATATCCATAGGAGAAATAAGGTCTGACATTGACATTTTAGCCACAGCCAAGAATTTTGTGAGTGTATATTATGGACAGTCTTATACTGACGCGATGTCTTTGGGACTAAATCCTTCTCAATTGCGTGAACAACTATTAAATTTATATAGATTGCTGAAAATCCCAAAATAATTTGGAGAAATAAATAATAATTAGTATCTTTGCAGCCACATAACAATTAGTATGTGGATTGCAGTATGAAAAGAGAAGTATTTATTACATGTACATCGTCATTTTTTCCTAATAGTCCAGTAGAAAATGACGAAATCGAAAATTACTTGGGAATGATTGGTGGGAAACCATCAAGGATTAAAAATATCATTTTAAGACAAAATGGTATACAACGACGTTATTATGCATTGAATACAAATCAGGAAATCACTCATACAAATGCTGAGTTGGCTGCCAAATCTATATTTAAATTATTTGAGCAAGGTGTATCTTCCAGGGATGTTCAGGTTCTAGTTTGTAGTACTTCTATACCAGACCAATTGATGCCATCTCATGCATCAATGGTTCATGGGCAGGCATTTAGCGAACCTAAGGAAATATTTTCACTAGCGGGCGTTTGCATGTCTGGAATCAGTGCTCTAAAGACTGGATATATGTCAATTTTATCAGGCAATTCAAACAATGCTCTTTGTAGTTCTTCAGAACTCATATCGCCAGTTTTATTAGCCAAGTTTTTCAATGACGAGTTCGAGAAATTATCTTTGATTGAGAAAAATCCTATTATGGCATTTGAAAAGGATTTCTTAAGGTATATGTTGTCAGATGGAGCAAGCTGTTTTTTTCTTGAGGACAAACCAAGAAGTCACACAAATTTAAAAATAGAATGGATTGAGACAATTTCTTATGCAAATGAACTGCCTTCATGTATGTATATGTGGGCAGATCAGGGGAAGGACAATGATCTAATCAGCTGGAAGGATAGAACAGGAGAAGAAATCCTTCGAAATTCAGTCTGGTGTATAAAGCAAGACGTAAAACTTCTTAATAATAATGTGGTTAAGCGTTTTGTGGACGCAATAATTTCAGCTTTCAGTCATCACCAAGTTGCTACTAATAAAATAAGGTATATTATACCACATATATCTTCAATGTATTTTTATGATAGACTTGCGGATGAAATAGATAAAAGAGGTCTTAATCTACCAAGAACAAAGTGGTTCACCAATCTTACTACAGTCGGGAATATAGGTTGTGTTTCCATTTATGCCGCACTAGATGAGTTGTTGAAGACAAAAGAAATGGAAAATGATGATCAAATTCTTCTTTTGGTACCCGAAAGTGGAAGGTTTTCATACGGAGTTGTGTTATTGACTGTTAAAAAGAACAATTAAACAAATTATTTTTCGTACCTTTGCACAAAATTGAGGGTTCGTATTTGTCTTCAACAAAAATCGGGAAAAAGAAATAACGAGACAGATATGAAGTTAGTACTGTATATGCTTATATCATATAAGTATGGGACTTCATCTCGTTATGGCCGCTCCCGATGGCTTGTTGATGGTGAATGTTCCCATACTTTTTATGCAGAGAAAAAAAGATACTCGCGAACTGATATTGTCTCAAACCTATCAATTGCTATTTGTATATAACTGGGAGGCAATAACAATAGAACAGATAGAGAGTTCTATTGGGAGAACGCGTGGTGCTATTTTTTATTTTTTCAAAAATAAAAATGAGCTATTCAATTCAATTATTAATGAACGATTCCTTTCAAAGTTTTTGATCACTGAAGTTAATTCTTCTGCTATCCAAAATACGACAATTGCAGGCTTCTTCAATCAATATCAGACTCCTCTTGAGAGGCTTTGCAATGATATTTCTGGAAATTACAATCTCAAAGATCCCACTCCTGCAGTTTTAAATATAATTGTCCAAGCCCGGAAACTATACCCGTGTTTTGACATTGTTATTGGACGGTATATTTCTGATGAAATTCAATACATTGAAAAAAACGCAGTTATTATGCGAGATAATCCCAGGCTGATCAATTCATTTAAAACATATTGTCTGCTAAAGGGTGGAACTTTGCTTCTTTCTGCCAGTCAACAGGATTTATTCAATGTTAACAAACATCTCCAATCCTATATTAATGGGATTGCATACCTGTTAGGAGAGTAATATACTTGTGAATCATCCCTGCATTTTCCTAATTTAGCATAAATAATAGCACAAATTCCTTAATTATTCTAAAATACCTATCGGTATGTTATGGAGTGGGAAATAGTTTTCGTAACTTTGTCGTTAAATGCAAACAAATAATAATATAGCGATGAAGATATCTCGACTTATATGGTTTTTACCTATATCTTTGTTTATAATATCCTGCTCACAGAATGAAATTTATTCTTCCCTAAAGACAGCAGAAGATATTATCAACGATAATCCTGATAGCACATTATCTATTCTCAGAGGAATAGATTATGAGGCTTTGAAAGATAATCAATTAAAAGCGTTGTATGGTTTACTATATACATCTGCAAATATTAAAAAACAAAAAGTCCCAGATAACGATTCTATAATGGACTATAGTATTAAGATTTTTGAATACAATAATGATTCATATCATTTAGCAGATTCATATTATTATAAAGGTATGATAAGTTATGCAAAAAAACAATTTGAAGTGAGTGCTCAATATTTGAAGAAGGCGGAAAGTCTATCTATTGAATATGGATATTCCCGGATAACAAACAAAATCTATGAAAGACTTAGCTATTTGAACTATATTACAGATAATAAAGCCTTAACTTTGGAATATTCAAAAAAATACCTGAATAGTTCTATAGAACTTAAAGATAGGACTCTAATCAGTCGAGCATTTGTTATGGTTGCATCTTCATATGCAGCGGTTAACTTGTCAGATAGTGCTTATTATTATTTAGAATCTGGACTACGGTATATTGATGGCGTTGATTCTGTATTAAAAGCAGATATATTAGTAGATGTAGGTGAGATGTATTATGAAAAAGGTGATCTGGATTTATCTGAGAATAACGCCTTGCAATCTGACTCTATTCACCCTAATCCTCATGCAAAAATGTTACTTGGTAAAATAGAATACCAAAGAGGTGACCGCATAAAAGCAAAAAATTATTGGGATCATGCTTTGTCGATAAACGACGTAAAGGTAAAAAAAGAGCTATATAAAATAGTTGCGAATTATTATGCAGAAACAGGAAATTACGATGATGCATATGTCATTTCCCTAAAATTGGATAGCCTTAATGATACCATTAATATAAGTTCTAAAACAGTACAAGAATTTCAGTTGAAATATGACAGAGCGAAATCTGAGTCGGAATTGTATCAGAAAATCTTATATGCTCTTGTTATTGCCTTTTTGGCTAGTATTGGCCTTCTTACTTTTCTGCGTTTTCACCAAAGGAGGGTCAGATCATATAACAGCACTATAAATACACTCACAAACAAGAATGAGACTTACAAATCCGAAATAGAAAGCTTTTCAGAAAAGGTAAATATGTATCAACATGAAATAGGATTGTATGTAAGCAAAGTATCTAATTACGAGGAAGAAATCAGCAAAAACATAGAGAAAATAAAGTTATTAAAGACATCAGACAGGTCAAAGCAAAAGGAGATTGATGAACTGAAAGACAATATATCAACACTCTATAAATCTATTATGTCAGAACTGCAAAAAGGGTACACGATCTATGAGATAATAAAGAACAGAAAGCCTATAGTTCATTATTCTGACGAGGATTTAAACTCATTGGTTGACTTTTATAAAATCATAAATAATAAGGTGTTTTCTGGCTGGTTAGAGCGATATACACCTCTAAGTGTTCGTCAATATGTATTCTTGATCCTCGAAGATTTTGGTTATGACGATTATGATATTGCAGATGTTTTAGGTGTTTCAGATACAACCGTACGTTCTACCAGATCCAGAATAAAGAAGAAAGCACGATTATAATTTTTGTTGCAAATACAACCCAGGAAAATGCAGGATGGTTTCATAACCATCTGATTCCCAATAGATACATATTTCTAAGGTGCAACAAATAGACCAAAGCGATTTGCTACGACGGAAATTTTATCATATCTTTGCAGCCAAAAAGTTCAAAGGTATGAAAAAGGTTATTTTCGTTATTCTAATTATTGTATGTTTTG
>JAEEGK010006662.1_pt1 | contig 27729 bp, 31 predicted proteins | sample 8958771 | NCBI WGS metagenome assembly JAEEGK01 (sample SAMN16246547, study PRJNA631951) | gut metagenome | biome: gut microbiome; feature: rumen; material: SC-attached | host: Bos | place: Iran: Karaj | collected 2018-10 | reverse complement strand
GTAGATAGAGATCCTGTATGTGGATATGTTGGGGTAATTAAAGATGTTTGCCCTAGATGTGGACGTCATGAAGGAGAAGGCGTTCCAATGGAAAAAGTAAATTGTTACGATTGTTGTAGATAAATGAAAGGAGAATAATTATGGAAAAAGATGTAAAAAAAGTAAAAATGGTTGGTGAAGGCGTTAAATTTGACCGTATTAGAAGAATCACTGGCTACTTAGTAGGTACTCTAGATAGATTTAATAATGCTAAGAAAGCAGAAGTAGCAGATAGAGTTTGCCATGGAACAAAAGAGTAGAGAGATAAGATTAGCAGCTGATTTACAAGTAGATAGTATTGTTGATGGACCAGGTCTAAGAGCAGTACTATGGACACAAGGTTGTTCACATCATTGTCCAGGTTGTCAAAATCCTCAAACATGGGATTTTGCAGGTGGTGGACTAGTTCCAATTGAAATGGTTAAAGAAGCTATTGATGAACTAGAATACCAAGATGGTATTACATTTTCTGGAGGAGATCCAATGTTTCAACCAGAAGCTTGTAATGAACTAGCAGAATACTGTCAAAAGAAAGGCCTTAATATATGGGTATACACAGGATTTACTTTTGAAGAATTGATGGAATTATCTAAAAAGAGTCCGATATATCTAGAATTTCTTCAAAAGATAGATGTATTAGTTGATGGAAGATTTATCGAAAAAGAAAGAGATTTAAATTTGTTATTCCGTGGTTCAGCTAATCAAAGATTAATTGATGTACCTAAAACCCTTAAAAAGGGTGAGATAGTTCTATTTGATGAAAATAAATATTTAGGAGAAGTAGAAGTATCTTATAAAACAAAACCAATGTATGTATAGATGTCTAAACAGACATCTTTTTTTGTATAAATAGTTAGAAAAAGTACTTTCCTAAAACTTAGGTATTATGATAGAATAAAATCAAGAGGTGTGTATGAAAAGAATAATGGTGTTTTGGCTAGTATTTTTATTACCAATAATAGTATTTGCTAAAGAATATGAAATGAAAGATATTGATATTAAACTTAATGTTGATGATGATTTTATTGTGTTAACAAGATATAATCTAGATTATAATACTGATTTAGATAAAGTTGGTGTTACTAAAGATTATTTAGAAAATGTTATGGAAAACAATAATATTTATTTTGACATTATTAAACCTGATTTATCATATGAAATACTAGTTGTAGTACCTAAAACCACACCACTTTATAAAGATTTAAGAGAAGCTACTGAAGAAGAGTTAAAAGTATTAAAAGAAACGATAGTAAAACAAACTGGTGATAGTTTACCAATTGTTTATAAAAATGATTATGCATTTATAGTGGTAGATTATAAAGATAAGAATGGTTATAATATTATTAACTATTACACAGTAATTAATTCTCGTGGTTATAATATTCAATTACAAAAGAAAGATAAGATAACTGAAGAGGATAAAGAAGATTTAAGTGATATTATTGATTCAATAGTATTTAATGAAAATAAAGAAAATGAAAATAATAAAAAGCCATTTGACTATAAAATAATACTTTATGGTGCTATAATAGGTCTTATGGCGGGAATAATAACATACGTTATTGGATCAAAAATTATAATGAAAAAATCAAGTAAATAGCTTGATTTTTATTAAGAGGTGTTTATGGAAGAATATAAGGAAATAGAAAGAAGTATTATAAAGAAGTTTCGTAAAGATATTTGGAGTAAATTTGTTAAAGGTGTAGCAGATTATAAATTAATTAATGAAAATGATAAAATTATGGTTTGTATATCTGGTGGGAAAGATTCATTTTTACTTGCAAAATGTATTGAAGAATTAATTAAACATGGAAAATTTAAATTTGAAGCAAGATATGTTTGTATGAATCCTGGTTATAATGAAATTAATAAAGAATTAATACTAGAAAATGCCAAAAAACTAAATGTTAACTTAGAATTGTTTGAAACTAATATATTTGATACTGTAGCATCTCTTACGGAAGGAAGTCCATGTTATTTATGTGCAAGAATGAGAAGAGGTAATTTATATAGTAAAGCTCGTGAATTAGGTTGTAATAAAATAGCTTTAGGTCATCACTTTGATGATGTTATTGAAACAACACTATTATCAATGTTTTATGGATCTGAAGTAAAGACTATGATGCCAAAACTACCTAGTGATAATTTCCCTGGATTAGAACTTATTAGACCAATGTATTTAGTTAAAGAAGAAGATATTAAAGCTTGGGCTAAATTTAATAAATTGAATTTTATTAATTGTGCATGTCGTTTTACTGAAAATTGTTCTATTAATGATGATGGTACTAGTAAAAGACTTGAAATGAAGAAATTAATTAAAGAACTTAGAAAAACTAATCCAAATGTTGACTATAATATTTTTAAGAGTTTAGATAATGTTAATTTAAATTGTATACTTGGAACAACAAAGAATGGTGTTTATAAGAGTTTTTTAGATGATTATGAGAAAAATGTGTAAGTTGACACATTTTTTTATACATATATACAAAAAATTAATAATTCTATTTTTTTTATGCATATGATAAAATGTAATAGATAGGGAGATAAATAATGAGTTTTAAGGGTTTTCTAAATATATTAAAGTATTGGAATAGAACACGTATATTACCAATGTTATTTGTTGTAACTATAGTACTATTATTTCTTGGTCAAAGTATTACTTCGTTAATACCACTTATTATAGCTACTATAGTTTCAGCTATTATTGCAATTAAATATAGAGAAGGATAGAAATATTCTTTTTTTGTTAATAAACATATTGTTTTGTGATATAATTATACATACGAATGGATGTGATTACATGATTAAAATGTTTAAACAAATGACTAAAAAAGAGATTATTTTCTTTGTTAGTAGTATTTTATTAATGATAGTTCAGGTATGGTTAGAACTTAAAATACCTGGATACATGTCTGATATTACTAAATTAGTTACTACAGGTGGAGAAACTAGTGAAGTAATTAATATTGGTATTATTATGATACTTTGTGCTTTAGGTGGTTTCTTTATATCTGTTATAATTGGTTTCTTTTCATCTTTTGTAGGTACATCATTTGAAAAGAATCTTCGTTCTAAGATATATCGAAAAGTTCAAGGCTTTGGTATGGAAGAGATTAATAAATTCTCTACAAGTAGTTTAATCACTCGTAATACTAATGATGTTACACAAGTAAAGAACTTTGTAGTAATGGGTACACAAATGCTAGCTAGAGCACCTATTATGGCAAGTATGGCAATATTTAAAATATTAGGTAAAGAGTGGCAATTTTCAGTAGCTACTGGAGTTGGTGTATTACTTATATTTGTTATGGTTAGTATAATAGTTATCTTTGCTATACCAAAGTTTAAAATATTTCAAAAGTTAACTGATAATTTAAATAGAATAACAAGAGAAAACTTAACTGGTATTAAAGTAGTAAGAGCTTTTAATGCAGAAAAGTATCAACAAAATAAGTTTCATATAGCTAATAATGAATTAACTAGAACTAATTTATTTATTGGTCGTATTATGACTTTAATGGATCCAATGATGACTATTGTTATGTCAGGACTTCCTCTTGCAATTTATTGGATAGGTTCATCATTAATGAATTCTGTTGGAATAACTGAAAGAATAGTTTTATTTAGTGATATGGTAGTATTCTCTAGTTATGGAATGCAAGTTATCTTATCATTTACTTTCTTAGTAATGATATTTGTTATATATCCAAGAGCAGCTGTATCTATGGGAAGAATTAGTGAAATACTAGATACTAAGGAAAGAATTAAAGATGGAACTATTGATACTGATACTACTGAAATAAAAGGAGTTATTGAATTTAAGAATGTTTCATTTAAGTATCCAGATGCCGATGAATGTGTTCTTGAAAATATTAATTTTAAAGTTAATTCTGGTGAGACTGTAGCTTTTATAGGTAGTACAGGTAGTGGAAAAAGTACATTAATCAATTTAGTACCTAGATTTTATGATGTAACAGATGGTGAAATACTTATAGATGGTGTTAATATCAAAGATATGACTGAAGAATATCTTCATAATAAGATAGGTTATGTATCACAAAAAGCTATTCTATTTAAAGGAACTGTTAAATCAAATATAGATTTTGGTAAAAGTGATAATAAAATTACTGAAGATGTAGCTAAAAAGGCTTTAAATGTTGCACAAGGAAACTTTGTCTTTAATATGGATAAAGGGATTAATAGTCATATAGCTCAATCTGGTACTAATGTATCAGGTGGACAAAAACAAAGAATATCTATTGCAAGAGCAGTAGCAAGAGATCCTGAAATATATATATTTGATGATGCATTTTCAGCTCTTGATTTTAAAACTGATTATAAATTAAGAAAAGAATTAAATAAAATATCTAAAAATGCTACTAAATTAATAGTAGCTAGTCGTATTGGTACAATAATGGAAGCAGATAAAATAGTAGTTTTAGAAAATGGTAAATGTGTTGGTATAGGTAAACACAATGAACTACTTAAAACATGCAAAGTTTATAAAGAGATAGCATCTTCTCAATTTGGAGAGGAGGAGTTAGATCATGCATAATAGAAAGAGTGAAATAGCAAAAGATTTTAAAGGTACAATAACTAAGTTAATTAAATATGATAAGATTTTGGTTAGATTATTAATTGTTTCATTAATACTATCTTTTGCATCTAGTGTATTAACAATTGTTGGACCAGATAAATTAAAAGATATAACTAATGTTATTACTAATAATTTTATGACTGGTATACCAATGGATGAAATAAAAAGTATCGCTACTTTATTAATAATTATTTATTCTTTAAGTGCAATATTTGGTTACTTAGAAGGATTTATAATGAATGAAGTAACAGCTCATTTTCAAAAGAGAATGAGAAATGATATTTCAAAGAAAATTAATTTGCTACCATTATCATATTTTGATAAAACTACAGTAGGTGATATATTATCAAGAGTTACAAATGACGTTGATAATATTGGATTTACTATGACTCAAAGTTTAAGTAGTATAGTAGGTGCATCAACATTATTAGTTGGATCGCTTATTATGATGTTTTATACTAATTGGATATTAGCTATTACTGCTATTTTATCAACAATAATTGGTTTAATATTTGTAGTAATAATTATAGTTAAGAGTCAAAAATATTTTAATGAAGTACAAAAATCATTAGGTGATATTAATGGTCATATAGAAGAAACTTTCTCAGGGCATAATGTTGTTAAAGTATATAACGCAGAAGAAGAAATGAATGAAAAGTTTGATAAGATTAACGAACACTTGTTTACTTGTGGTAGGAAGAGTCAATTCTTATCTGGTCTTATGCATCCATTAATGGGATTTACTGGTAATTTTGGTTATGTTGTTGTTTGTGTAGTTGGATCTATATTAGTTATTAATAAAACTATTGATTTTGGTGTTATAGTAGCTTTTATGATGTATATTAGATTCTTTACAAGACCACTTATGCAAATAGCTCAATCATTTACTGGTATTCAAAGTGCAACAGCAGCTAGTGAAAGAGTATTTGAATTCTTAGAAGAACAAGAAATGAATAATGAAAAAGATTTATCTGATAAATTAGATATTACTAATGTTAAAGGTAATCTTGAATTTAATAATGTTCATTTTGGTTATAATAAAGATAAAGAGATAATTCATGGATTTACAGCTAAAGCCAAGTCAGGTGAAAAGATAGCAATAGTAGGTCCGACAGGAGCAGGTAAAACAACTATTGTTAACTTATTAATGAAGTTTTATCCAATAAATAGTGGAGATATTATTATTGATGGTCATTCAATTAATGATTTAACTAGAGAAAATATTCATGATTTATTTACAATGGTATTACAAGATACATGGATATTTGAAGGTACTATAAAAGATAATATTCGTTATAATAACAAGAATGTTACAGATGAAGAGATAGAAGAAGCTTGTAAGAAAGTTGGATTACATCATCTTATTAAGACATTACCAAAAGGTTATGATACTATTCTTACAGATGCAGGTAATTTATCAGCAGGTGAAAAACAATTATTAACTATAACTCGAGCTATGATATCTAAAAAGCCTTATCTAATTCTAGATGAAGCAACTAGTAATGTAGATACAAGAACTGAAGAATTAGTACAAAGTGCAATGGATAAATTAGCTATTGGAAAAACATCATTTATCATTGCTCATAGATTATCTACTATTCGTAATGCAGATTTAATATTAGTTATGAATAATGGTAAAATAATAGAACAAGGTACTCATGAAGAATTATTAAAGAAAAATGGTTTTTATGCAGATCTTTATAATTCACAATTTCAAGAATTGTTAGATTAGACAAAGTTTACTTTGTCTTTTTTATTGAATAATATTTGTTTTTGTGGTAATTTATAAGTGAGAGTAGGGATTATATGGAAAGATATAAAATGTTTGCTATGATAACAACATCACTTGGGTTAATGTTTTTAGTAGTTGGAGTTACATATGCATTCTTTAACTACACAAGAACAGGTAATGAAAATACTTTAGGAACAGGAAGAATATATTTTAATACAACAGAAGGAACTGCCCTAAATTTAACAAATGTATTTCCAGTAGATAGTACAGAAGCCTCAAATGCTAATTTAGATTCATTAACTATAGGTATAGAAGGAGATACTAATTATACAGATGGTGAAGAATTTGAAATTAGTATTGTTGATGTAAATAATGTTGTTAATGGTAAAGAAGTACCAATGAACTTTATAGCAACGTATGAAGCAACAACAGGTAATACAATTGGAACAAGTAGTGATAATTATATGACAGCAAGAAATTCTAAAGATGCAACTATATATAACTTAACTACAACTGGTGAAATAGAAGAAAATAAGCAAATATTAGTAGGTTATATCGATAATGGAGCAACTGGTATAAATGGTACACTTACTATAAAAGCTTATGTAGATGCAGATAGAATAGCCATAAGTGATACTTATAATGGACCAAGTGCAACTCCAAATGATAATAATGGAACAACAAATGAATGGGTAAATGGAAGAACAGTATTTACTACAACAGAATGGAATAGTTTAAATAGTAATTCAATTAGTTTTAAAATAAAAGCAGAGTCACAAGAAGGTATTTGGGTTTATCCTAAAATAGCTACTTGTCCTGGATGTAAATTTATTTTTCCACCTGATCCTGTCTATATTGTAGGGAACGAATATGATGAAGAGCCTACAGTTCTTACTAATGGTGTAAGTGATAATTATTTAGATGTTATGTCTTCAAGTGAACAAGATTTTTTCATGGGAGTAATATTAAATAGTTCTAATCAAGTAACTAAAGCTTATGTATGTGGAACACAAAATAATAATATGTTTTGTATTGATGCTACCGATAATGGAGCAAACTATGAAGCAAATAAAGAATTATTGCAAAGTAAAAAATATTGGAATAATAATTGCATTATTGAAAGCCCTGGTCAAGCATATGAGTCTGTGTATTGTCCTCAAATTGATAAGTTGGATTTAGGTGTAGGAAAAACAGGTGGAGCTATGGCAAGAGATGATGATGGTGGATTTTGTTCGGTAGACAATAGTGGCTGTATTCATTGCTATGCCACTGATCCAAATTAATGTTTATGTATAATTCATAATTTTAAGAATAATAAGACAAAGTAAACTTTGTCTTTTTTATTGAATAAAAATAGTATTTATGATACATTATAGGTGAAAGTAGATGGTAATATGACTAAAAAACAAGAAATACTTGGTGTTGCTGGCTTTATAACATTATTAGTAATACTAATTGGTGCAACATATGCATTTTTTAACTATACAAGAACTGGTGCAAATAATACTTTAGGAACAGGTAGAATATATTTTAATACTGTAGAAGGAACTACATTAAATATAACTAATGCATTTCCAATGACTAGTAATGAAGCCATAAATGCAAATCTTGATTCATTAACTATAGGTGTAGTAGGTGATACTAATTACATTGATGGTGAAGAATTTAAAATATCTATAACTGATGTAAGTAATACTATAAATGGTAAACAAATTCCAATTAACTATATTGCAACATATGTAGCAGCAAATGGAGGAACTACTGGTAGTTTTAGTGATGATTACTATAATGCTAGAAATGCAAAGAATGCTAGTATTTATACAGTAAATGGAACAGGTCCAGTAGAAGAAGATAGTGAAATATTAGTAGGTTATATAGATAATGGAGCAACTGGTATAAGTGGAACACTTACTATAAAAGCTTATATCGATGCAGATAGAATAGCTATTACTGATACATATAATGGACCAAGTTCAACTCCAAATGATAATAATGGAACAACAAGTAGTTGGGTAAATGGAAGAACAGTATTTACTACAACAGAATGGAATAGTTTATCAAGCAATCCAGTTAGTTTTAAAATAAAAGTGGAATCTAATGAAGGAATATGGGTACCAGGAAAAATAGCATCATGTCCTGGATGTATGTATCTTGATAGACAAGGAGAAATATTCTTAACTTGGAATACAATGAATCAAACACCAACGGTGATTACAACTGGATTAAGTAATAATTATTTGGATATAGTAAATAGTTCTGGTAATAACTATTTTATGGGAGTTATTCTTAATAGTTCAAATCAAGTAACAAAAGCTTATGTATGTGGTATTAAAGGTGATATTCCTTTTTGTCTAGAAGGTACAAATGATGGATCATCATATACAACTAATCAAACATTATTACAAAGTGCAAGTCTTTGGAATAATACTTGTACAGTAACTGGTTCTAGTAGTACGACAACAAAATGTTCTACATCTAATCCGGATTTATATGTAAGCACATCAAATAATGGAGATGCATACGTTTTAGGAGAAGGTGAAGCAGGTTACTTTATTGACTCCAATGGTGGAAGAATGTATTCTGGAGCATTGGATTAGAAAGTGATTATTAATCACTTTTTTCTTTACTTAAATAATTATTTTATATATAATTAACTAGGTGATATTTATGTGGTTAGTTATGGCAATTGTAACTCTTATATTATGGGGTATTGCAGATTTATTTTATAAAAAAGGTAATAATGAAAAAGATAAGTATTCTCATCTTAAAACTGGTATGTTAGTTGGTTTTGTAATGGGAATACATGCAACTATTTATATGATAGTAGAAGGTTTATCTTTTGATTTTATTGCTATGCTTAAATACTTACCAGTATCACTTTGTTATATTATATCAATGGTTATTGGTTATAAAGGACTTAAATATATTAATTTATCTGTTTCTAGTCCAATCCAAAACTCATCTGGTATTATTACTAGTATACTATTATGTATTATCTTTAAAGTAAGTTTATCTTTATATGAAATAATTGGTTTAGTCCTTATGACTATTGGTGTATGGATACTTTCATATATTGAAAATAAAGAAAATAAAAAGATTGTTTTAAAAAATATTGGGTTAACTGCTATTATCTTTCCAATTTTATATTTAATAATTGATGGTGCTGGAACATTCCTTGATGCAGTTTATTTGGATCACTTAGAAATAGTTAGTGAAGATATTGCCCTTATTTCTTATGAATATACTTTCTTAATATATGGAATTATTACTTTTATTTATTTAAAATACAAAAAAGAGAAAATAAGACTATTTAATGAAAAAGATAAGATTTTTGCTTCAATATTTGAAACGCTTGGTCAATTTACATATGTATTTGCTATATCAAGTCATTCAGTTATTTCTGCACCAATAATTGGTTGTTATTGTGCATTTTCAGTTTTATTATCTAGAATATTTTTAAAAGAGAAAATGAATAAATGGCAATATCTAGCTTTAATATTAATTCTTAGTGGTATTATTATATTAGCAATATTAGAAGAACTATAATTGTCAAAAATAATGTGTTATAATTATATTGAAAGGAGTCTTTATGAATAGAGTTGAATTAAAAAATAGGGCAAAAGAATTAATTGTTGATAATAAATGGTATATTTTAAAACCAGTAATTATTTTTGGATTAGCATCTATGGTTATAACATTTATGGCATATTTTTTGGATAGTTCATTAGGCTTAACTACTACTGATGTGGTTATGATAGGAGATAGGGCATTTGCTACTAATACAGGTGGAATTATTACTGATATAGTAGGTACTTTAGTTGGAGTTGCAGCATGTGTTTTTGGTGTTGCTTATGCATATTATATTCTTATGTTTGTACGTGGTGGAAAACTAGAAATGAGTGATATAGTTGATTGGGCAAAAGAGCATTGGATAATTGCAATTCTTGTTAGCTTATTAGTAGGATTAATTATTATTGGATGTACTCTACTTTTAGTTATTCCTGGTATAATTGCTTCTTTTGGTCTTATGTTCTATCAAGAAGTATGTGCAGATAATCTAGAATTAAGGCCTATGGAAATAGTTAGAAAAGCTTGGGATATGACTAATGGACATAAAATGGATTTATTTGTTCTTGGTTTATCATTCATTGGATGGGCTATAGTAGCTATATTTACATTAGGTATCCTTTATATTTGGTTAGCACCATATATGACAATAACTTTAACTCTTGCATACGAAGAATTAAAGAAATAACAGAAAATAACAAAAAAAGATTGACTTTAATGGCTAATCTAGGTATAATCTTAATTGCTGACTTTGGTTAGCGATTAGATTTGGGGCATTAGCTCAGCTGGGAGAGCGTCACGTTTGCACCGTGAAGGTCAGCGGTTCGATCCCGCTATGCTCCACCATTTTGAAAATAAGTGAACGTTTGTTCACTTTTTTTATATATTTATTTTTTATATGATATAATTAATTATAGATAGTAGGTGGTACTATGGATGATAATATGTCATATGAAGAAAGACTAAAGGAAAAGATAGCTGAAATGTATGAGACGTATCTTAATGAAAAACTATCTTTAGTTTTTAATGGTAAGATTGGTGAATTATCCCATAATGTAATTAGACATAAAGTTTTAAATGATATAACAAAAGTTGATCAAGAAAAACTTAGTTATATTTTTGAAAAAGGAACTTATACAAACATAACTTTTAATCCATCCCGTTTTGTTGAAGGTTATATTATTTTAGAAAATTGGTATGATGGTCGTATGGATTTAATAGATATGTCTGGAAATTTTTATTTTGGTATGACATATGAAATGCCATCGTATATATTAATGCCCGATGTATATGGCAAGTTGTGTAAGAAAAATGAGTTACATAATGTCAGTGAAGGATGGTTTTTAGCTAATTTAGAAGAAGATAAATATTCTAATTTGGATGGATATTATTATTTTAGTATTCAAGATAAAAATCTTAAAATTGGACCATTTACTAAAGCATATGATTTTACTGATGGCTTTGCAGTTGTAGAAAAAGATGGAAAATGGAATGTGCTTAATCATGATATGCGTTTTGTTTTTCCAAAGTCATATGATTATATAACTAGAGTAGATTTTGGTAGAGTTAAAGTTCGTGATGGCATAAGAAGTAAAACAATTTATTTAGGTATGAAAGACTATGAAGTAAAAAGATCAGGATTTGGATATAGTTGTAGTAATGGAAAACAACAATTTAAAATTAAATATCAACCTGTTAAAATGTTTGATGATAAAACTGTATTATGTTTTCATGATAATCATTATTATTTATTTGATGTAAATAGAAATATATATCAAAAACTTGATCCACTAGTTGTTTATTGGACGTATTGGAAAGAGAATGTAGATACTGATGTTTTTTATGATGATAATTTTATTTATGATAAAGAGAATAAAAAAGTATATTTTCCATATAATGGAAGATTATTAGATATAACAGAGTTTTATATTGCTCATTTGGCAAATATTGATAAAATAAAAGTTAAACGTGATATTGGGGATATTAAAACTTTAGATGAATTCGTTTCTAAAAATTTTGATAAAGTACAAGAAATGATGGCTGAAGAAAGAGAAAAAAATAAAGCTATTCTTGAAAGACAACAAGAAGAAATATTACAAAATGAGATTAAAGAAAAACAAAAAGAGGAAAAAGAAAAATTAAGAAAAAAAGAAGAGGATCAAAAAGAGGGATTAATTAAACTTAAAGAAGCTTTAGAATTATTAAGAGATGATGGTATAAATTTAGGTATAAAAAAAATACAATATGATATCAGTTTTATTGTAGTTGGTGATCATCTTGAAATACCAAAAGATTTTATTCAAGTATTAAAGTATATAGATCTAAGTTTATTTGATTTTGATAATGTTAAAGTAAGTGGTATTGATTTTCGTGGATGTAATGTTGAACATATTAATCCACAAAGAGTCTATAACAAAGATTTAAGTAATTGTAATTTTGAAGGCGTGTATATTAATCCATTTATTAGTTTTGATGATGTTGATATTAGAGGTGCTAAATTTGGTTATGATACTAATGGTATAAGAATAGACATGTTAAATCAGTCATTAGAAAGAGCTATCTATGATGATACTACAACATTTAATGGCATACCATTAAGTCTTTATCTAGAAAAAAAACAATCTGCTGGTAAATAAAAAAAAGACATATTGTCTTTTTTTATTTAAATAACACTTTTCCAAGAACTATTAAGATACATGCACCAATTGCACTAGTACCAATCGCACCAAGTATTCCGTTCCAATGAAGTCCAATTAGGCCAAAAACCCAAGTTCCTACGAAACCACCAATGATACCAATAATAATATTTCTTATTAGACCACCTTTAGATCCCATTAAGAATCCTGCTATAGTACCAGCAATAGCACCAATTATTAAACTTGTTAAAATTGCCTCTAAACTCATAACGCCTCCTTATAATTAAATTATAGCATAAAAATATAAAAAATTGACATACTTAATAAAATTATGTTATAATTTTCGAGTTAGAGGTGAATTGATGAAAAGCTTTGATTCGATCGCAGCAGAAATAATAAATAGTGATAAATATCAATCTCTTAAAGAAGAAAATCATCATGGATTATCTCGGTATGATCATTCTTTAAGAGTTGCTAAGAATACATATAGATTATCTAAGAAAATGAAATTAGATTATGTTTCTGCAACAAGAGGAGCCCTATTACATGATTACTTTACTAATGAAGAATATCGTAATACTAAGGGAGTTAAAAAATATAGTATGCACCCAGTAATTGCACTTAATAATGCATTAAGGGAATATGATTTAAATCCAATAGAAGAAAATGTTATTGTAAGTCATATGTATCCAATGGGAAAAATTAAACCAAATTGTAAAGAAAGTTGGTTAGTATCAAGTGTAGATAAGAGTGTAGCTCTTTATGAGTTTGCAAGATTTAAAGCTAAAGAAGCTTTTGCATTTACATTTATACTAACAATTAACTTTTTACATTTTTAATAATTAAATGATGATAGAAAGTAGTAATTTATCTAAGTATTTATAGTGAGATGATGGTTGGTGTAAATCATTAATACATTTAAATGAACGTGTTCTGAAGTTTAATCGCTAAAAGCGTTATCAAATGAAGATAGAATTTCTATGAAATAGGATGGTACCACGCAAGAGCGTTCCTATGTTATAGGAATTTTTTTGTTAAAAAGGAGGAAATATGAATTTAATTAAAGAAGCTGAAAAGTATTTATGTGATGTTATTAATAGTTTAGGTTATAGTATTGATAATGTTAATTTAGTACCTAGTGGTAAACCAGAACTTGGACAATTTCAAATTAATGAAGCTTTTACTTTAGCTAAAATTAATCATGAAAATCCAAGAGAAGTAGCAGAGAAGATAGTTAATAAACTAGATAATAGATTTACTAATATTAATATAGCAGGACCTGGTTTTATTAATATATCATTTAATGATGAAATAATTAAAGATTATCTAAATAAAGGAATTAATAATTTTGATAGTTTAATTGATAAAGAAGAGAAAAAGAATATTATAGTAGATTATGGTGGTGCTAATGCAGCTAAAGCATTACATGTTGGTCATATGCGTTCAGCTAATATTGGTGAATCAATAAAAAGATTATTAAGAGTATTAGGTCATGATGTAATGGGTGATGTTCATTTAGGTGATTTAGGTCGTCAATCTGGTATGTTAATATCTGAATATAAAAGAATGAAACCAGATTCACCATTTTTTGATAAAAATTATAAAGGAGAATATCCTAAAATAGAGTTAACTACTAAAGATTTAGGTATAATGTATCCTAAAGCTAGTTTAGAAGCAGCTAATTCAGAAGAAAGAATGGCAGAAGTACGTGAAATAACAGCTGAAATAGACAAAGGAAACCCTGCTTATACGGCTCTTTGGAAACAAATGGTAGAAATATCTAGTAAAGAAATAAAAGCTGTATATGATAGATTAAATTGCCATTTTGAGTTATGGGAAGGTGAACTAGATGCTTTTAAATGGATTCCTAAGGTATTAGAGATAATGAAACCTAATCTTTATGAATCAGAAGGGGCATTAGTTTGTGATGTAAAACGTGATGATGATAATAAACCTATGCCACCAATGATGGTAATTAAAAAAGATGGAGCAACTATCTATGGAACAAGGGATTTAGGTACAATACTTTCTCGTATGGAAAGATTTAAGCCTGATGAAATGTGGTATTTTACTGATGAAAGACAAGGTTTATATTTTGAACAAGTATTTCGTGCAAGTTATAAAACAGGATTAGTACCAGAAACTACAACTCTTAAACATTTTGGTTTTGGTACAGTTAATGGTAAAGATGGTAAACCATATAAAACCCGTGATGGTGGAGTTATGGAATTATCTGAATTAATTAATTTAATTCGTAACGAAGTAGAAAAGAATATTAAAGAAGATATAACTGGTGAAGAAAGAAATGATATAGCTGAAAAACTAGCTATTGCAACATTAAAATATGCAGATTTATTACCGTTTAGAAAAACAGATTATATTTTTGATTTAGTTAAATTCTCATCGCTTGATGGTAAAACAGGTCCATATATTTTATATACATTAGTACGTATTAAATCACTATTAAAGAAAGCTAATGAAAGTAATTATGAATTAGTTAATATAGAAAATAATGAAGTAAAAGATCTATTAGTTAAATTATTACAAGTGGATAATATTTTAAAGAAAAGTAAAGAAGAAGCTACATTAAATTATATATCTGATTATTTATATGAAATATTAAGTCTTTATAACAAGTTTTATAACAATAACAATATCTTAAATGAAGAAAAACTTGATATTAAAAATACTTATCTAGCTTTATCAAAATTAACTTATACAGTAGCTCATAATCTACTAGATATATTAGCTATTCCTGAAGTAGATAGAATGTAAGAATTATGTTTTTCATAATTCTTTTTTTGTAGTATAATTAATGTATTAAGGGTGATAGAATGGATATATTAAAAATATTCTTATTATTTTGGTTTTGTTCATTTCTTGGATGGGTAGTAGAAGTAATAGCTTTTATTTATAGCGATAAAAGAATAATTAATCGTGGTTTTTTAATTGGCCCATATTGCCCAATATATGGTAGTGGAGCTATGATAATGTTATTAATCTCTCCATATAAAAACCATTTATTTGTATGTTTTATATTAGCTTTAGTATTATGTAGTACACTAGAGTATCTCGCTAGTTATATTATGGAAAGATTATTTGAAATACGTTGGTGGGATTATTCTGATGATGCTTTTAATATTAATGGAAGAATATGTCTTCGTAATGCCATAGCTTTTGGTGCGTTAGGAGTTATTTTTACAAGATTTATTTATCCACTTTATACTAAATTAATTAGTTATTTAAGTAACGAAGCAATAATTATTATTTCAGTAATAGTCTTTATAATAACAATAGTAGATATCTTTATATCATTTAATGCAATGAGTAAAATAAAATCTATTTTAGGTAAAGAAATAGAAAACTATAAGAATAAAGATGCAACAGACGATGTTAATAAATTATTTAATAAAAAATTACCAGGTATTAATTTCTTACAAAAACGTTTAATAGATACATATCACTTATTAGATAAAGAAAAGAAATATATTATGAAAACGATAAAAAAAGTTAATGAAAAAACTAAAAGTGGTTATGGTTTATTCTTTATTTTCATAATTATTGGCCTTATTATTGGATTAATACTTAGTTTATATTTTAAATTAGGCTCACCAAAAATAATTATTCCATTTTCTTTATCAGTTGCGTCACTTATAGCAGCTATTATCTTGAAAGTTGGTGATAAATAATGAAAATTAATTTACCAGATGAAGAAATTATGGGAACAGAAAAATCATTTTTAAAAAGAAGAGAAAATGGTTTAATGTTATCAGATAATGATATTGAAATATTAGAAAGAAATGGTATTAACTACTTAGAAGCAACTAATTTAGAGAATTTAATCTTTATGATAGAAGAAGCTCTTGAAGAGGAAGAAAACGAAGAATTAGATAGTTTAAATATCAAGTTAGGAGAGTATAATTACTATAATTATACAGAGAAATAATGATTTGGTATTTAGTAGGTATTAATATACTAGCTTTTCTAATATATGGATTAGATAAATATTTAGCAGTAAAAAACAAATTTAGAATTAGTGAACATAGTTTATTTATATTATCTATCTTTGGTGGCAGTATTGGATCAATAATAGGTATGAAAGTATTTCATCATAAAACAAGAAAAATAGTTTTTTGGATAGTAAATATTATTTCCTTAATAATTTGGTCATTAATTATATTTGGATAATAAAAAAAGCCTTTAAGGCTTTTTTATTGATCTAATTTTTTAACTTTTTGATTAGTTTGTTGTAAGAACTCTTGACGATTTAATGCAGTACCAACAACTTTACCTGTGTTTTTGTCAATGAAGAAGTATTTATAGAATTCATTATTGTTTTTATCTCTAAATGCAACATATGGCCATACAGATACTTCAACAATTGATTTTACTGATGTACATGTTGTCATATATACTTTATTACCATCTTTATCTAATACTGGAATTTCTTCCATAATAGGTTTTCCATCTTCATCAAATAGTTTATTACCATCTTCATCTACTTTTTGAACTAATTCTTTTTTAGGTTTAATAATAATTAAGTCGATGATTGCATCAATCTTATTAGCATAAACTCCACCCCAAAGATATTCTTCTTCAGTACGTCTTCTTTCATCTAAGTGAACATAAGTTGTTTCAACACCTTGAATTTCAATACTAGTTGAATTTACTCCACCAAAATATCCACTAAAACCTTTACTTGTTGCTGAAATAAAGTTATCATTTTGTCCTTCAATATTACAAATATTTCCATATCTATTATCATCAGCTATAGGAAATCCTGGATATAAACCAGCGTGTAATTTATCGTCCATTGTATCTTGAGTAATACCATCAATAGTTGCATAAATACTTCTAATAGTTGTATCAATATGAACGTTATCTACATAAACTTCATAATCTTCTGGTAAACCTTCTGTATATATTTCAGATTGTATTTGTTTATCACCAGTAATTGTCCATTTTTCATTTTCATTTAATAAACATTTATAATTAACTTTTACTTTGAAAACTTCATTTGGTACATCAATAGTTTGATTAATACCATCTCTAAGAAGTGTTTCATCGGTTGTATCAATTACGTCATATTCTATATTATAGTTAGTAGCTAATTGTCTAGTTTCTTGACAACCAGATAATAATAGTAACATAGCTACAATAAAAGGAACTAATACATACTTTTTAGCATTTTTAAAAAACTTCTTAACATTCTCTTTTCTAATCTTTAAATTTTTTATTCCTTCAATTTTCATTTTAACCCCCCCAAAAAAATAACTCATATATTATACCATAAAACAGTAAAAAAGTCAATTTTAACTAATTGTGAAAAATATGTATAATGTATAACTTGATAAGAAAAATATGGTATAATTATAAGTAAGGTTGGTGAATAATGAAGTATAGATTATATCGTGTATTAAGACCAATTACAGTCTTTTTATTAAAAGTGTTTTATGGAATTAAAGTTGTTAATAAGAATAATATTCCTAAAGAAGGTCCAGTTATTTTAGTTGGAAATCATAAACATAATTATGATTTTATTAGTTTAATAAGTGGAACTAAAAGAACTGTTCACTTTTTAGGTAAAAAAGAATTAATTGATAAACATGGATGGTTATTTAAAAGACTTCCAGTAATACCAGTAGATAGAAGTTCTAAAAATAAAGAAGCTGTTGAAGAAGCTTGTAAATTAGTTAGTAATAATGAAGTGATTGGAATATTTCCCGAAGGAACTTTTAACAAAACTGAGTATGTAATTATGCCATTTAAATATGGAGCTGTTAAAATAGCAAGTAATACTAATGCAAGTATTGTTCCTTTTGCAATTACTGGTGAATATAAAATATTTAAACGTAATCTTAAAATAGTGTATGGTAAACCATATATAATTGAAGATAAACGTGATTTAACTAAAGAAAATATTAAATTAATGAATAAAGTAGTTAGATTAATGAAAGGTAATGATGATGAAAAAAGGAAATAGTAAATTACCAGAAGTAGGGTATAAAATATTTAAAACTATTCTAGGTTTTATATTTAAAGTTTATTTTAATCCTAAATATATTGGTAAAGAAAATATTCCTAAAACTGGTCCTATTATTGTAGCTGCTAATCATAAACATTTAATGGATCAATGTGGACCTATTATGTCAACTAAAAGAGTAATTCATTATATGGCCAAAAAAGAGTATTTTGATAAAAAAAGAACAGCTTGGTTTTTTAGAATGGCTGGTTGTATTAGAGTAGATAGAACTATTCATGATGAAAAAGCAAAAAGTGAAGCTATTAATGTATTACTTGATGGCAAAGCTTTAGGAATTTTCCCAGAAGGTACACGTAATAGAACAAAAGAGTTTTTATTACCATTTAAGTTTGGTTGTGTATCTATGGCAAAAAAAACTGATGCATATATTGTACCTATTGGTATATCAGGTGATTATAAGTTTAGGAGTAAAAACTTAGTATATAACATTGGTAAACCATTTAAAGTAGGAAATATGGAATTAGAAGAAGCAAATAATAAATTAGCTAAAAAAATTGGTTATTTAATGAAGAAAGGTATTAAATAGGAGGATTTATGAATAAAAAAGTTGTTGTTTTTGGTGGAGGAACTGGAATGAGTTATCTCCTTCGAGGACTTAAACAATATCCACTTGATATTACAGCAGTAGTTTCTGTTTGTGATGATGGTGGTAGTACTGGAATACTTCGAGATGAATTAGATATGTTAGCTGTTGGTGATATTAGAAAAGTATTAATCGCTATGTCTAAAAAAGAAGGAGATTTTGAAAATCTTTTGAATTATCGTTTTTCAACTCCAGGTACTCTTAATAAACATACAGTTGGTAATATTTTACTTGCAGCAGCTACTAATATAACTGGTAGTGTACAACAAGGTATTGGAATACTTAGTCAAGTACTTAATTTAAATGGAAAAGTAATGCCATTTACAGAAGATAAAGTAACACTTGTTGGTGAAATGGAAGATGGTAGTATTATTAAAGGAGAACATCATATTACACAATCTCCTAAGAATATAAAAAGAGTTTATTATGAAGAAGAACCTAATATTAGTACTGAATTATTAGATACAATAAAGAATGCAGATATTATTTTGCTTAGTATGGGTAGTTTATTTACTAGTGTTATTCCAACTTTATTAAGTAAAAAAATAAAAAGTGCAATAGATAAATCACATGCTAAAATAGTTTATTCATGTAATTTATTTACTCAACCAGGTGAAACTGATGGCTATACAGTATCTGATCATGTTAAAACATTAAATCAATATTTAGGTAAAAGAAAAGTTGAATATGTTATTGCTAATAGTGAGAAAATAGCTGGTTCACTAGCTGATAAATATGCAACAGAAGAACAAAAAGATCCAGTAGTACTTGATCGTGATAAAATAAAGAAAATTTGCAAAGAAGCTATTATTGATGACTTGGTAATTATTGAAAATAATGTATTCCGTCATGATTATTTTAAACTAGGTTATTTAATATTCTCATTAACGTTTAATCATAATTATAAAAATGATATAAATGGTGGTAAAAATGGTAAAAAATAGTGAATTATTTAATTTAGAGGGTAGTCTTTTAAATGATTTATTTAATAAATGTCTTTATCCATATGAAATATTACCAATAATTGATGATTTTATATTAGAATTTGGTAATAGATTATCTTCTTCTGAATATGAAAAGAAGAAAGATAATGTTTGGATACATAAAAGTGCTAAAATAGGCTCAGGTGTTGAAATAATAGGACCTGCAATTATTATGGAAAATGCTGAATTAAGACATAATGCTTATATTCGAGAGAACGTTATTATAGGACCTAATAGTGTAGTAGGTAACTCATGTGAGATTAAGAATAGTATTTTAATAGCTGCTTGTGAAGTACCACATTTTAACTATGTAGGTGATTCTATTCTTGGTGTAAAAGCTCATTTAGGAGCAGGAGTAATACTTTCTAATTTAAGACTTGATAAAAAGAATATAAGAATTAATCATGAAGAGACTAATTTAAGAAAAATAGGGGCATTTATTGGAGATAATAGTCAAATAGGATGTAATAGTGTATTATGTCCAGGTACAATTATTTATCCAAATGTGGTAGTTTATCCAAATACTACAGTAAAAGGAATAGTAAAAGAAGATTATAAGGATATTAGAATAGAGAGGTTGTAATGAAAGCATACGTTGATTTTGATAGAACATTATTTGATTGTGATAAATTTTTAGGGGATTTATATGCATTAATTAATAAATATAAAATAACTAAAGATGTATTTAAAGAATGTCAAAGTCAATGTAAGAAAAAAGGGTTTAATCCATATATAATATTAGAGTTAGTTAAAGAAAAATATGATTTTGATAATCAATTGTTTTCTGAAATAGATAATTTAATGACTAAAACAAAAGATTATTTATATAGTGATACAATTGATTTTCTAGAATATCTAAAAAAATTAAATTATGAAATAATAATTTTAACTAAAGGTAATGATGATTATCAAAAAGGTAAGATAGAAAACGCAAAAATAGATAATTATTATAATAAACTAATAGTTACTATGAAACATAAAGGAGATATGAATCTTGATTATAAAGAAAGTATCTTTATTGATGATAATCCAACAGAAATACTAAGTATTATGGAAAAGAATCCATATAAAATAATAAGAATACAAAGAGATAGTTCTTTATATGGTAGTATTGAAATAGAAAAGGATGTTATATCTTTTAAATCATTAAAAGATATAATGGATAGTAAAGTAATTGAATAGGAGTAAAGATGAACAACACAGTATATAAAATAAACGATATTAATCTTGAAAAGATATGGGGCCAAAAGATTATAGATAATAAAACAATTGGTGAAATTATAAAGTTTGAGATTAATGAAGAAAGATCTAATATAGTTACTGATATTAAAGGAAATAATTATAGTTTGTATGATTTATATAATAGTAATAAGAAAGATATAATCTTTGGTAAAAGATATCATAATGTTAATAAGTTTCCTTATTTAATTAAGTTTATTTTTTCATCACAGAAATTATCTGTTCAAGATCATCCTAAAGAAAAGAAAGAAACTTGGTTATTTTTAAAAGATAATTGCAAAATATTAATTGGTTTAAAAGAAAAGATAAATAAAGATAAAATAAATGTTGATTATTTATTAAAAAATGTTAATGTCATTAATATGCCAAAATATAGTTTTGCAGTTGTAGAACCGGGGACAATTCACTCTATATATGAAGATAATGCAGTCTGTGAAATACAAAATAATTATGATGTTACATATCGATATTATGATTGGGATAATAATCGTAAATTAACTATTGAAGAATTTATTCAAAATGGGGATTTTAATAAATACGATTTAAAAAAGAATATATGGAATGATTTTAAGAAATATAAAAGTGAAAAGTTTGATATAAAGAAATATAGTATTAAAAGAAAGAAAAAAATATTAAAAAAAGATTGTTGCCAAGTATTAATTATTTTAGAAGGTAATGCTATCTTAAATAATAAAATTAATATTTCATCGGATGAGGCATATTTAATCAGTGCCAATACTGAAGTAGAGATATCTGGTAACGTAGAAATATTATTAATATCATAGAACGTTTATCGTTCTTTTTATTTTGCAAAAAATAACTTTGTAACAAATTGTTAAAAAGTTATTGACAAAGTAAGTACTTTGTAGTAAAATGTAACTATGTTGGGAGGGATAATATGAAATACCTGAAAATCAACAACGTAGTAGAGATGCATCTTATGATTATGTAATAGTGCATGTTAATTAAAATATAAAAATAAGGGGAGATAATAATGGAAAATAAAGAATTATTAATAAATGGAATGAATAATTATATTAAAAGAATAAAAAGATGCGAAAAAATATACTTAAAGATTTTAGAAAGTATTCCAAAAGATTTTAAAGGAACAATTTATAAAATTCAAAATAGAGCTTTGTTTAATAAAATAATATTAAATTTTGTAGCTGCATTAGACCAAAAAGAAGCTGAAGGGGATTTGATGAATATTTATGACGTGGCAGTTCATACTAAAACAAATGCTTTAATTATAGCTAATAAAGGAGCTACGCTTTATTCATTAACTGAAAAGTTTGAAACACCACATTTAGTTAGACATATTGGTATGTGTATTTATATGCCTGGTATTGGTATGGAATATGCCAATGCAGGAATTGTTGGAAATGTATATGATAAAGAAATAGTTTTAAGAACAGAATCTGCTTGTACACCATCATTCTTGTTTGGATCTCAAAGATGTAATTGTCATTATCAATGGAAGAATATTAGAGAATTAGCAGCTAACTTTAATAAAATTAAGACACCTAATATTACTGATGGTGATGATTTTGAAAGATGGGTTCAAGAACAATACAAATATGAAGATGGAAAACATATATATCAAAATGATGGAAAAATAGGATTTGTTATGTTACATATAGATTCTCAAAATGGTATGGGAAGTGGTTATACAAAAGATGAATTCGTATTTGATTTAAGTGAAAGAGCTTCTATGAGGCATCGTGGTGAGTATACAGCTGAGCAAACATACAAAACAACAATGTATGGTGGATTTACTACTATTGGAATTAAGGGTGACCCAAGAGGTGAAAATGATAATATTGGATATAAAATAACACCAGTAATTCTAGATTACTTAGGTGTAAGTAAAAAAGTTATTATGCTTACTAATAATCCACTTAAAATGAAACAAATGACAGACTTTGGATATGAAATAATAAGAGTTAAATCAATAGGTGCAGTTAATATTGCAGGAAGTACAGAAGCGACCCAAAGAGGAACAGAATTTCATCATTTGGATATTAATGGAGATTTAACAAGTTTCAAAGAAGATTATGAAAGAATAAAAGAAGAAATTAGTGAAATTATAGGAGAGTAGAAAATGATTAATTATATTTGTTTTGAAGTATCTGCTATTTGTAATATGGATTGTAAATTTTGTTTCGCGAATTGGCGAGAAAATAGAAAGCAACTACCATATGAAAAAGTAATATCAATAATTGATAAATTAAAAGAATATGGAATAGAAGCAATTAACTTAACGGGTGGAGATCCATTATTAAGAAGCGATATAGTTGATATATGCAAATATTGTAAAGAAAAAGGTATTATGACAATAATATCTACCAATGGTATTGAATTATTAAATAAAAAGGATGTACTAAAATACATTGATTCAATAAACTTACCATTAGATTCATATAATCCAGATATTCATAATGAAATGAGACCATGTGCAGTTAAGAATCATCATAAACTAGTCTTAGAACTAATTAATTACATAAATGATAATTATCCAAATATTAAAATAAAAATTAATACAATGGTAGGTAAGTTAAATATTAACGATATTATAAACATTGGTAATTTAATTGAAGGTAAAGTATATAGTTGGAAATTAGGAAAGTTTTTAAGTAGTGGTTATGGTAAAGGATTTGAAGGAATGTTTTCTATAACAAATAATGAATATGAAGAAGCAGTTAATAAATGTAAAGAAAAATATAAGAAGAGTAACATAATAGAACAAGAATACAAAATTAAAGATGATGAATTATTTAATATATTTATTGATTGTTTTGGAAAAATTAATATTCATACTAAAGATGGTATAAGAAGTTTTGATGACTTTACTGAATTAGAAAAAATTAGCAAAAAAAAGAATTTACAAGATTTTAGAAAAGATTATTTAGAAAAAGTTTATAAATAATAGGAGGTAGGTTATGAAAGTTAAAATTTGTGGAATAAGTAATGAAATTGATGCATTAGCAGCAGTAAGCTTAGGAGCAGATGCAATAGGTTTTGTAATGGGAGGCAAAGTATTACCAGTTGAAGTTGAACCATATGCACAACTTGTAAGAGAAACAATTAAGAAATTTCCAAAAGGAGTTGATAGTTTCTTAGTTACTCATTTATTTAATGCAGACGATATTTTAGCACTAGCTAATTATATTCAAAGTACTGGTATTCAAATATCAGAAGATATAGATATTCGTGAAGTAAAAAAAGTTAGAAGTAATACAACAAGAAAAATAATTAAGACTGTTGTTACGACAGATCCTAAAGCAAAAGAAAAATTAAAATTGTACGAACCATATTGTGATTTCTTTCTTCTTGATTCAAGAGATAGTGGATATACTGGAGGAACAGGTAAAGAGAACAATTGGACTATGTGTAAAGAACTAATTAAATTAACTAAAAAGCCAGTGTTTATTGCAGGAGGATTAAATCCAGATAATGTAAGAGGAGCAATAGAAGAAACTAAGCCATATGGTGTTGATGTTTCAACAGGAATTAGTTGTTATAGTGAAAGATATTTAAGAAAAGATAGAAAAGATCATAGCAAAATAGAAAAGTTTATAAGTATTGCAAAGGAGTATTAAGTATGAACAGCTTATTTGGAATTGTTGATAATTTAACTATGTTTGTTCATCCTAAATTTAATGAAAGTTTTAAGTTTATGGATAATAAACAAAGTATTGAACTTGCAAAAAAAGTTTTAGATAAATTTACCAAATCTGGATATGAAAACATTGTTGTAATTGAAAGTGGAACATCTCCATTAATTGAAATTATAAAGAAACTAAAAGAGTATAAAAATTGTAGTTTTACGATTACACAAATGAAAATACCTAGAGATTTAAATTTTGATTTACTAAAATGGTTTAATACTTATTTAACTGATCAAGAAATGTCAGAGAAAATAAAATTTAATAATAAAACTATTACAAGGTATGATGCATTAAAAGAGATTTGTAAAACATTTAGTTTAGAAGATTTTGTTGGTAATGATAAATTCACAATATACGATAGTGTTAATAATTCAAAGAAATATGATAACTCTACTGATAAGTTTATTGATACACTAAAGGGAACAAAAATGTATGAATTATTTAATAAACCATTTCTATTATTTGATGAATATATTAATGCAGGTACAATAATTAGAAACTTTAACGGAATAGTAAGACTATTTACTAATAAACCAAAATTTAAATTATCTGCATTTTGTATGTTCTTAGATAATCCAAGTGATTATGAAAATATTGAGTTCACTCTTTATGATAATAGTAATGAACTAGAATGTTATAGAAATGGCGCTTATCCCTTTGAAAATAGAATTGATTTAATTGGATATTACTATTTCATATCAGAAAATGATTTTATGAAAGTATACTTAAAAGATTTAAAAGATGAATTAAAAGTATTTACAAGCAAACAGGAATTAGAAGATTTTTACAATAAGTTAAATAAACTAATAGATACAAATGAATTATTAAGTAAGTTAAAAAATAGTTTAGCGGAAGAACAAGTTAAAAACTATGTAAGTAATAATGATATTATCCGATTTATCTTTAAATATTTAGATGAGAAATTATATGGAAAAAACAAGTATTCTGATTATCTTGATCAAGTATTTGAATTATATGCACCATCATGGTCACCAATGCCAGTAATATATCACTTAGATTATTGGAATGGATTTGAGAAAATATTAAAAGAAATAGATAAGCTTTGTTTAAAAATAGAAGATGATTATAAAAAATATAGATTTACAGTAATTAAAGAATCACTTAATAGTCTTCTAAATAATTATAAATTATGGAAAGAAGATATTGATAAAAAATTGGAGGGATGTTAAATGAAAATAATAGATATTTCTATGGAATTAAATGAAAAGACAATAGTATGGATTGATGATGATCAACCAAAATTAATACCTATTGCCAGAAGACCAGAAGCACCAATAAACTTTACTTGGTTAGATTTTGGTTCTCATGCAGGAACACATATTGATGCACCTTACTACTTATTTAATGAAAAATGGAAAAGTGATGAAGTACCTTTTGATATTTTAATGGGAGATTGTCAAGTAATTGATTTATCTGATGTAGATGATTATATTACTGTAGATGATTTGAAAAAACATAAAATAACATCATCAAGAATTCTTTTAAAGACTAAAAACTCTTATGATCCAATGGAAAAATATAATCCTGTTCATGTTGCTTTATCAATAGAAGCAGCTAAATACTTAAGAGATTTAGGAATTAAACTTATTGGATATGATTATCAAAGTTTTGAAAGAAATGGAGAAGTAAATGTTCATAGAGTGTTTATGGAAGAAAACATTATTTGTTTAGATAATTTAAGATTAAAAGATACAGAAGAAAAAACTTATGATTTTATATGTTTACCAATTAAAATAACTGGGATAGATGCAGCACCATCAAGAGCAATATTAATAGAAAAATAATATGGGGGTATTGTTATGGAATACAAGAACTATGTAAGAAGTTATAAAGATTTTCCTAAAAAAGATGTATTATTTTGGGACTTTACTTATTTGTTAAAAGATCCTGTTGCAAGAAAGAAAGCTATTGAAGAAATTAAAGAATTTCTAAAAGATAAAAAAGTTGATAAAATAGCAGCTATTGAATCAAAAGGATTCACTATTGGTTCTATACTAGCTTATGAATTAGATTTACCATTAGTTTTAATTAGAAAACCTAATTTAATTCCTGGTAAGTATTATTCAGAAACGTTTATAAAAGAATATGGAGAAGCAGAATACCAAATAAAAACAGATGCTATTGATAAAGATGAGAATGTAGTAATTGTATATGATATCATGGCAGGAAGTGGAGCTACAAAAGCCGGAATTAATTTGGTAAAAAAATGTGGTGGTAATGTTGCTGGTCTTGTTTATATAACTGAATTAGAATACCTTAATGGAAGAGCTGACTTAAAAGATTATGATATATTCTCTTTAGTAAAAGTAAGTGATAAACATGATTAAAGTATTAAGTTTAGATTTACAAGGAACATTATCAGATAGTAAATTTTCAGATTATTTCTGGATGGAATTGCTACCAAGAAAATATTCAGAAAAATTTGATATATCAGTTGATGAAGCAAAACGAGTATTAAAAGAAAAGTTTAAAGATTATGGAGTTTATAATATTTTATATTACGATGATAAATATTGGTCAAATTATTTGGATTTTAATACACTAGATGTATTAAATAAATTTGAAATTAGGCCAAAGATAGATAAAGAATTATATAATTTAGTTTTTAATGTTAATCTTCC
>JAEEGK010006661.1_pt1 | contig 27736 bp, 28 predicted proteins | sample 8958771 | NCBI WGS metagenome assembly JAEEGK01 (sample SAMN16246547, study PRJNA631951) | gut metagenome | biome: gut microbiome; feature: rumen; material: SC-attached | host: Bos | place: Iran: Karaj | collected 2018-10 | reverse complement strand
AAAAACAAGTGGGACGGCCTTCTCGACCGCCCCTTTGATATGCTGTGATATCACACGAACCTATCCCTTGGAAGGTTGCTCCCCAGCAGAGCCTTCCTCCGTTTCAGCTCGCACTGCAAAGATACGCTTTTTGACTTATCTCTGCCTATCATATTTTGTCGTTTCTTGACCTCCGTCACCAACCATTTTTGGCAACATTACCCTTTCTCTAAAGTAGATGTACCATTTGACATCGTTGCGATATGGCAAAAGTCATATCTCCTTCTTATAAGCCCTACGCCTCATGAAAGGTACGGTCTTGTAGTCGCCAAAGAGCGACTGGACTTTGTAGTTTTCTTCGAGTTGCGGGTTCATAATGATTTTGTCGATGCCGCGTCGGAGGCAGTTCTCGTGCAGATACTTGAACAGCAACAGCGGCACGCCCTTCTGCTGGCATGCGGGATCGACACCAATCATCAAAGCCTCCAAGGTGTCGTTCTTCTTCAATGCCCGCAGGATGCGAATAAAGCCGAAAGGGAGCAGGCGTCCATTGGACCGCTTCACCGCCTTCGACAGCGAGGGCACGCAGAAAAGGAAGCCGACAGGCTTATCTTCATCGTTGACGGCTAACGCCACAAAGTCCTTATCCAGGATTGGGACGTAGGTCTTCAGATAGTTGGCTATCTGCTTGTCTGTCAGCGGAGAAAATCCCATCAGCGGCGCAAAGGCATCGTTGTACATGTGGAATATCTCCATACCGTACTGTTTGCTCATCTGCTTCATGCTCTTGGGCTGCACCACATGCACGTGGAAACGCTCCTCAATGAGGTGGGCGAACTTGTAGGTGGCAGGCATCTCTTTGTCGAGCATCAGCACGCGCTGCGTCCAGTCAACGTCTTTCACGAAACCCAACCTTTCGAGCATCTCGCCGTAGTAGGGGTAATTGTAGAGGCAAGTGAAAGGGCTAAGATTCTCATAGCCTTCGATGAGAAGGCCTTCCTTGTCCATATCAGTGAATCCCCACGGACCATGGATCTGAGTTCGTCCCCGTTCCTTGCCCCAGGTCGATACGGTATCCATCAAAGCACGCAGTACTTCCTCATCTTCGATGAAGTCGAGCCAGCCAAAACGGACAATGCCTTGCTCATCATCAGCTTTGTGGTTGATGATAGCAGCCACGCGTCCTACAATCTCGTTGCCGTGATAGGCCAGGAAACAGTCGGCCTCGCAAAAGTCATAGGCACCATTCTTGGCAGGGTTGAAGGTGTCGTATTCATCGCCTTCGAGAGCGGGTACCCAATTGGCACTGTCTTTATAGAGTTTAAGAGGAAATTCCACAAACTTCTTCAGCTGGCAGTGGCTCTCCACCTTGACAATTTGTATGGACATTGGTTATCGGATTATGTTGGCACTAACGTAATCGAGAACCTCGCCCACAGTGTTGAACCTCGGGTTGCCTTCAAACTTAAACCCAAACTGGTTTTCGATGGCGAGACTGAGCAGCAGGATGGTGAGTGAGTCGAGGCCTAGGTCGCGCACTAACTGCGAGTCATCGTTGATGTTGCTGAAATCGGCGGCAGGCTTGATCTGCTTTAGGATTCCTTTCATCGCTTCCAATATTTCTTCTCTTTGCATGGCTTTGTCATTATTGATTACGTGAAACTTTCATCGCACCAGTCCGTTTGAAATCCTCCTTGCGCACAGTAACTTTGCTGATGCGATGGGTTGTCGGCAGTGTCGCATTGACTTCATCAACCAATTTCTTGAAGTAGCCCTCCACCTCTTCCCAAGGCGTGTTGCCAAACTCTTCCATACGAGGCAGGATATCAATGGCAATCACCTTACGACCGTCCAAATCATCTTCCTTGACCAGACAGTCGCGAAGCTTGGCACATTTGTAGAACGGCTCCTCGATGCTTTCAGGACTTACATTCTCGCCATTGGACAAAATGATAAGATTCTTGATACGTCCTACGATATACATATAACCTTCATCATCGAAGCGCACGAGGTCGCCAGTCTTGATCCAACCGTCAGGAGTCAAGGTTTCAGCGGTCTTTTCGGGGTCACCGTAATAACCGAGGAAGACATTGTCGCCACGGAACCACAGTTCGCCATCGACCACTTTGGCTTCTTGTCCGGGATAGAGCTTTCCGACCGACGTGGGCTTTTCCTTGACATCGATGTTGCCCGTTGTGAGGTTGGCACCTTCCGTCATGCCATAGCCGGCAAACAGGCTGATGCCCAGTTCATCAAACTCGCCAATCAATTTCGGCGGCACATTGGCGGCACCCGAGATGATGAATTTGAGGTTGCCACCGAGGAAAGGTTTGCCGTACATCTTGACAAGGCCCAATAAGATTTCGCAGATGCCAGGGACGGCCACAAGGCAGGTCGGCTTGATCATCGGGAACTTGGAGATAGTCTCCTTGGTGTTGGCGGCGGCATACCATGCGCCACCTTCAAACAACACCGACAATGTGCCGCGAATCAGGCCAAACACATGGCTGAGTGGCAACACACTGGCGTAACGTTGACAACCTAATTGATGACCTGGAGCGTAAACGCCGTTCAATGCACCGCGCATCAAGGCCCTGTGAGGCAGGATGGCACCCTTCGGGGCACCTGTTGTACCTCCCGTAAAGAAGATGGCGGCGGGGTCATCCTTGCCAACAACAGCAACAGGAGCTTTCTGGTCAGCCATATCAGTGATGGCGATCACGGTGCAAGGAGCGGTTTTGGCGGTTTCCATGAAATCGGAACCGGCGGCAAGGACCTTCACACCAAACTTCATGCAGCATCCAGTCACGGCGGGAGCTGGCAACTGCGACGGCAAATTGATGGCCACATAACCCGCAGAGGTGACGGCAAGAAACATCTCTACCGCTTCCACTGTGGTATTGTCGAGGATGGCCACTTTGTCGCCCTTGGCAAGACCTAAGGCGTTGAGCAGCGCACGTTTGCGTGCAATAGCGTCACACATTTGTGCGTATGTGTAAATGTTGACAGTATCGGAAAGAGCCGGCAAGTCTTTCCACTTGCCCTCAATCCATGTGACAAACTCAGGAATTGTCGGAATGTACTTCACCTGCGCAAGTTCATCGGCAGGCAACATGTCTTCAAAATAATTATTCATATCTGCAATTATTGGTATATAAAATTGAACTCATAGTTTGTAATATCCTCCGAGTATCGAAGCGAACCATTTGGCTGGCAAAACACGTTTCAATAACACGGAAAGCCGTTGCTCAAATGAGGCCACCACATAACCATATCGTGGATTCTTTTTTCGTAAAATCCTACTGATTCTGCGCGCCAATACTTGAGGCTTCAGGCCTCCTGTCTCATCATGTTCCACCTTTGTCATCGATTCGGCATAACTCGTATAAATTTGCGAAGCCTCGGCATGAATTGTCTTTTTCCTGCTTCCGGTAAAGCCCGTGGAAAAATCGCCTGGACGCACAACAACCACCTTAATGCCAAACTGCTTCGTTTCCAATCGCAACGCTTCACAATAGCCTTCGATGGCGAATTTGCTGGCGGAATAAAAACCTTGGAAAGGCAGGCCCATCAGTCCGCCTATGGAACTTATGGCTATGATCTTCCCCGACCCTTGGTTACGCATATAAGGCAACACGGCCGTCACAAAATGCACAAGTCCCATGAAGTTGGTGTCCATCTGCTCCCTGATTTCCTCCTCCGAGGCAAATTCAACAGGACCACCGATACCCATACCTGCATTGTTTACCAACACGTCAATACGACCTTCTTGGTCAACCACCTGTTTTACAGCCTCTTTCACGGCATTACAGTCGCGGACATCCACTTTCAAGTAATGCACTCCAAGCAAAGGCTCCACCTCGCGACGCACAGTGCCATACACAATATGGCCTTCTTCTGCCAACAATTGTGCAGTCGCCAAACCGAAACCTGATGAGATGCCTGTAATCAGAACAACCATAGTTAAAGGATTTCTGCTTCTTTGAACGCTTTTGTGATTTTATCCAAAGCCTCATCCACCTGTTCAAAGGTATGTGTGGCCATTAAGGCGAAACGAATCAAGACATCGTTTTCCGGCACGGCTGGAGCGATGACAGGGGTGACAAAGACACCATTTTCGAGCAATCTGTTACAAAGCCAGAAAGCCTTCTCGGAATTTCTCACAAACAGCGGGATAATGGGTGTTTCGCTGCGACCCGTGTTGAAGCCCCTGTCTTTGAACTGCCGTCTGGCATAGTTGCTCAAATCCCAAAGGTGTTGGATGCGTTCAGGCTCCTCCAGCATGATGTCGATAGCCTTGCTGACAGCAGCCACATTGGAAGGCGGCATACTGGCGCTGAAAATCAACGAACGAGCGTTGTGTTTTAAGAAGTTGATGGTGTCGGCATCGGAAGCGATGAAGCCACCCAGCGATCCAAACGACTTCGAGAAAGTGCCCATGATGAGGTCCACCTTGTCAGTCATGCCAAAATGGTCGGCAGTACCTCGGCCTTGATGTCCCAAGACACCCAAGGCATGTGCATCGTCAAGCATAATGTCGGCATCGTATTTCTCGGCCAAAGCCACCATTTCCGGCAAAGGAACGATGTCGCCTTCCATGGAGAAGATGCCATCGGCCACAATGAGTTTGACCGATTCAGGAGGACAGAGCTTCAGCTTGGCTTCGAGACTTTCCATGTCATTGTGGTTGTATTTCCATACCTTTCCGAACGACAGGCGGCTGCCTTCGATGATGGAAGCATGGTCGAGGCTGTCGAGCAGAAGATAGTCGTTGCGGCCGCATAAGGCCGACACCACACCCAAGTTCACTTGGAATCCCGTGCTGAAGCATACGGTTTCTTCCTTACCCACCAAACGGGCAAGTTTCTCTTCCAACTCGACATGGATGTCAAGTGTGCCATTGAGGAAACGTGAGCCCGAGCAACTGGTGCCGTATTTGTCGATAGCGGCTTTGGCAGCTTCTTTCAATCGCGGGTCGTTGGAAAGGCCGAGATAACTGTTGGAACCAAACATCAGCACATCTTTTCCTTTGATTTTCACCACCGTACTTTGTTCCGTTTCAATGGCCTTATAATAAGGATATATTCCTTTTTCCTTGGCAATCTGCGGTGCCCTATATTGTGCGCATTTGTTCTTTAAAATATTTGTCTTCATTGTGTCAATTATCTAAACCCCTAATTTACAATCTATCAGTTAGGGATTATCATTTTAACGGTGACCACTCCGTGTCAACCGAAGAAGGCTCAACTTCCTTTTATCATTTCCTAATCTGGAAGTCGTTGCCACGGAAAAACGATTCCCAGGTGCCGTCAGGATAAACGCGCTTTACGACCGGCACGCAATTGTCCCACTTCGAGATTCCCTCATCTGGCCCAATTCGTTCGTAGCCCACATACACCAAGGAGCCGTCGGCAAGCCATTGTGCCTTATAATCAGAGCAGTCCGTGTCTTCCAAAGCCACCTGATAGGTGCCGTCAATGCTTGAAACACACAGCGGTCCATGGGGATAGTCGCCCCATTCCAGAATGGCCATGTAAAGCACCTTCAAATTGTCGGGCGACGACGAAAGGTAGTTGAACTCGCGTTCCGAAGCATAGCTTGGGTCTGAGAGATAGGCGTTGAAGTCGATTTTATCCGTCAAACAAACATGCTCAATGCCATCCACAAACCAGTAATTGCCATCCTCTTTCTGCACCAAGTAGTCCTTGAGTTCATCTTTCACGGGATTGAATGTGTAATTCTCTTCCGTTTGCTCCTCATCCTCATGATTCTGTTGGGCGAGCTCCTCTTGCTCCCATTCCTCCCAGTTCCAATCGGTGATTTCTTTCGTATCGAGATTGAACAACTTCTGTTGGCTCAGCGAGTAGGAATCCCAGCTGAATTCATGCCATAGTCCCAACATGTTGCGACCGGCATAATAGCAAAGCGGCGATACCGTTCCGTAGGTCTCCGTCACGCATTTCTCAAAGTCCAAGCCCCAGTCAGCCTCCTTGACAGGCTGGGCATCGGGAACATCCAATTGGATGGATTTCAGCACAATCTTACCGTTTTCGGGGACACAGTAATAAAGTTTGTTATCCACAAAAACGCTATTCACCACGCTGTCGGTCTCGGCTTCGTATGGCATCAAGGCCTGCTTTTCACTATTGTAGAAAAAAAGCTTGCCCTTGTCGAGCAGAGCCATGTCGCATTCCGAAAGGTCGGTAGGTGCTTGTTCCGGTATCGCAACATCCGAGCTATCGACGACCATTTCCTGATGATTGACTTCGGTAGTGGTTTTGTCTGTCTTCTGTTTAGCGGAAAAGTCGCAGCTGACAACACCCATGGCCAACATCATGAGCAGAAAATAGTAGTGTCTTTTCATAATGGTATGAGATTTAGTGAATAATCAAGTTGAGAACGCCCTTACTTGCCCAAGTGCATGCGAATCCTTGAAGCCAGGATGTCGACCACCACAGGGCTTGAGCCACGCGGCAGGATGATGTCGGCGCTGCGCTTGGTGGGTTCGATGAACTGTTGGTGCATGGGCTTGACGAAAGTCTGGTAATGGCGCAGCACATCCTCCCAGGTACGGCCACGCTCAGCGATGTCGCGACGAATAATACGCATCAAACGTTCATCGCTGTCGGTATCCACAAACACCTTGATATCCATACGCTTGCGAAGCTCTTCCTGCGTCAGCACCATGATGCCTTCCACGATAATGACCTCGGTAGGATGCACATAAATCACTTCCTGCGAACGGGCGCATGTGACATAGGTGTAAATCGGCATCGGGATGGTCTCGCCATTCTTGAGACGGTCGAGATGGTCGATGAGCAAGTCCCACTCGATGGCATCAGGATGGTCAAAGTTGATTTGCTTCTTCTCCTCGGGCGTCTTGTCGCCGTTGTCGAAGTAGTAAGCGTCTTGCGAAATGACTGATACTGAGTTTTCTGGCAACTGTCTGACCAGTTCCTTTACGACGGTGGTTTTCCCTGAACCCGATCCGCCAGCAATTCCAATGACTAACATAATTCGAAGTTTTGGTTATTGAGCTTGTCGAAATAAGATGCCACAAAGATAGGAGTTTTGTTGAATTGTTTAATCGTTGATTGTTTAATTGTTGAATGTTTTCTGTAATTTTGCCGAAAATTTCAACAACCAAAGTATGAAAACAACGCATAAATTCGCAGGGTTACTTTTGCTTGCAGCAGGGTTGGGATTGTGCAATTGCGGCCCCAAACTGCCTGAGCTACCCGTCGCAGAAGTCAAACCTTATTTCGCCGATGCCGCCAAGACCAAGGCCATCGACACAGCTTTCTATGAAGTCAAGGATGCCAAAGGCGCCAAATTGGGTACAGTCCTTTATTCCTCGCCTTATTCCGACAATGTGAAAGGCTTCAACGGCCCCACACCTTTATTAATAGCCTTGGATGCCGATGGTTGCATCAAGAATGTCGTTTTGCTGGAGAACCAGGAAACACCCAACTTTGCCCAACGCGTCGTGGACGGTGGACTTTACGAAGCCTGGAACGGCCTCACTCCCGACGAAGCCCTCAACAAAGAGGTCGATGCCGTCAGTGGTGCCACCTACACCTCCAATGGCGTGAAAAAGAGCCTTATCGCCCGCCTGAAGGCATATCAGAAACAGGTGAAATAATGAATAATGCATTGTAGAGACGTAGCGCGCTACGTCTCTACTGTTTTTGGTATGTTTTTTGTATTTCATAGTTCAACATCAAAAAGATATTGACTATGAAAAAGACTGTTTTAGCCCTATGCCTCCTCTTTGTATTGTCGATTTCGGCTGAGGCACAAATCCGTCCACCGCATCTGCGCCATAGGTATCACCCTAAAAGGACCATGGTGCAAACTCGTGAAAAACATGAGTCCCACCACTATAGTCCAATCGGAGAGTTTCGGTTCCATGTATATGGCGAACTCGGTTCCGACGACTTTGGAGCCGTTTTCATGCACGAGATCCCTTATCATTTCAGCGTGGGCGGCATGTCCGAGTACCAAATCGGATATCTTACCAGCATCGGCGTAGGCGCAGAATACTATTCGACCTACGGTGAGCACTGCAACCTGTTCCACAACATGCAGGAAACCTATATCTCCACCCTGCCCATCTACGCCAACTTGAAACTTACCTTGCCCAATGCGCCCATCAGTCCTTTCGTCGAAGGACGCATCGGCTATTCGGTACCTTTGGGCAATGTGACCTGCAACGACCCCGAAGGTGTGCGTCACTACAAATCCACGGGATTGTACACGGGCGGTGCTGTGGGACTGAAGATTTATCGCACCTATATTAGCTTTGGCCTTTCGGCCATCGATATTGTGGATGCCGACCTGGGCTTTAACGGCGGCAGACTAGATGTCATCACGGATTATTATGTGAGGCTGTCGTTCGCGTTTTGATTTGAAAAAACAATATGGGATATAATGGGTAGAGACGGTCTGCACACCGTCTCTACTATTTTTATTCGTCATCCTCAGATGGTTCCGTTGACGGTTCTGTCGCACCTTCCAACACGATGACGATTTCGCCCTTGATGTCTTTCTTGGAGAAATGCTCGATCACCTCAGCTAAGGTGCCGCGGGCGTTTTCCTCGTGGATCTTGGTCAGTTCACGAGAGACGCAAACCTTTCTTTCGGCACCACACACCTCGGCCAGTTGCTGCAAGGTCTTCAACAGACGGAAAGGTGATTCATAGAGGATAGTCGTGTAAGGATATTCCGCTACGGCCTGCAACTTGGTCTGACGACCTTTCTTGTGCGGCAAAAAGCCCTCAAAAATGAACTTCTCTGCCGGCAAGCCAGAGTTGACCAAAGCGGGTACAAAAGCCGTCGGGCCTGGCAGGCACTCCACTTCGATGCCACGCTTCACGCACTCGCGCACCAAAAGAAACCCAGGGTCGGAGATGGCAGGCGTACCTGCATCGGTCACCAAGGCTAAGGTCTCCCCTGCCTCGATGCGTTCGGCGATGCGTTCCACCACCTGATGCTCGTTGCGGATGTGGAAGGCCGTCATGGGCTTGCTGATTTCGAGATGCCGCAAAAGGTTGCCCGATGTACGGGTGTCCTCAGCCAAGATACCGTCCACTTCCTTCAAGATGCGGATGGCTCTCAAGGTGATGTCCTCAAGGTTGCCAATCGGCGTAGGCACAAGATAGAGCTTCGACATGGTTGTGTTTATTCAAACTTTCTGGAAACCAAATCCTTGAGTTTCAGATAAGCCTCGTTGCTGCTGTTCCATTGCAGTTCAATCTTCAGCTCGTTGAGATAAATCATCGCGCCGTTCAAGGTCTTCAAGTCGTTGAGGTTCTCGATGGATTTGGTGTATTTCTCCATACTTCCACCAAACAACTCATTGACAAACAAGAACTTGTCGTTGATTCCAATGACCGACTTCAGGTCACGGCCCGGGGTTTGTTGCAGCTTGGCAGCCAATGAATTGTCCTCGCCCATCATCTTCTCGCCAAGGGTCTCGCCCGTCGACAGCTCAAACTCGGCATCATCTTCTTCGGTGAAGACACCCGTCACCACTTCCGGCGACTCCCGCTCAATCTCTTCCTTCTCAGCCTTGACTTCCTCATCCAAACGAGGCATCACCAGCGGATTGTCCTTCACCAACTCGTCGCCATGCACACGATCGCGCTCGGGAATCTCCTCCTCAGGAATGGCTTCCATCACATGAACGACTTTACTTTCGGATTCTTTGGGTTTTTCGGGTGCTTTCTCCTCTTCAGGCATGTCCTCGAAACGGAAGAAGAAGCCAAATTCATCGCCCAAAGGCTTTTCCTCTGGCATTGGCTCCGATTCAGCTGGTTCATTATCGACACTTTGCTCTTCGACCACTGTGAAATGCTCCTCAATAGGTTCCACTACGGTTGGCTCCTCTATTTCGACAGGCATTTCCACCACTGGTTCAGCTTGAGGCTCGACAATAACGGGCTCGGGTACAAATTCCAGTTCTGGCTCTGGCTCGGGCTCTGTTTCGGGTTCTGTTTCGGGCTCAGGTTCAAGCACAAGTTCTGGCTCGGGTTCGAGTTCAGGTTCGGGAACTACTTCATCGACAGGAGTTTCTTCCTCAGCTGGAGCCACCTCATCATTTGACTCTTCTTCAGCTGGAGCCACCTCATCGTTCGACTCTTCCTCAGCCTCATTCTGCATCATGCCACCAAAAAGGCCTGAAAAAGCTTCAGCATCAAACGGGAGATCCTCGTCGAGGCTATCATCGCCCACATTGATGGAGCAAAGCTGGTCGTAAAGGGTGTGCGTGCGGTTCATCAGCACGTCCAAATCGAGCAGTTCAAGGGGTTTTTCGTTTCTTAAAAGGTAGTTGACTTGTTGGTATAACAAACTGATTTCCTGCTTGATAGAAATCAATTTTTCTTTTTGGTTCTCAAACTTGTCGTTCATAAAGGATTTATATCTAATTTTGGGTGCTAAATTACAAATATTCCTACTATCATCGATATGTTTATTGAAAAAGATTCACATAATAGATCGCAAGGTTGGATCGAAGTGATATGCGGCTCCATGTTTTCAGGCAAAACGGAGGAATTGATCCGTAGGTTGAAACGCGCAAAAATCGCCAAACTAAAGGTGGAAATCTTCAAACCTGGTGTGGACACTCGCTACAGTGAGGAGGATGTGGTGTCGCACAACGCCACTGCCCTGCACTCCATCCCTGTGGAGAGTGCCAATGAGATTCTTTTTTACGCGAACGATGTGGACGTCATCGGCATCGACGAAGCCCAATTCCTTGACGATGAGCTGCCTAATGTATGTGAGCAGTTGGCCAACCAAGGGGTACGCGTCATCATCGCTGGCTTGGACATGGACTTCATGGGCAAGCCTTTCGGCCCCATGCCGAGGCTGATGGCCATCGCCGAGGACGTCACCAAGGTACACGCCATTTGCGTGCGCTGTGGCAGTCCTGCGCAGTTCTCGCACCGCACCATCGCAGGCGACAAATTGGTGGTATTGGGAGAAACGGAAAGTTACGAACCGCTGTGCAGGGCTTGCTACCTTAAGGCGCGAGAGGAAAGAGAATCACTTTCCACGCCCTTGAATAACGATTAAAACCGTGTAGATCAGAATCTTGATATCCAAGGCAAGGTTCACATTCTCGATGTAGAGAACATCGTATTTCAGGCGTTCGATCATTTCATCGACATTCTCGGCATACCCGTATTTCACTTCGCCCCAGCTGGTGATGCCTGGTTTCACCTTCAGCAGCAAACGATAATAAGGAGCCTTTTCCATGATTTTATCAATGAAATACTGACGTTCAGGACGATAGCCCACCAACGACATCTTGCCTTTCAACACCGTCCAGAACTGCGGGATTTCATCAAGGCGCACCTTACGCATGAACTTGCCGAACTTGGTGATGCGCGGGTCATCGTCGCTCGAGAGCTGTGGCGTGCCACTCGACTCGGCATCGACCCTCATGCTACGGAACTTGGCCATATTGAAAGGTTTGCCGCCTTTACCAATGCGTTCCTGCACATAGAAAATCGGTCCTTTTGAGGTGGCCTTCACGATGATGGCACAAGCCAAGAACACTGGCGACAAGATAATAAGTGCCAACGCAGAAGCCACAATGTCGAAAGCACGCTTCACCACCCTTTGCCACACGGGCATCAGCTCGGGAGTGACTTGCACCAAAGGTGCCTGCCAAATGGCCGACTGCTTGACAGTGCCGAAAACCAAGTCCTGCATGGCAGGGATGATTTTCACGTTGGCATCGGTCGTGTCGACCACCGAGAGCAACACCTTCATCGTCTCCACCTCCGAACGCTCGATGGCGATGATGACCTCTTCCACATTTTGCTCCTTCACAATCTGTTCAATTTCACGATATGAACCCAAACGCGGGAGGAACTCGGCGAGCTTATATTCTTTCTTGTCGTACACGTTGAGGAAACCTATCAGTCGGCGACCTGAGGGCTTAACCTCCTCCTCGATTTCCTTAAAGATGGCACAGGCATTATCGTTGCTGCCCACGATGAGCGTGTTGAAACCGATTTTCTTGGCTCTGATTCGGTAAATAACCGAAGTGGTGATGATCAGACGAGGAATGTAAGTGATTACAAATTGAAGTGTGAATAAGGCTATAAACGATTGATAATAAGACTTGTATGAAACAACTTCATCATCAAGGATGACCACAAAGAAAAGGACAATAACACCTATCAAGGTGATGAAGAATGTCTGGCCCAGCTCTTTCAGCCTCGACTTTTGGTAGACCTTCTCGTAGGCACCCGTCACGGCATGAAGAATGAGCCAGCAAATGGGAATGATGGCCACGCCTAACCAGAAACTCGGCGTAGTAAACGAATGCGTGATGCGATCCCAATAGTTGATGTAAAGGTCTTCGTGCGCCTTGCGGAAGAAGTAAAACAACGTCCACGCCAGAATGGAAGCCAGCCAATCGACGACGAAATAAAGCGATGCCAACCTTTTCTTGTTCATAGGTTAAAAGTTACGATAAAGCAGTTTCAGGTTGTCGAAATAATAGTAGCGCGGCTCGTTGATGGGATGATATACGTTCCCATAAAGCAAATCCTGCTCGGTGGTCAAGTCGGAAGTGAAATAGACCTTGAAATAGTTGGAGGTCACATTGTTGTTCATCGTTGGGCCGATGTTGATGTAAATCTTGTTCCAACGTTGCGGCCTGTCGTGTTCCTTGTCGGTAGGCGTCACCTTAACCAAAGGCATCATCTCCAATTGATAGTTCTTAAAATATTGAACGCCAACGAAGAAAGTGTCGTTGCAATTGTAGTCCATCTCCAACAGGCAATACACGCCGTTGGTGCCTTTGTAGAAGTCGAACTCATCGGCAGTAATGACAGTGAAATCCATAGTATCGGGTGGCAGCTCCACCTTTCCCGAAAAGAACGAGTTGGCCGAATGCCAAGCCCCATCGCCAGTGAAGCGCACCATACTCGTATCGCTGCTGTCATCAGGCAACAGGGAGTTGGTATTCTCGAAGTCCTCCATCCATGCTATATTAACACCTTCGCCGACTGGATAATAGCTCAGCGATGGGCTCAAGTTGACAATGCTGTCCTCAACAAGATTCACATTCTGGTAGATGCGAGGCATGTAGAACGGATACCTGTCGCGAGACGCCGAGATGCCGTTCACCTTGATGCCGCCATAGACGGCCACCTTGTGCGGACCTTTTTTCAGAACGGGAAACGTACTCGGAAGTTCGAAACAGCCGATGGGGTTGTCGTCGACAAACACCCAGGCATCGGTAATTTTGCTCGTGTTCGCACCATACACAAAATAATCCGTGAGCGTGTCAACGCCGATAGACTCGATATGAATGTAGGAAGGCACCGTCTGTGAACCTTCAAACTTGTTGCACGAAATGGTTGTCATGGCGAGGAAAAGGATGCCCAACATGACTGAAAAGATAGAATTCCTTGTCATAGAACTAGATTTAATAAGGTAACGGAGGGGCTTCATGAATATTGTTTCACACGGCTTTTATTTCTGCACCTTTGCACTGGCTTCTTCCACAGCGGCCAAAATGCGATAAGCCAGTTTCAGGACATTGATGCCGTCGTCGATGGTGACAGCGGGCATAGTGTTGTGAATGATAGCGTCATAGAAGCTCTCCAGTTCCGTCTTGATGGCATTGATAGGATGGATTTCAGGTCGCTCAAAGGTGATTTGCTTTTCTGTGCCATTGCCCAAAGTGATGGTCGCCGACAATGGGTTGGTTTCGTCCACTTCGTCTTTGATACGGAAAATCTCAGCCACCTTGTCCAAGAAATCGACCGTGATGTAGGCACCCTTTTGAAAGATGCGGGTCTTGCGCATGTTCTTCAGCGAGAGGCGCGAAGCGGTAAGGTTGGCCACCGTACCATTCTCGAACTCGATGCGCACATTGGTGATGTCGGGTGTTGGACTAACGATGCTCACGCCGCTTGCACTGATATGCGCCACACACGACTTGACAATAGTGAGCAGGATGTCGAGGTCATGCACCATTAGGTCAAGCACCACGGGCACGTCAGTTCCACGCGGATTGAACAATGCCAAACGATGTGCTTCGATGAAGAGCGGCTCATTGATGAAAGGCTCTGCGGCAACGAAAGCCGGATTGAAGCGCTCCACATGCCCCACTTGCACCTTCACCCCTGCCTCATTGGCCAACTTCTTCAGGGTATTGGCCTCGTCAGGCGTGGCCACAATGGGTTTCTCGATGAAGACATGCTTGCGTTTCTGCAAGGCCTTTGAGGCACACTCGAAATGGCGGATGGTTGGGGTGACGATGTCGACCACATCCACGACATCAATCAGTGAATCAACAGAATCGAAGCATTTCACTCCGGTTTCTTCTTCTACCTGCTTTGCAGTTTGGTCAGCGGGGTCAAAAAAACCAACCAAATCATATTCCTCAATCTGCTTGATACAGTTAAGATGGATCTTTCCCAAATGTCCCGCCCCTAAAACACCAATTTTCAGCATGATTTAAAATTTGCGCAAAAATAGTCTTTTTATCGTTTCGGCGAGCCAGATTTTACCGTAATTTCGCGCCGCATATCGAAGTATGAACACCCAACCAGAAGACAATTACCGTCACAAAGGTCTGCGCAAGCAACTCGTTGACCAACTGCGCGCCAAAGGCATCACCGACGAGGCCGTGCTGTCGGCCATCAACGAGGTGCCGCGCCATGTTTTCCTTGATTCCTCTTTCGTCGAACTCGCCTATCAGGACCAGGCCTTCCCCATCGGCTCGGGACAAACCATCTCGCAACCTTCAACCGTGGCTTCACAAACCCAGTTGTTGCAAATCGAAAAAGGGATGAAAGTACTTGAAATCGGCACAGGCTCGGGCTACCAAGCTTGTGTGTTGGCTGCCATGGGTGCCAAGGTATTCAGCATCGAGCGGCAGCGCAACCTCTATTTCAAGACCAAGGAAATCCTTGAGCAACTGCCTTTCCGCGTGAAGACCTTTTTGGGTGACGGATATGAGGGCTTGCCCACCTACCAGCCTTTCGACCGCGTCATCATCACGGCAGGTGCCCCAAGCATCCCTGAAAAACTCATTGAACAGATGAAACCGGGCGGCATCATGGTCATCCCAATGGACAACAATGAAGGCGACGGTCAAACCATGCTAAGGGTGACCAAAATGGATGACGGTTCATTGAAAAAAGAGGAATTCGGCGACTTCAAGTTTGTGCCGATGCTGAAAGAGATTGGGAATGATTAGTATAACTTTACAACATTTTCAGCAAGCAAATGATTCCCTTGCGGCTCTTCGGGGCTGTTTTTCAGGAAAAGTTTGACTACTACATCTTTATCCTGTGTAAAAGGCAAATGCTCGGCTATTTTCTTTAGTTTTTCCGTAAGAAGTCGCGCATTTTCTGAAGAGGTCCACTTACATTCTCCGATAAGAATGGTTTTTTTGTCCATCGACTCGGCAACGACATCAAGTTCAACATCTTGTGGCTTTCCGTCTATCATGACACTACCCCACCATCGGCGAGCCTCGCCATACATAATGCCATCAATGACGTTGCCTGTCACAGCATCACGGCATATTTTTTCCCACCATCCACCAATATGACCTGACATCTGCTCTCTCAAAATTGCATCAACAGGCGCATAGCGCTCCAACTCGATAAAGGACCTCATGGGAGCTACGAAACGGAAATGAAAACTCAAAAACGGGTCGGCGATTCTATACAAGCTTCGTTTTGTACTTTTTAAGGACTCTCCAAAAGGAATATCACGTTCGATATATCCCAAATCGATAAGCTTTCCTATAGGACGAGAAAGATTGGTGGCCGGTTCCTCACATCGTGAAGCGATTTCCTTTAGTCTTGTCGCCCCTTTCCCGATGATTGACATAATTGTCGATATTTTCACAATATCGTTCATATCATCATTGAAAAGCCTTTGCGGCTCTTCATAAAGAATGCCTTGCGACGACAGCACATTGTCTCTCAAAGCCTTGTCTTTGTCGCCGCTTTTCTCACGCAAGACCCAGTAACGTGGCACGCCACCCCATAACGCATATTCCTCAATAGTCTCAACTGCATCCAAATGAAGTGCTTCACCAAGATAAGGCAACTTCATCGGATTCAACTTAAAATCCGAGTCCGAATGGCCATACAATGGAGATGCCTCATCGTAAAGAAGGTCATACATCATGGTTTGTGACGACCCACATAGAATAAGGTTATATTTCAGCTTGCCTTCATCCAGCAGTTTCTGAATTACCGAAGTCAATTCCGGGCTAACCTTTGCCAAATATGGAAACTCATCCAGACAGAGAGTTATTTTCTTCTTCACTCTGTAGTTGATAGCCATAAAAAGGGCTTCCCAAGTAGGATAATGAACCGAATCAAAATCGGGGAAAACATGAGACGCGATACTCGCCAGCAAATCACGCTGGTTTGAGGCATCAGTTCTGTCAGCCTCATAATAAATGTCATCCTCTGTCAAAACATGTTTGATCAATGTAGATTTGCCCAACCGTCTTCTACCTCTTATGATGACTAGACAAGGGCTGTCGCCATTCAATAACTGCGTAAGACGCTCCGTTTCTTTTTTTCGATCTACGAACTCCATGATTATTATGCTTTAGAAACATTATGTTTTATCAACATAATTTTCTGCAAAAATACATTTTTTTTCAAAACGGAGTAATAATTCCTGTTTTTTTTCATTTTGAAGCAACCTCGAAATATCATCGTATTTATTTGTGTCATCAAATTATGCTTTAAGAACATTATGTTTTATCAACATAATTTTTCGGCAATAATAAACATTTCCCCCGCCTCTTCAACCTTGTAGAGACGCGATTATCCCGTCTCACTTTATGTTTGTGCCGATGCTGAAAGAGATTGGGAATGATTAAAATAAGGAAGGCCAAGGCCTTCCTTTTTTCATTACTTCTTGAATATTCCGCCCAAAAGCCCTCGGAAAATTGACTTTCCGAGTTGGCGTCCGAAGGTTGTCGCCGTCGTGTTGATGGTCTTCTCGACGGCTTTCCTTGTGGCTGACTTCTTCTTTGTGCTGGTGCTACGCGAGCTAGTACTTCTTGAGCGTTCCTTTTCCTTGGCTTCCTTGGCCAGGCGCTTCTCTTCCTCTTCTTCTTCACGCTGGCGACGTTTCTCTTCCTGCTTCTGCTGTTCGAGAATGAGTTCGTAGGCGCTCTCACGATCAAAGCTCTTGTCGTAGATGCCATAAAGGCGCGAGTTGCGGATCAAGGCGGTGCGCTGTCCCTCAGTGATAGCTCCGATTTGGCTCAGCGGGAAGAGAATCTTGGCGCGCTCAACGACACAAGGTGCACCCTTCTCGTCAAGGAAGGAGACCAAAGCCTCGCCCGTACCGAGTTCCAAGATGGCTGCTTCTGTATTGAAGCTGGGATTGGCGCGGAAAGTCTGTGCCGCCGCCTTAACGGTCTTCTGGTCTTTGGGCGTATAGGCTCTCAGTCCGTGCAAGACGCGGTTACCCAGCTGGCCGGCAATGACTTCAGGGATGTCGCTCGGGCTTTGGGTGACGAAATACACGCCCACGCCCTTGGAACGCACCAAGCGGATAACCTGCTCAATCTTGTCAATCAAGGCTTTGGAGGTGTCCTTGAACAACATGTGGGCCTCATCGAAGAAGAAGATGAGCTTGGGCAATTCGAGGTCACCGACCTCGGGCAACTGTTCGTAGAGCTCACTCAGCAACCACAGCAAGAAGGTGGAATAGAGCTTGGGATTAAGCATCAGCTTGTCGGCAGCCAACACATTCATCACACCGCGACCTCCTTCGGTCTGGAGGAAGTCCAAGGCATTGAACGAAGGCTCACCAAAGAAAATCTCGCCGCCTTCGGCCTCCAAAGCCAGCAGGGCACGCTGGATGGCGCCCACGCTCACCGATGACACTGTTCCATAGGTCGTGGTATACTCCTTGGCATTCTTGGCCACATAGTCGAGCATCATCCGCAGGTCTTTCATGTCGATAAGCAGTAGACCTTGGTCGTCAGCAATCTTGAAGACGATGTTCAAGATGCCCGTTTGGGTTTCGTTAAGATCGAGTAGTCGAGCGAGCAGTTGGGGGCCCATATCGGAAATGGTGGCTCTGAGCGGGTGACCCTGCTCGCCATACACATCGAAGAACCGTGTGGGGCAGCCGTGGAACTGAGGGTTTTCGATGCCAAACTCAGGGCAGCGTTTCTCGATGAAGCCACTCATTTGTCCGGGTTGGCTGATGCCCGAGAGGTCGCCTTTCATGTCGGCCATGAAACAAGGTACGCCTGCTTCGCAGAATGTTTCGGCGAGCACCTGCAGGGTGACGGTCTTACCCGTACCCGTGGCTCCCGCAATCATGCCGTGACGGTTGGCCATCTTACCAATCATATAGATGGGACCGTTGTCGCAATGCGCGATGTAGAGTTGTTTGTCGTCGGTATACATATTGTTGAAGTGTTGATTGTTTAATCGTTGAATTGTTGTTTTCTATAGACTCGAGACTGAGGGACGCGAGACGCGGGACTCATTCCGCATTCCGCATTCCACATTCAGCATTTATTTTGAATCGAATGTATTTGATGGTGAGGCCTTGGTCGAGCCACATTTGCTCGTAGAAGGTACGGATGGTCTTCACTTCAAGGTTGTCATCGTTCGCGTAGAGGTCGTCGGTGGCATAGAGCAGCGGCAGCCCTTGTTTCTCCACCACATCGTGGAGGGTGAATTCGTACATAATGGGGCTATCGGTCTTGAGATTGAGGATGCCGTCGGGGCGGACAATCTTGCGATAGCGTTCGAGAAACTCCGGCGAAGTGAGACGATGGCGTGCGTTGCGTTCGCCCTCGCCTGGGTGAGGGTCTGGGAAGGTGACCCAAATCTCGGCCACTTCGTCCTTGGCAAAGAAATGCTCAATCTGGTCGATGCGGGCACGCAGAAACGCTACATTCTTCAGGCCTTCCTCGTTCGACTGCTTCAGGCCACGCCAGATGCGTGCGCCTTTGATGTCGACACCTATATAATTAATGTCGCGATGGGCACGAGCCAAGCCGACGGTGTATTCTCCCTTGCCACAACCAAGCTCCAAGACGATGGGGTTGTCGTTGTGGAAGAAATCGGCATGCCACTTCCCTTGCAGCGGGAAGCCCTCGCTCATGATGCGTTCATAGCCGTATTCGAACAAGTTCGGGAAGGTCTTGTTCTCAGCGAATCGTTCTAGTTTATTCTTTTTTGACATTGTTACTCTATCCTGTCGCCCCTACGGGGCTATCACTACTTTAGTATCCAAGCCTTATATTCCGTCTTGGCTCTGATTTCACGAAGCACTGCCGTGGCTTCCTCTTCGGTGGTATAACGGCCGAACGACACATACCATCTGTCGCCCCGCAGCTCATAGAAGGCCGCAGGATAGCCTTTCCATTGCAAGGATTGAGCCATTCGAGCAGCATCCTCTTCGTGTCCATAGATGCCTGCAACAATCCAGATGTTAGCCTCACGCACAGGCTCTTTCCACTCCCATTTCTTCTCATAGAAAGGCAGTTTGTATGTTCCAGGATCACTCATCGGCCCACGCTGGGCTTCCTCCCACGAAAATCGGATGGTGCCAAACTCATGCAAGCCATAAAGGACACCCGCCGCTATCAATAGACCCAACAGAACCCACAACCAGCCTGAACGGTGCGGCTTCTCTTCATCGGCATGTACAGCCTTTTCATCCACAGTTACCGGTGTGTTCTTTTCTTTCTGCTGCTGTTCAATCTCCGCCTTAATCTCCTCTTTCGACTTTGATTGGATTACTGGCTGAGGGCTAAAGTCACACAATCCGAAAGCATCGGCATGGTAATTCACCGACTTATCCTGCTCAAACACCAGGTTTTTATCATAATCGAAACGCAAAGTGCCGATATGTTCCAACACATACTTCTTGCCTTGCTTTAGGTTATTAAAGCAATCCGAAACGAACAGCACCAATTGCGTTTTTGCCTCATTTTTCGAAACGCGGCCCTTATCCGATATATAATTGACAATCAAATCATTATCTTCGCGCAAATTGGGATCGAAGACGATGTCGCAGTTGGGTGTGGTGAAATAGTTTGCCACTGGGTTCACCTTGGCCGACAAGGGCTTTTTCACAAAAGCGCCCAAGCCTGGCACCACCACGGTATCGCGGACAAACAAAAGGTCTGATATGGCTTCTGCAATCGAAATCATCTTACTCTACCAGTTGATTCTGAGCAAATTGCATGGCTTTTTCATAATCCTCTTGCGTATCGATAGATAGGCTTTCCAGCTGGGTGATGCCCATACGGATGCGTAAGCCGTTTTCCAGCCAGCGCAATTGTTCCAATGATTCAGCCTTCTCAATCACAGTAGATTGCATTTCAGCGATTTGACACAAGGTTTCCGTCTTGTAGGCATAGAGGCCGATATGCTTATAGAACTCGCCCTTTTGCAGCCATTTGTCACGATCCAAATTGCGCATAAAGGGTATAGGGTTACGGCTGAAATACAGTGCATTACCTTGTTTGTCCATCACCACTTTCACTACATTGGGGCTGAAAAGTTCGTCCTCATCATCAATACGCTTAGCCAAAGATGCCAGTTGGGTATCATCACGACCAATCAGTTCAATGACTTGATTGATTTGGGCAGGGTCGATGAAAGGCTCATCACCTTGTATGTTGACCACAGCATCATATTGTCCTTCAACCATATACAACGCTTCACGGCAACGATCAGTGCCACTGCGATGATTGGGGTCGGTCAGCACATATTGGCCACCGAACTTCAACACTTCATCGGCAATACGCATGTCATCAGTGGCTACCACAACAGCGTTCAATTTCGACTTCCAAGCCTGTTCCCAAACACGCTGAATCATCGTCTTTCCCTTAATCATAGCCAAAGGCTTGCTGGGGAAGCGCGTCGAAGCATAACGAGAGGGTATGATTCCTATCACTTTCATAATCAGAACAATCCATTAAGTGAACCTTCGATGCGATCGACGACAGTGCTGAGGTCTTCAGGATTCTCGAGCTCAAGGTTGTCGGTGTCGATGATAAGAAGTTTGCCGTCATTGTAGCTGTTGATCCATTTCTCGTAACGCTCGTTAAGGTTGGTCAGGTAGCTAATGCTGATTGACTGCTCAAACTCACGGTTGCGCTTGGCAATATGCCTAATTAAGGTAGGCACGGAGGCACGGAGGTAAATCAGCAAATCGGGCGGTTGGAGGAACTTGGTCATCAGTTCGAACAGCGACTGATAATTCTCAAAATCACGGGTTTCCATCAAGCCCATGGAATAGAGGTTGGCCGCGAAGATATGGGCATCTTCGTAGATAGTACGGTCTTGGATGACATCCTCGCCGCTATTGCGGATATCCATCACCTGACGGAAGCGGCTGTTGAGGAAGAATATCTGGATGTTGAACGACCATCGTTGCATATCCTCGTAGAAACTATCGAGATAAGGGTTATGCTCCACCTCCTCATAATGAGGCTTCCAATTGAAATGCTTGGCCAAGAGTCCCGTAAGAGTGGTCTTGCCCGAACCTATGTTTCCAGCTACTGCTATGTGCATAATACTCTTGTTTTAGGATGATAAGAAGTTGCTAAAATAAAGAAAAGTCAGCAAAAGGAGCCTAATTTTTTGCAGAAAAATAACAATCTGTTGATTTTCAGATTATTTTGGCGCTTTTATCAGCAAGTAGATGCCTAACACACAAAAGATGAAATTGGGAATCCAAGCGGCAAGGAAGGGCGAAAGGCTGCCCGAGATGGCAAACGACTTGGAGATCTGCATGAAAAGGATATATGCAAACGCGATGGTAATGCCGATACCCAAATGCATACCGATACCTCCCCTCACCTTTCGGCTTGAAAGGGCTGCACCAATAAGAGTCAAGATGAGCACTGCAGCAGGCGCCGACATGCGGGTGTGCATCTCCACCTGATAGGCCTTCACGCCCTCAGAGCCTTTCTCCTTCATACCTTGAATCTGGTCACGCAACTCGAAAAAGTCCATCTCCTCAAAGTCTTCCTTCATCATATACAAGTCGGTGGGATACAAGTTGATCAAGGTGTCGAGATTGCGGCCTTTCAACAGGGTTTCCTCTTTCCCATCGATGTTCCTAATGGCATATGGGTCGATTTTCCAACTATTGTCGGCTATCGTATCGTGATAGAGCATATCAGCCATCACCTTGTATGTCAATTCATTACCATCGTATTTCTCCCACGAGAACTTATAGCCGAGTTGCTTCGCAATATTATAAGCTTCCACATACACGAACTCATTCTTACTGATCTGCACATGCACATTGCGTCCCGCGCTTTGGCTCAGCTTCTCCATGTATTCGTCCTTGAACTGTCGTCGAATCTCATTTGTTTTGGGAATCAAGAAGTTACCAAAGTATAACGACATTACTGCAATGCAAATCGCCGCAAACATATAGGGAACGAGAAAGCGCCAAAAACTGATGCCGCTGCTCAAGATGGCCACAATTTCGGTACGGGCAGCCATTTTGGAGGTGAAAAACACCACGGCGATAAAGGCGAACAAATGGATGAAAAGGTTGATATAATAAGGTATCGACATGATGTAGTAATCGACCACCACGCGTTGCCAAGGCGCATTGTGTTTCAGGAAGCTGTCGATGTTTTCGGACACATCGAAAATGATGACGACCAAAATCAGCATCGAGATGGCAAAGAAAAAAGTGCCAAGATACTTCTTGAAGATATATGCGTCTATTTTTCTCATTTTTTGTTCATTAGAACGCGGGCCCTTCGACAAGCTCAGGGACCCTGCTGACTCAGAGCCGTCTTGTTACTTTTGGCAGCATCATGTCGCGCCACTCGGCAAAATCACCAGCGATGATGTGCTTGCGGGCTTCGCGCACCAACCATAGGTAGAATCCGATGTTGTGCAAGCTGGCAATCATGGGGCCGAGGATTTCGCCCGCGACGAACAAATGACGGAGATATGCCCTGGTATATTGTGCATCGACGAAAGTTTCGCCGTTGGGGTCGACGGGCGAGAAGTCAAGCTTCCACTTCTCATTCTTCAGATTGATGATACCTTCTGATGTGAAAATCATGCCGTTACGCCCATTGCGTGTGGGCATCACGCAGTCGAACATGTCGACACCTCGTGAAATGCCTTCAAGAATATTGGCCGGTGTGCCTACACCCATCAGATAACGCGGTTTATCCTTAGGCAGAATGGTGTTCACCAACTCAATCATCTCGTACATCTTCTCAGTCGGCTCACCCACGGCCAAGCCACCGATAGCGTTGCCGTCAGCATTCTTCGAAGCTATGTATTCCGCCGATTGCTCGCGCAAGTCGCGATATACACAGCCCTGCACAATGGGGAACAAAGCCTGCTCGTAGCCATATTTGGGCTCGGTGGCATTGAACCGCTCGATGCAACGGTCGAGCCAGCGGTGGGTGCGCTCCATGGAAGGCTTGGCATATTTGTAATCAGCAGTGCCAGGTGTGCATTCATCGAAGGCCATCATGATGTCAGCGCCAATACTCCGCTGTATGTCCATTACGCGCTCGGGAGTAAACAGATGGCGCGAGCCGTCGATATGCGACTGGAAGGTCACGCCCTCCTCTTTCATCTTGCGGATACCCGTCAGCGAAAACACCTGAAAGCCACCACTATCGGTCAAAATGGGGCGATCCCAGCCATTGAACTTATGCAAACCTCCGACGGTTTCCAGCACCTCCAAGCCTGGGCGCAGATAGAGATGATAGGTGTTGCCCAAGATGATTTGCGCCTTCACCTCATCTCGCACATCGCGCAAATGGCATGCCTTTACTGTGCCTGCCGTGCCCACGGGCATGAATATTGGAGTCTCAATCGGGCCGTGGCCGGTAGTGAGCAAGCCAGCACGGGCGTTGCTTTTCGGGTCGTTAGCAGCAATAGTGAAATTCATCGTTGTAATTTTGCGCAAAAATAGTGATTTGTTGAATTGTTTATTGTTGAATCGTTTAATTGTTGAAGAAAAAAGTGCAGAATTGGAATAAGAAAACTTGCAATTTGAAATCTATAAATCTACAATTTTATTATCTTTGCAAAACCAAATCTTTCCATGCGATGCAATTCAGTTTTAACTATAACAGCCTTAGTTTCATTATTTTAATTGTCTTTGGACTCTCCCTCATCATCCAATTGATCTATCATTGGGGCTTTTTCTCGAAAGTGGCTTTCTACAAGAGGAACGCGCGCCCGAAATTGGACGAGGAACTGGAGCCTGTCTCAGTAGTGCTCTGTGCGCGTGATGCCTACGAATATCTCATCGAACTCATCCCAGCATTACTCCAGCAGGATTACCCTGATTTCGAAATCGTTGTGGTGAACGATTGCTCCGATGACGAAACCGAGGAATACCTGAAAGACCTGGAACGCAAGGAAACCCGAGTGAAGCCCGTGCAACTCAAGCAGCACCTCAACTTCTTCAACGGCAAGAAGTTCCCCCTCTCGATGGGCATCAAGTCGGCACAAAACGACCTCATCGTCCTCACCGACTGCAACTGCATGCCAGTCAACGACCAATGGCTGCGCAGTGTGGTGAATCGCTACAACAACCAAACCGAAATCGTCATCGGCTACAGCCCTTATGTGCAAAAGAAAAGCAGACTGAATCGCATCATGCGTTTCGATGCCTTGCAAAACGCCCTACTCTACCTCTCTGCCGCCCTGAACCGTCATGCCTATATGGGCGTCGGCAAGAACCTTTCCTATCGCAAAGAGCTGTTTTACAGGAACCAAGGCTTCATTTCCCATTACACCACCTCGGTAGGAGAAGATGATTTGTTCATCAACAAGGTGGCCACAAAAAAGAACACCGAAGTCCTCATCGACGCTGAAAACGCCATCCTCACCACTCCGACGAACAGTTTCAAACTCTGGATGAGACAGAAGAGCAGCCGTTATTCCACCGTCTCCAAATACAATGGACACTCGCGCTTAATGCTGAGCCTGTTTTACGGCTCACAACTCCTTTTCTATGTGTCATTTATCGCACTGATTGCACTTTGTGCCAGACCTGCCTTTACCATTGCCAACGGAGCTGCCTTCTATATCCCTATTTTGGTATTTTTCTTCCTCTTACGCTTTGGCTCACAATTGTTTATCTATCACAAAGCATCAAAGCGTTTGGGCGAAAAAGGCTTGCTGCCGGGGCTCATCCTTTACGATTTCCTCTTCGCTTTCCTGTCGCCTTGGCTGAGGTTGCTGGGTAGAATGAATGTGGGAAAGGAATAAGTTTATCCCTTAATCTGAATCACAAAACCCTCGTCGATGAGCGGCTGCACCAAAGCTCTCATTTCGTCGACGGTGAATTTCTGCAAGCCTTCTTCGGGAGTGGGTCTGTCGATGGTATAGGCCATGATTTCGCGCGGTTTTAATTGACACACGATGTCCATCCAGCCATTCAAGACTTCGAGGCTTGAGGAATCAAAATCCTTGCTTTTCAAGAATATGGTCTGCAAAATGAAGTCGCCTTTGAACTGCTTCAAGGCCTCCACCACGCGATGGATGTCATAGCCAGGTGCAGGATGGTTGATCTTTTCAATCAATTCGTTGGTTGGGGCATCGATTTTCATCGTTGGATTGTCCACCTTGCGCAAAGCGGCAAAAACCTCAGGCTTGTGTACCATAGTGGCATTCGACAACACAGTTATCTTCGAGTTGGGATAATACTTGTCGCGCAAAGCGATGGTGTCGTCTATAATCTGCGGAAACTCAGGGTTGATGGTAGGTTCACCATCGCCGCTGAAAGTGATGGAGTCGATGTTCACGCCATCTTTTTGGCATTGTTGCAACTTGGTTTCCAAGGCTTTGCGAACCTTTTCAGCCGAGGGTAGCTTGAGGTCATCGCGACCGTCCTTGTTCCAGCCGCATTCGCAATAGATGCAATCAAATGTGCAAATCTTTCCTTTTTCAGGCAACAGATTGATTCCCAACGAGCTGCCAAGGCGGCGGCTATGGATGGGACCGAAAACGACTTCTTCTCTTATCATTTTTGACTATGGCTGATGACCATGGCCTATGGCTTACTTTTACTAATGGGAATGCTTCCAACATAAGTCCGCTTAAAACATGTTATAAAGCGAACCCAAATGTGAAGCAAGCCATTAGCCATTAGCCATAGGCCATAGTCAAATTACTTTGCGTACTGGACAGCTCTTGTCTCGCGGATGACCGTGATCTTGATTTGACCCGGATAGGTCATCTCGGTCTGGATCTGCTTCGAAAGGTCGTAGGCGATGCGGTCGGCGTCTTGGTCGGTCACCTTGTCGGCACCTACGATGACACGCAGCTCGCGGCCGGCCTGGATGGCATAGGTCTTCACCACACCTGGGTAGCTCATGGCCATCTCTTCCAACTTGTTGAGACGCTGGATGTAGGCCTCCACTACCTCGCGGCGTGCACCCGGACGGGCACCAGAGATGGCGTCGCACACCTGCACGATAGGCGAAATCAGGTTGTCCATCTCGATTTCCTCGTGGTGGGCACCAATGGCGTTGCAGATGTCGGGTTTCTCCTTCAGACGCTCGGCGACTTTCATACCCAAGATGGCATGTGGCAGTTCCTCTTCGTTCTCGGCCACTTTACCGATATCGTGCAAGAGGCCAGCGCGCTTGGCGGCTTTCACATTGAGACCCAGTTCGGCAGCCATGGTAGCGCAGAGCTTAGCGGTCTCAATGGAGTGTTGCAGCAAGTTCTGGCCGTAGCTTGTGCGGTATTTCATGCGACCAATCATCTTGATCAGTTCAGGACTGAGGTTGTGAACGCCAAGGTCGATGCAAGTGCGCTTACCTGTTTCCATAATTTCCTGATCCACTTGCTTTTCCACTTTATGAACCACCTCTTCGATACGGGCGGGGTGGATGCGGCCGTCGACGACAAGCTTCTGCAAGGAAAGGCGGGCGATTTCGCGGCGAATCGGGTCGAAACCAGAGATGAGAATGGCATCTGGGCTGTCGTCGATGATGATTTCGACGCCCGTGAGCGACTCAAGGGTGCGGATATTACGACCTTCGCGACCAATGATGCGGCCCTTAATCTCGTCATTTTCAATATTGAACACGCTGACGGTGTTCTCAATGGCCGTTTCTGAGGCCGTGCGTTGGATGGTCTCAAGCACAATCTTTTTGGCTGTCTGGGCAGCGCTCATCTTAGCCTCTTCGGTGACTTCCTTCACATAGACCATGGCATCAGCCTGAGCGTCTTCCTTAATCAGTTCAACGAGTTGATCCTTAGCTTCTTTTGCCGACAGGCCCGAAATAGTCTCCAATTTCTTCGTCTCTTCGCTATAGATACGGTCAAGTTCGGCTTTCTTCTTGTTAAAGGTATCTATCTGGCTTTCCAGTTTCTGTTGGGCGGCTTGCACCTCTTTGGCCTTACGCTGTGCCTCATCCATCTTCTGGCTGGCATCCTGTTTCAGTTGGTTGGCCTTCTGTTCCACTTTTTGGGCGGCGCGGTTGCGTTCTTCGCAGGCCTTTTCATGTTCGTCCTTCATTTGCAGGAACTTCTCCTTGGCTTGCAATATGCGTTCCTTCTTGATGACTTCGGCTTTTTCCTTGGCTTCTTCGAGCAAGGCGGTTTCTTCTTTGGTGACTGCTTTCTTCAGCAAGGTTGACGTGATGAAATAACCCACCGCAAGCCCCACGACTAAGGCAACAATTGCGGCGATGATAATCGGTGTAATGGTGAGTAATAACATTTTAAACTCTGTTTTTACTCGAAAAAAGAGGAGGAAA
>JAEEGK010006658.1_pt1 | contig 27738 bp, 24 predicted proteins | sample 8958771 | NCBI WGS metagenome assembly JAEEGK01 (sample SAMN16246547, study PRJNA631951) | gut metagenome | biome: gut microbiome; feature: rumen; material: SC-attached | host: Bos | place: Iran: Karaj | collected 2018-10 | reverse complement strand
GTTTGTTCGGCACCAACAATCACGGTGTTCTGTGCAAAGCCCTCGAAGTTGCTATACAGCTTCTCTTTCATGCCTTGTCCGCCGCCCATCAGCACCACGAGCATAAACACGCCCCAGAACACACCGAAGCCGGTGAGGAACGAACGCGACTTGTTGCGAGTCAACGTATCGAGAATCTCTCTGTAACTATCTATATCTATTCGCATAATACTTTATTTTCTTAATCCGTGTCAGTCCGTGTATGTCCATGCCTTAATCAGCGCGGAGCGCCTCAATCGGTCTGATGCGGGAGGCCTTATAGGCTGGGATGAGTCCGGCGATCGTGCCGGCGATGACCATCACCAGCGTAGCCTCGATACACACATCCAGTCCTACGGTCGGATCCACAAACAGGGTTATCTTCTGCACGCCCAGGTCAGTCACCTCATGCCCCAGCGTGGCGTCCATATACTCATTGGCAAAGATGCCAATCAACATCCCCAGATAACCGAAGAACGTGGTGATGATCACACTCTCCGTAATAATCAGTCTCAGGATGCTCCAGGGCTTGGCGCCGATGGCCTTGCGGATGCCGAACTCGTGGGTGCGCTCTTTCACGGTGATGAGCATGATGTTCGACACGCCTACGATACCGCTGAGCAGCGTGAAGAGTCCGATGACCCAAAGGAACGTGTGGATGATGTCGATACCCTGATTCATCTGCAGGCCCTGCGTATAGTTGTTCCAGATCCAGATGGCACGCTTGTCCTCAGGGTGCGCCTGATGGATGCCGTTCAGGCGGCGACGATAATCCTTCTCAAAGTCCTCATTATCCTTCTCTGTGTTCAGCCCGTGGAAGGTATACTCGATGCTGCCAAGACTGGGGTTGTTGGCGCCAAAGATACTCTTGATGGCCGAGTACGACGAATAGGAATTACCCCAGCCCTCGTCGCGGCCCTTATAGATGCCCACCACCTTAAACTGGATGTCGCCCACCTTCACAAACTTGCCCAACAGCGTCTTGTAGTCCTTAGGCTCCAGTTCCTTGGCATGGCTGTCGGCAAGCACCAGCACCTTCCGACGCTCCTTCTGGTCGATGTCGTTGATGAATCGTCCACAGATCAGGTGCGTCTTGACGATCTGGGTGTGAACAGGGTAAACACCAGCAATCTGTATGTTCTTGAAATTCTCGCCATAGGATACCGTGGCGTTGGTGTAGTAGCAGGATCCCACTTCGTCGATGTTCTTCGTGAACTCCGTCTCTGTGGCTTCCATGTCGTTCCTGTTCAATTGGATATAGCGGCCCTCCTTCATACCCTTGTAAGGCATCGACGTGCTTCCCCCATCCACCTCTATCGAGTTGGTCAGGTAGTCGCCGCTCATCTTCATCGTGGCATTGATCAGGCCGTTGCCAGCCCCCAGCAGCACGATGATCATGAAGATGCCCCACGCCACGGCGAATCCCGTGAGCGTCGTCCTCAGCTTATTCCGCCGCGCCGTCTGCCATATTTCTGTTATAATATCTCGCATAAATCTATATTTTTTGCAACGGACTACAGGACTTTACGACTTTTTCTTAGTCCTTAAGTCGTGTTGTCCGTTGCTAAAATCACTATTTCATGAGTCCTCCGCTTCCGAATGGCGAGGCATCGTGGTTCAGATTTTCCTCGATCTGGCCGATGATGCCGTCCTTGATGTGTACTATCTTGTTCGTCTCGTTCGCCACGCCGCTCTCGTGCGTCACCACGACGATGGTCATGCCCTCGTCCTGGTTCAGCTGCTTGAGCAACTGCATCACCTCCACCGAAGTCTTCGAGTCCAATGCGCCCGTAGGCTCGTCGGCCAGGATGATCTGCGGTCGGGTGATGAGTGCCCTGGCTATTGCCACACGCTGTTTCTGTCCTCCCGACAGTTCGTTGGGGTAATGTCCTGCCCAGTCAAGAAGGCCCAGACGCTCCAGATACTCCAGAGCCATCTGATGGCGCTTCCTCCTGGACACCCCTTGATAAAATAATGGCAACTCCACGTTTTCCACGGCTGTTTTGAAAGAGATGAGATTAAATGACTGGAAGATAAAACCTATCATCCGATTGCGATACTCGGCGGCCTTGCGCTCCGAGAGTCCCCAGATGGGCACGCCGGCCAGCTCGTAGGTGCCAGAGTCATAATTGTCGAGAATACCCAGTATGTTCAGCAGGGTACTCTTACCCGAGCCCGAGGCTCCCATGATGGAGACGAACTCTCCTTTCGCGATGTCGAGCGAGATGCCCTTCAGCACGTGAAGGGGCTGCGCGCCCTGATAGGTCTTGTTGATGTCTTGTAGATGTATCATGAAAACAATCTATTTTACCTTTTTACTTTTTTACCTTTTTACTTTTTTACCTTTTTACCTTTTAATGGTTTCTGACTATTTGTCGTAAGTTATACGGGAAAAGTTGCAAATCATTTCAGAGAAGCCGCCTTATTTAACACTCTTTATATCTTTATAAGCATCTACAACGTCTTCGATGGTGATGTCGAGCAGTTGCATCTGTCGGAAGAGCTCTGGCAGGCGCTCTTTCATGAACTCCTGTTTACGGGCCTTGAGGATCTGTTTCTTGGCGCCCTTGGTCACGAAGTAGCCCAGACCACGCTTGTTGTAGATGATCTCCTCGCGAGCCAGCTGCTCGTAGGCCTTGACTGCCGTATTCGTATTCACTTCGAGGAGCACACTATACTCACGGACTGACGGTATGCGGTCGTCATCCTGATACACACCAGAGAGGATCTCATCGCACAGACGGTCCGACATCTGGATATAGATGGGTTTATCGTTTGAGAATGTCATACGTTCAACCATTTATTGTTTATCACCTGCATCCGACAGAATCTCTTGTAAGCTTCCCAGTAGGCAGTCAAAGCAGAGATGAGATATAAGACGATACAAATCCACATGCCCGGACTCTGCGCACCCTCTGCCGTATAGAAATAGTGATTGCCTTTTATCAGGGGATATCCGATGGCGATAACAAAGAATGAAGTCAATATGAACTTCTGACGCTGGAACAGCGCACCGCCAAGGATATAGACAGACTGAATCAGCAGCATTTCTGTCAAGGAAAGAAGGATATGAGGCCCGTCTCCCAGATTAAACGTCTTCGGGTCAAACATGATCGGGATAGCCCACACGACGACACGCCCTGTAAAGACATCCATCAACACGCGCAGCGCATCGGCGATCATCAGGCAAATCACGGTAATGACACCACTCAGCACCACATAGAGCAGCAGACTGATGATGAATTTCTCCAGATTGGATACCGGCCACATGAAATAGGCTGAGCGCCAAGAAGTCTTCTTCAGATGCGACAGGAAGAAACTGGAGCAAAACAGCATGGCAAAGCTGAGAAATATGATGTCGAAGACTGCATTAGCCTTGATGAGATAAGGATAGTTCATCTGCATATATTCCTCGCCATACTTCGCCACAGCCGCACTATAGGTCATGCCTTCGAAATCGGCCATCCTCACAAAGAGAATATTCATGAACGTCACGACAATGATATAGATGCCGAACACGACCAGCCAGTCCTTGTAAGACGTCATGAACTGGCACTTCAGCGCCTGACAGAATCGGGGAAAATTAAATGTACTCATTTCATCTGCGTTTTAAAGTTAAACAATAGTTCGAGGTTCACCTGCGTCTCGGCATCACCCTCCTTGCGCTCTGCAATGACGGCGTTGCCCTGAAGCGCCGGCTCTGAATAGAGTTCCGTCCCGTCCATCTCCTGTGCCGACCGATACTCGAAGGTGTACTGATCCTGAATCTCCTGTACCGAAGCGTTCAGCAGCATGTTGTTATGATCAAGTATCAGGATATGATCCAGCAACTGCTCCACATCGTGCACCTGATGCGTGGAGATCACCACCATGCGCTCATCCGACATACTCCTGGCAATCACCCTACGGAACTGCGACTTGCTCGGGATGTCCAGTCCGTTTGTCGGCTCATCCATCAGCAGGCAATTGGTATTCGCAGCCACGGCGAAGGCAATAAACGCCTTTTTCTTCTGACCCATTGAGAGTTCCTTCAAATGTACGTCAGCAGGCAGTTCGAAGTCTGCCAGGCACCCTTGCAGGATCTCATCGGAGAAATGAGGATAAAACGGTTTGTAGAGCTTCACGTAAGTCGAAAGCTTCATCGACGGCAGTTCAAACTCCTCCGTCACGAGAAACACCTCACTCAGCATCTCAGGCACTCTCCTGAAAGCGTCGAAGCCGTCATTCATCACACGACCTGCCGTAGGGCGCAGCAGTCCGCTGAGCAGATACAGCAGCGTCGACTTGCCGGTGCCGTTCTTGCCCAGCAGGCCGTAGATGTTGTTCTCCTTCAGCTTCAGGCTGAAATCGTCGAATACCAGCCCCTTCCCTCCAGCATACTTGAAACTGATGTTACTTACCTCGATCATATTTAATCTTGTTAATCATTTATTTCTTGTTAATCTGTGAAATCTGTGGCTTTTAACCTATCGATCTTCCTGTGTAATAGTGTACCACTTTAATAGTACACTGCAAAAGTACGTCAAATATCAATACGCTCCAAACTTTTTGGAGAAAAAATGCAATCCTTTAACTTTATTTCAGTTTTTCGTCTCGTGCGAACCTTACTAATAATTTACCGTTAATCAGACACGCCTTTCGGTTTATAGTTGTAGTTGTAGTAGTTGTAGTAGTTATAAAAAACGGGACCCGCATTGCGAGTCCCATCTCTGTTTACGGAGTTAGTTCTGGTCCATGTCGTCGCCGTCGCCGCTGGACTTGGTGAACAGCTTGCTCGCAACCTCACTCGACTCACCGTCCTTGATGGCAACAGCCTTCACGGTCGTGGTGTCGCTCAGCGTGAATGCCTCACTGTAGAGCGTACTCTCAGACGTTGGCGTGCTGCCGTCGGTGGTGTAGTGGATCTCCGCGCCAGCAGGGCCGCTGATGCTCACCGAGGTAGTCTCAGCAAACGGAGTCGTACCGCTGATCGTGGGCGAAGCCAGGGCCGTAGACTGCGAGCCGCCGCCGCTGTTAGAACCGCCGCTCTGCGAAGAACCGCCGCTCTGGGTGCCACCGCCGTTGTTGCCGGAACCCGAAGCCTGGTAGTCGATCGGGTAGAGCACGCGCTGGTACTTGGGCTTCTGCTGGGTGCCGATGTTCGTCGACACCAGGTAGCCGAGCACCTCGAAGGTGCAGAGATCCTTGAACTTCTTCGAGGTCAGCTCCTCACCCTTGGCGTTCTCGGGGATGAAGTTGATGCGAATGCCCTCAATCTGGTCGACGCTCACGTTCTTGACCTGGTTGACACCCTTCGACGTGATGTTCGGGGTGAACGTACCCAGGCCGTCCCACTTCACGGGCTGTCCGCTCTTCAGGAGTTCCACCATCACGGTGGTCAGCTTCTGGATCACGCCCTCGACGATGTCGCGCGAGTACACGCTCTGGTCGAAAGCCACTCGTTCAATCAGACCACGCAGGGTCAGGGTCTCAGGCCAGTAGGGAACGATGAACCACTTGCCGTAGGCGGAAGAACCGTCGTTCGTGTTCTGACGGGCCGCAACTGGAAATGCAATAGTGTTTACTGCCATAACTTTACATTGTTTTGTTTAAATTACACATTCCGCTAAGTATCACCCCTTGTTTCTGTGCCTCAGAAGCCTTCATCGGCTCAGTGAAAAGCCTTGATCCTCTTAGGGAGGCGCCTGTTCCTTCAGAGGGAGAAGGGCTTGTGGCGGCAAAGACAAACAGGATTTCCTTAGAACAATGCAAAGGTACGACAATTTTCTAAATTATAAGAATATTTCGCTAAAAATCATTCCTTGTTTAGATGTATTTATTATATGATGACGATTCTTCAGCATTGAGCATTAATCTCATACTTTTTCTTTGCTCTCAAGCTCTTCATCTCCCCGCCGTCCTGCTTTCCGGTTTTCCTGTTTTCCTATTTTCCTATTTTCCTATTTTCCTATCGTATTATTTTGCATTTCGCGGCGAGAGAGAAAATAGTCTTATATAATTTTATATATATTTATATATATAAAATTATAACTATATAAATGTATGATTATAATTCTTAATATTCTTCCCTCTTGCAATCCTATTCGTCCCATCCAAATATGGTGGTCCCCAAGATCATCAAAACAACCTAAATAGGAAAATAGGAAAATAGGAAAACAGGAAAATATGAAAATCGGTAGTGCTCAGTGATCTTTGCGAAAATAGTTTCAGAAATGTTTGGAAATGTCGCAAAAATTTTGTAACTTTGCATGGTGTAAGAAAGCATGTCAACATATGGATAATAAAGGTTTCAAAGTCTCCCAGTACGCCTGTGCCGTGTTGCTCATCGTGAGTAGCATCGCCCTCGTGGCGTATCAGGTGATCGAGATTGACGACGTGGCGACGGGACTGCTCTACTATGTGGCCCAGTCGTTCCTCTTGGCAGGCTCGATCTTCGGACTTGACCACTATATAAAAGATGGTGTCAGTCACTTTTTTGGTAACATTTTCGATTTTTGTATACTAATATGAAAAATAAAGTGTAACTTTGCACAAAAATAAAAGATTATGAGCTCACTAACAATTCATAATGCTTTCTTTATGCGAATTGGCGAAACCATCAAGACTACCATCATGACGATGGTTGCGATGTTGGCTTCAGTTGGTTTCGAAGCCTGCGCCAATAACATCGACAGACCTGTAGAGGTGAGTGTCAATACTATCAGCGAAGAGCTCGCTGCCGTGCGTGACTATGTGCCGTTATACGCCGTGATAGCCCACCGGGGATCTACTTATTGGGCACCGGAGGAGACGGAGAGTGCCTGGCGCTGGGCACGCGAAATGGGTGCCGACTATCTGGAGTCGGACTTGCAGTGCAGCAAGGATGGTGTCATCATTGCCAATCACGACGACAACCTGAAGCGTACGACAAACATTGAGGCGGTATTCGGGTCGGACATCCCGGCTACACGCCTGGAATTCTACGAGAGCCTGGGATTCTCGCACGAGGATGCGGAGGAACAGCTGATGCGTGACCGGACATCGTTTCAGCCTTATTACATGCAGTCGTACTATTATGCCGAACTGCTGATGCTCGACGCGGGAGGCTGGTTCGACAAGTCGTTTGCCGCCTCACGGAACGGCAGCCTTGCCGACGGACATCTGCACTACAGTACAGGACAGTATGTCTCGGCGCTGCAGGATCAGATTGCCTATGCCAGCGGTAAGATGCTACACCGTGGTGACGACGGCGAGCGTGTGCTGCCCTACAGCATCAAGCCCGAATACCAGGGGAAGACGCTGCGCCAGATATGGCAGGCTATTGCCGACAAGGGGACATACGGCGACATCTATATGGATTTCCTCGAATATGACTTTACCGGGGCTTATGTCGCCGACCCGCAGGATACAGGACACCGCCCGGGCATCTATCTGGAATTCAAGGAGCCGCATCTGAATCCCGAAAACATGGAGCAGCGTGTCTACGACATCCTCGACCTTGAGGGATGGAACATCATCACCCGGCCTGCCGACGCTCAGGCGTATTATGTGGACGGGAAGGTGAACGTGGGCCATACCAACGGCAAGGTGATCCTCCAGACCTTCTCCAACGATGCCCTGAGCCGTGCCTATGCCGTCTTCCAGGGCCGTGTGCCCATGTGCTACCTGTTGTGGCTTAACACTCCGCCGGAGCCCGGCGACTTCGCCCTGGCCACTCCTGAAGGCTATGCACAGGCCATCAACTGGGCACTGGCTAATGGTGCACATGTCATCGGCCCGTCTATTGCCGGCGAGCCTAACAACTATGATGAGTTGAACGCTCCCTGGCAGGCGCAGCTGATACGTCGGAGCGGGATGCTCAATCACCCCTATTCCTTCGACACTCAGGAGCAGATGCGGCGCTATGTGGGTACGGATGCCGATGATATCGCTGCTGACGGCTGTTTCACCAACCGCGCAGAAATCTCACTTCAGTATATGATTGACAACGGATTCCGCTGTCGCGAAGATATCCCAAACCCCTTCTATCCCGGTAGCACCTACGACAATTCGCAGGCATCAGAGAGCGTGCCGGATGCCGTCCAGACATTAGAGCGTCTGGGTTACCATTTCACAAAAAAATAAGACTATTATGGACGAGAAAGAGAGAATCATACAGTTGCGGAAAGAGCTGCACGAGCATAACTACAGGTACTACGTGCTGAACCAGCCGACCATCGGCGACCAGGAGTTCGACTTCATGATGCACGAACTGCAGGATCTGGAGGCGAAGCATCCGGAAATGGCAGACGAAAACTCCCCTACCCAACGCGTGGGCAGCGACCTGAACGAGGAGTTCAGGCAGGTGGAGCACAAGTATCCGATGCTGTCGTTGGCGAACACCTACAATGAACAGGATGTTGCCGACTGGTACGAGAGTGTGAAGAAAGGACTGGCCGGCGAGGACTTTGAGGTGTGTTGTGAGATGAAGTACGACGGTCTCTCGATCTCGCTCACGTATGTCGACGGCCGTCTGACTCAGGCTGTGACGCGTGGTGATGGCGTTCGTGGTGACGATGTGACGGCGAATGTCCGCACCATCAGAAGTATTCCGCTGGAGATTCGTGGGTACGAAGGTACCCCCGTACCCCCGAAAGAATTCGAGATAAGAGGAGAGATCCTGATGCCATGGACCGTGTTTGAAAGGCTGAACAAGGAGCGTGAGGAAGCGGAGGAACCGCTCTTCGCCAATCCGAGAAATGCCGCCAGCGGAACCTTGAAGAGTCAGAAGTCGAGTCTGGTGGCAAGTCGTCAGCTCGACGCGTACCTCTATTATTTATTGGGCGAGGAACTGCCGGCAGAAGGACACTATGAGAACTTGGAGGTAGCCCGCTCATGGGGCTTCAAGATCAGTGAGGGGATGAAGAAGGTGAAGACGCTTGAAGAAATCTACGACTTCATTAATTACTGGGATCAGGCACGTAAAAGTCTTCCTGTAGCAACAGACGGTATCGTGCTGAAAGTAAACTCATTACGCCAGCAGCGTTCACTCGGATTTACGGCCAAGAGTCCACGCTGGGCCATCGCCTATAAGTTCAAGGCCGAGCGCGTCTGTACCCGTCTGAACGAGGTGACTTTTCAGGTGGGGCGTACTGGTGCTGTGACGCCTGTGGCGAATATGGATCCCGTACAGTTGGCAGGTACGACGGTGAAACGCGCTACGCTGAATAACGAGGACTTCATCAAGAGCTTCGACCTGCATATCGGCGACTATGTCTATGTGGAGAAAGGCGGTGAGATCATCCCGAAAATCGTGGGAGTGGACATCGACCAGCGTCCAATCATCGCACAGCCTGTGCAGTTTATCAAGCGTTGTCCGGAGTGTGGTACGCCTTTGGTGAGATACGAAGGTGAGGCAGCGTGGTATTGTCCGAACGATACGGGTTGTCCGCCACAGATCAAAGGTCGCATCGAGCATTTCATCGCCCGCAAGGCTATGAACATCGACTCGTTAGGACCAGAGACCATAGACGATTATTACCGTCAGGGACTGATTCACAACATCGCCGACCTCTATGACATCGACGTCCAGCAGATCAACGGCGATGGCTCTCGCACCAAGTCGGCACAGCGCATTGTGAATGGCATCCAGGCCTCTAAGGAGGTGCCTTTCGAACGTGTGGTCTTCGCCCTTGGCATCCGCTTCGTAGGTGAGACATCGGCCAAGTTGTTGGCCCGTCACTTTAAGAATATTGATGCGCTGATGAGTGCCGGACTGGAAGAGTTGCAGGAGATAGAAGGCATCGGTGAGGTGATGGCGAAGAGCATCATCACCTACTTCCACGACGAGAAGAACCTTGAGATCATCCGTCGCCTGAGGGAATACGGCCTGCAGATGGAACTATCGGAAGAACAGACGGCTGCGACATCAGATATCTTAGCCGGACAGTCGATCGTGATCAGTGGCGTCTTTGCCCATCACAGCCGTGATGAGTATAAGGCGCTTATCGAGCAGAATGGTGGTAAGAACGTGGGGAGCATCAGCAGCAAGACGTCGTTTATACTGGCTGGTGAGAATATGGGACCTTCAAAGCTTCAGAAGGCCGAGAAGCTAGGGATAAAAATCGTGAGTGAAGAGGAGTTCCTTGAGATGATAGGGTGATCAGACCACCCCGCCCTCCGGGCACCCCTCCTACTCAGGAGGGGAAAAAGTTACTCATCCCAATAGCTGATGGTGCGACGCTGCTCGACGGTCTGGATCGTGGTGCGCTGTCCCTTCTCCCAATAGGTGAGGTTCATCTTGTTCACAGTCCAGTTGTCGTTGTCGTCGCGCTCCTGCAAGTCGTTCTTCATGCTTATGGAGACGATACACTCGTTATCCTTCGTAAACGCCTTCATACTCTGCTGGATGATCTCAAAACTGGTATTATAGCGGTATTCGTTGACCGAACGAAGACCTGTCGAGGCATTGACCAGCGTACGTTTCACCAGGCAGCCATCAGAATCATATTCGTACGTTAAGCGACTCTTCCCGCCACTCTTCTCCAGCATGGCAGCACGGACGAGATAACCACGACTGTCGTATTCACGGTCGATCAGTTCGTCGTTAGCCAAGCGGCCAGTCTCGTCGAAGTGTTCCATATCGTTCTCCGTCACAGGATTCTCCGTGATAACCTCCTGCACAAATCCCTTCATGCCCATATTCGACACATCCTTAAAATAAGGTGACGAATTCAGGTAGTAATAGCGGATGGCATGACGGCCTTCTTCATCGAGACCTGTAGACTGACGGATATAGCCATAACTGTTGAGCATATAGAGCGATCCGTCGCCTTTGGCCTTGAAGTTACCCCACTCGCGCTGCAATCGCTCTAACAAATACTTCTGGTTGCGGTCGTAGAGGTCACGGGTACGATATGGGCCACAGGTAACCACTGCGTCGGAGAGCATTTTCGTCTTCTCATTGACGGTGATCATCATCGTCGACTTGATACCATAGAAGTCGCCCTCAAAGTAGTACGTGTCTGGTTCAGGTTCCTCAGGATGCACCTGTTTGACGCCTGCATTTTCCAAGGCAGGAATAAACACGGAATCAGGGCCTTCGAGTGGAACGCCCATGATGGAGATGCTTTTAGGATCGGCAAGCGTCTGCGACCAGGCGCCTGCCGATATGATCATAGAAAAAGCGACGAATAAAAGTCTCATCATCGTTTATTTTGCAACGAAAACCACGCGACGGTTCTGGGCACGGCCCTCCTCCGTGGCATTATCGGCAATCGGCGCATACTGTCCCTTGCCAACAGCGGTGAGACGACTGGCATCGATACCCAGTTCTACGAGTTTGTCAACGATGGCCTGTGCGCGCTTCTCGCTGAGCTTCTGGTTAGACTCGGGTGTGCCTGTGGAGTCTGTGTGTCCCTGAACCTCATACTTCAACTCTGGATTCTGGTCCATCAATGTCTTGATGCGATTGATCTCAGCCATTGACTCCTCTTTAATATCGGCCTTGTTGACATCGAAGGTGATGTCGTAAGTCACGATGGTACGATACGGTGTGTGAGCCACAGCCACCTTCTTGGGCTGGCAGGAAGTCAGCGTGAGCATAGCTACGCCAAACAATGCAAAAATCAGTTTCTTCATATGTCCTTCAATTTAAAAATGATGGTTTCAATGCGCAAAATTAAGCAGAATTTCCGACACATCCAAATTTTTTGCATAATTTTGTACGTCCTTTTCAATAAAAAGCATTATCTTTGCATCCAAAACAGTTAAACTACATCAAAATGAAACGTGGACTGGTATTGGAAGGCGGTGCGATGCGCGGCTTGTTCACTTGCGGCATCATCGACGTGATGATGGAGGCAGGGATAGCACCTGACGGTCTTATCGGCGTGTCGGCAGGAGCTGCCTTCGGCTGTAACTATAAGTCGTGCCAGCCAGGCCGGGCTATCAGATACAACAAGCGGTTCGCCAAGGACAAACGCTATTGCAGCTGGCAGTCGTGGTTGAAGACCGGCAACCTCTATAATGCTGAATTCGGCTACCACATCATTCCCACACAGTATGATATCTTCGACGATCAGGCCTTCGATGAGAACCCGATGGCGTTTTATGCCGTCTGTACCAACGTAGAGACTGGCGGTCCTGTCTATAAGAAACTGGAGAAGGCCACACCGCTGACCTACGACTGGATCCGTGCGTCGGCCTCGATGCCATTGGTGTCGAAGGTGGTAGAGTTGGAAGGCCAGAAGGTGCTCGACGGTGGCGTGGCGGACTCCATTCCCCTCGCCTACTTCGAAAGCATCGGTTACGAGCGTAATGTGGTCATCCTCACCCAACCCGAGGGCTATGTCAAAGAACATAATCCGCTGATGCCCCTGATGCGCATCGCCCTGCGAAAGTATCCACGTATGATTGAGGCGATGGACAAACGGCATCTGATGTATAATGAAGAATTGGAATACGTCAGGAAGGCGGAACGTGAAGGTCGTTGTCTGGTGATCCGACCTGAGGAAAAACTGCCCATCGGACACTTCTCACATGACCCTGAAGAGATGCAGCGCGTCTACGACATCGGCACTGAAACGGGGAAGAAATACCTGGAAGTGCTGAAACGCTTTTTCGAAGCAGAAAAGACATAAAAATGTGACAAAGTTGCCAAAACTGATAAACAAACATTAAAAAAGGTTAATTTATTGGGGGATTGTCTATTATCTACATAAAAATGTACTATTTTTGAACTTTAAAATAACAAAAACAAATATAATGGAACTAAAAGAAGGTCTGCTTTTTGCAGACAGATATAAACTAATCAGACAATTGGGCAGAGGCGGATTCGCAGAAGTCTGGCTTGCCGAAGACGACTTGACTGGCGTCCAGGTCGCAGTGAAAATCTATGCCCCAGGAACAGGACTCGATGACAACGGCATCAAGATCTTCAAGGATGAGTTCGCGATGGTGTTTGACATGAACCACACCAACCTCTTGCGCCCCACTCATTTTGACTGTTGTGACCGTATGCCCTACCTTATTATGCCCCTCATCAAGAACGGCTCTGCCTTTAAGTATATCGTTGAAGGCCAGAACATTCCAGAGGAGGAAGCCTGGAAGATGCTTCACGACGTGGCAGCCGGACTGGCCTATCTGCATGAGAAGACACCTCCCCTGATCCATCAGGATATCAAGCCCGACAACATTATGATTGGTGACGAGGGACAGTATCTGATTACCGACTTTGGCATCAGTGCCCGTGTGCGCAGCACCATCCGTGGAGCCAAGGCCCAGGAACAGAGTGGCGGTACACTGGCCTATATGGGACCGGAGCGCTTCAGCACCAATCCCAGACCCATCATGGCCAGCGATATCTGGTCACTTGGTGCGATGATGTATGAGTTGATGACAGGCCTTCCTCCCTTCGGCAATCATGGCGGTATGCTCCAGAAAAACGGTGCAGACATCCCCATCATTGAGGGCGAATATTCGCAGGAACTAAAGGATATCGTGACCATGTGTCTGGCCAAAGAGACTTGGGACCGTCCGTCTGCCAGCAAGATTGAGAAGATGACCTACAATCACATACACGGCATAACGACCCCCGTACAGACGCCTGTAGAGACACCCGTTCAGGCACCCATACCTGAACCAGAACCTGTTGCCCCTGCTATGCCCAAAGAGGAACCGGTGGTTAAGGACACTGCCCAGCCTCAAGCACCCATCGTACAGCCGAATCCTATCAAAAAGAGCAAACCCATCCAGAAGGGTCCAAACAAGAATGTCATCATCGGTGCCATCATCGGTGCCGTCGTGCTGATAGGCATCTTAGTGGCCGTCTTCTCCGGTGGTGGTGAAGAGGAACAGCCTGTGGTGGTGGAAGTAGCTCCACGTGTGAACTACGACTCTATTGCACAGGTGAAGATCCAGGAAGCATTATTGATCAAGGAAGGTGCCGATACCATCATCCAGAACCATCACGATGAATATACAGACGCTTCTATATATAATAATGTGGAAGATATCTACATGAAGGCACTCGTCAAATTGGACGAGGCGATGGCTGATCAAGACTCGCTTGATGCCGGCGTGATCAGCTCTGCCCAGCAACAGCAGACAGCTATAAAGACGGCTCTTCTTGGCATCTATAAGGATCTGGATGCCGGTGCTGAATACGTTAAGGAATTCCGTATAAGGGCAGACGCTATCAAACCGCTCATAGAAGACTTACTAAACAACCAAGATAACAAAACAGACAATGACAATGATGAAGAAGACGATTAGTAAACTGATGATGATCATTGGGCTGCTGTGCTTTGCTCCTATCGTCAGCTATGCCCAGAGTGCCAGTGAATCCTACAATAATGGTGTCGCCCTGATGAACAAGGGCGACTACCAGGAAGCCATCGCCAGCTTTAAGGCATCAATGGCCATCAACAAGAGTGCAGCCAACGTGAAGAAGTGCAAGGCACAGATTGCCAAGTGTAACCGTCTCGCGAAGAAAAAGAAGAGCGGTGGCGATGGTGAGAAGAAAGAGGCAGCACCACAGAAGCAGTTGACTCTCAGTGCGTACACTTTGGCTTTTGATGCGGGCGAGGAGACAAAATACGTGGGTATCGAGACGTTGCCGGAGAGCAGTGACTGGATGGCCAACGTGGCCTCAGAACATGAGAGCTGGTGCAAACTGGGAAAGTCAATGGACGGCAAGAACCTCCAGGTGACCTGTCTGGCCAGCAGCAGTACACTGAGTCGTCAGACGGGCATCACAGTGATCTACGACCAGGTGACGCGCTTCATCAAACTGACTCAGAAAGGCAACAAGCCCCGTATCGACGCGACAAAGGCTGATGTGAAGATCAACAAGCGCAAAGGCGGTACCCAGAAGGTCGGTATCAGCTGTAACAGCGATACGCTGTACGCCGACAATAAGAACTGGGAACTCACCAAGACCCCCGAATGGTGCGAGGTGACTGCGACCAGCGGCAATGAGATTACCATCAAGGCTGATGCTATGGCGAAGAACGATCCGGATTTCAAGAGCGGACGTACCGGGTATATCCGGATTGAGAGTCAGAACGAAGAGTTTATCATCCGTGTTGATCAGAAATAACTTATATTATACCATAACTAAAATGAAAAAGTATGAGATGTAACAATTGTGGCTGGGACAATGCTCCCGGTAGTAGTGTATGCGTCAAATGCGGACATCCGCTTCAAGCAGGAGGAGCCCAATACCAGGATCCTTATCAGGGTGTCAATGTGCCGAATTATCAAGGTGGTGAAGCGATGCCACGGCCAACGGTCGTCAATGTCCAGCAGGCCGAACCAGCACCCAGACCTACCAGAATCGTCAGCAGTGCCGAACTACAGAACGCGGCAGGGCTTCATGCAACGGTTTCACAGACGCCAAAGAGTTGTCCACATTGCGGTTATCCCGTTGTAGGTGATTTTACGAGTTGCCCGAATTGTGGCACAAGCTTGGCTCCGGCTCCAACAGCCATCCAGCAGCCTATCCAGCAGCCTGTGCAACAGCCCGTCCAACAGCCAGTTCAACAGCCTGTACAAAAGGTGGCAGAAGATCTTGGGCTGGATATTGAAGAAGAAGTGAAATGCGAGAAGTGTGGCACGATGGTGTCCATTGATTTCTGCTTCTGTCCCAAATGCGGTGAGCGTATCCATCTCCCGACGGTTCGCGCCATCAAGCACAAGCCTGTCGCGCCACCAGAGCCCCCGAAGCCGAAGTGTTGTTTGACCATCATCCCCGAAGAGGGCGAGACGACGGAGGCCATCAGGAACGACTACGAGGGAGACTCCATCATACTGAACAGAGAGAACACCGAGAAGGACAACCGCACCATCACCTCCAAGGAACAGGCAGAATTGATCTGTGAGGATGGCAAGTGGTATGTGTTGAATCATAGTGAACTGGGCTCTACCTATCTTGAGGCAAACCGTAAACTGGCGATTGAGCCGGGAGATGTGATTGTCTTGGGAGACAGGAGATTCAGGTTTGAGCCACAGAATGAAACGGATTGACACAGAAGAGAAGACTAACAGAGATTAAACGTGAGTACGACCTATCAAGTTGTAGACAGATGTGACTTCCAGCCTGGAAATGTCATCGACGGCAGATACAGCGTCAGGAAATCCCTCGGTGAGGGTTCTTTCGGCGCAGTCTATCTGGTTGAAGACGGCCGGGGTGAGAAGTATGCCCTGAAACTCCTGAGGCTGTGGGAGGTACCGGCTGAGATACGCCAGCCACTCATGGACCGCTTTGAGATGGAGTTCAAGACGGGGCAGATAGACTGTGACAACTTGGTACGTTCCTTGAGTTACGGCATCGTTGGCGGCAATCCATATATCGTGATGGAGTACTGTCCGGGTGGAGACCTGGAGCCCTTGCTCGGCAAGCCCGACAGCAGAACCCCACAGATCTGTCAGGATATACTGATCGGTCTCAATGCCCTACACGATAGAGGAAAGGTACACCGTGACCTCAAGCCCGAGAATGTCTTGTTCAAGCAGAACGGCAAGGCTGCCCTGACTGATTTCGGAATCTCCGGAGACCGTACGCACCGTATGACACAGCGCAACATCTTCGGCAAACCCAACCAGATCTTCGGCACCTATGCCTATATGCCTCCTGAACAGGTGACACGGGCCAGAGGTGGTGCGACGGTACTGCCCACAACGGATATCTTCTCTTTCGGTGTGCTCGTGTTCCAGCTTCTGACAGGACAGTTGCCTTTCGGCACATTGGAAAGTCACAATGATCTGGCGGAATATCAGAAGCGCGGCAAGGATGGCATCTGGAACCGCGGCCTGTTGCAGAATGTACCTAACGGTCAGCAATGGACACGAATGATCGAAGGTTGTCTGACACCTGACTTTAAAGAGAGGCTGCAATCGGTACAGGAGGTCTCCCGACTGGTTCCTCAGACCACCCCACCCTACGGGCACCCCTCCTACTCAGGAGGGGAAGGTAATACCCCAAGGGCTGTCAGGATGGTGCAGTCATATGCGCCCCAGCAGCAGACACGGGGATTCCAGTTAAGGATATTGCAGGGAGAAGAATACGGCAAGACCTATAATCTGAGTCAGATGGCTGATGCAGGACGTAGGATCCTCACCGTAGGCAGGCAGGCGGGAAATGCGATTACGGTCAAGTCTGACTTCAGCGACTTCATGTCACGCTTCCACTGCACCATCGAACGGGACGGAGGACACTGGGTGATCCGTGACGGTCAGTGGCGGAAAGAGCTACGCCAGTGGGTGAACTCCACCAACGGCACTTACGTGAATGCCAAGCCTGTCACGCAGAATGGCTTCTATCTGAAAACTGGTGACATCATCGCCATTGGCGACGTCACCATGAGATTTGAAAATTTTTAGTAACCCTATTAATTATAAATTTATGGAAACTCAAAACAGTTACAAACGCACAGTAGCCGGCTCAGTAGGAGCAGGCATGGGTGCCATCTTCAATGGATCAGGACGTACTTATTACATCCTGGAGCACAAGACCAGCAGTAAGTATCACAGTGCTGGTGAGTCACAGAAAATCATCATCGACCAGATTGAGATCGGTCGTGATGCCTCTTGTCAGGTTCGTTACGACGAATCGTTCGACACCGTCAGCCGCAAGCACGCTGCCATCGTCCGCGACGGCAACAACTGGCAGCTGGTCCATTTGTCTCAGTCGAATCCGACACTGGTGAACGGCCGTCCGATTCAGGGAACGTACTATCTGCAGTCTGGTGATGAGATCCAGCTCTCCGTGAACGGTCCGCGTCTCGGCTTCATCCAGCCGCAGGGCAAGCAGGGACTCACCTCAAGCATTAAGCTCACCGAGCGTATGAACCTGTTCCGCCAGCAGGCACTCCGTCCCTATCGCCGTGCTATCTGGGCTCTCTCGGCATTGCTGATCCTGGCTATTGTCGGCTTCGGTGCATGGAACTACAAGCTCAGCCTCGACAACAAGGCGCTCCGTCAGGAGATGGCGATGTATCAGGTGAAACTCGACTCACTGGCAACGGTGAAGCAGAACCTGATGCAGGAAGAGCAGCAGCTGAACGAACAACTGGCTACGGCTCCTAAGGCCCAGCAGGAGGAGATCAAACAGAGGATCGTGTATGTGAGAAGTCAGTTGTCGAGCGTGGCCAATGAAGCCAGCCGCTATCAGACACAGTTGGCACAGACCCGTCAGAAGGCCATCGCCAGCGGTGCTTTCGATGATGATGATCCGTACGATGACGGCAGCGAACTGAGTAGGAACAACTCTACAGGCGGTATGATCAATCCTTCGGAAGAAGGAGAGTCGTCTGCTACGATTGCCTCCATCGGTGATCCAGACATCAACCATAATGTGGTAGGCCCGAGCACGGATGTTGCCGGTGAGGCTGCTGCACATGAAGGTGCATACAACGCCAATCCTACTGCCCACGGTGATGCCAGCGGTACCATCCGTGACTACTACAACCACATTTATACGCTGAAGATCCGCCGTATCACCTGCGAACGTGACGGACGTTCCTTCGACCCGGGTATTTCGCTGACAGACGTAATCTGCGGTACCGGCTTCGTACTGAGCAACGGAACCTTCGTTACTGCCCGACAGAACATCCAGCCGTGGATCTTCTTCAGAGAGCTCGGTGGCAGATGGCGTGAGCTGATGGCTAACTATGTGGCCCTGGGATTCAAGGTCATTATCGAATACGATGCCTACAGCACCAAGGGAACTGCCCACAAGCTGTCGTTCAACAACCTCGACTTCCTGGTTGATGAAAGCGGTGATGTGACAGAGGAGACCATCGACATTCTGAAAGATGTCCGTGTACGCATCAAGGACAACGGTATCGATATCCGTAGCAGTGAGCTGAAGCGCAGGACCATCCGCGTATGGACACCACGTTCACAGTGTTTCGCCCTGCTGCCTGGCAAGGGGGGTGCCGGTATTCCTTACGATGCAGGAGCATCTCTCGCCAGCGATGGTGGTACCGAGGTTCAGGTTGCCGGATTCAAGGATAATCCCAACATCCACGACTTGTCGAATTACATCAGCTATTTCAAGTCAAGCACTTCACGCACAGACACTTATGGTGGTACCATCGTGCTTCAGGATGCTAACCGCAACCCAGGATTCCTTGGATCACCTGCATTCCTGAAAGAGAAAGACGGTTCTTACCGTGTCATCGGTGTGATGGTAGGAAGACTTCGCGGTGAAGACAAGCTCGTTCCCATCGCAAAATGTAACAAATAATAACGTATTATGTCAGATATTAAATTCAAGTTGGCTGCGGGGACAAATGTCGGACTCATCCGACAGAACAACGAGGATAACTTCGTTGTATGCAGCAACCTCATGACCTCAGACTGGATGATTCCCCAAACCAGTGAATTTACTGAGCTTGGTGAGTATGGTGTACTGTTGGTAGTTGCCGACGGTATGGGTGGAGCAAATGCCGGCGAGGTGGCTTCGGCCATTGCCGTGGAGACCATCCAGAAGCTGTTCGTTCCGGAACAGTTAGCGGCAGCTGTCGTTTCAGACAAATCCATCCAAGAGTTTATGAAGGCTGTGGTAAAGACTGCCGACTTGAATATTCTTCACCGAAGCCAGGAAGACAGCAGTACCCGCGGTATGGGTACTACTGCCGTCTTGGCTTGGATTCTCAATGACAAGGCGTATGTCTGTTGGTGTGGTGACAGTCGGTGCTACGTCCTCAACAAGCAAAAGGGACTCATCCAATTGTCGAAAGACCATTCCTATGTCCAGGAACTTGTCGACAAGGGAGAGCTGAATCCAGAGCTGATGCACGACCATCCGTTGTCGAACGTTATCACCCGCTGTCTGGGTGACATGGAGAAACGTGCAGAACCCGAGACACGCATCTACCAGTTGCACAACGGCGACATCATCATGCTCTGCAGTGACGGTCTCTGTGGCCTCTGCCACGACGATGTGATCCTCGACACCATGATCAAGTATCACCAGGATCCAATGGACTGTAAGAACGAGTTGATCTCTGCCGCACTCTCCGCCGGTGGATATGACAACGTGACTATCGCCCTCTGCAACATTGAGATGGAAGGAGATGAAGATACCAGTGCGGCTGAAGAGGAACAGGATTCATCAGAAGAATCACAAGAAGAGACTGATGGTGAAACTGATACTCAGGAATCGGAAGAGCTCTCCAGTACTGTCCGTTCGGAGAAGATCCGCCCCAGGAGAAAGTTCAAATGGCTCATTTGCCTGCTCATCCTGTTTATAGCCGCTGGGGTATACGTCTATTTTGCCAAGGAATGTGAGCCTATCCGCAACACCATCGTTGGAAAAATCAGTGACTTGATATCAAATATTAAACAATTTAAAAGCTAAACAATAATGAAAAAGATTCTTTTATCACTCGTAGCAATCGTCATGATCGGACTCGCTTCCGTATCATGTGCAAGTCATAGTCATACGACATACCGTTCTTATTCGGAGGGTGCTCCCCTTGAGAGTCAGGGCGCCTGGAAGCGTTGTGCTGTCTGCGACGGCAAGGGTTCTTGTAAGTCATGCAAGGGAACAGGCCGTATCAGTGGCGACAACTGCCGCAGCTGTAAGGGTTCGGGTAAGTGCCCCACCTGCAAAGGCAATGGCGGTTATGAATTGTCAGATTAAATGAACCATTAGGAGTGATGACAGGCTGTCAAAAGTCTTGTCGTCACTCTTCACCTGATCATCAAGACGAATGAAGTTAGTTGAAGGAAGCATCATCGCGGAGCACTATCAGCTGCTGAGACAACTCGGAAGCGGCAGTTTCGGTGACGTATGGCTGGCACACAATATGCTGGCAGACATCGACGTGGCCATCAAGTTCTACGGTACCCTCGATGAGAAAGGCATTGAGGATTTCCGCAATGAATTCAAGATTGCCTACCGTCTGCGTCATCCGAACCTCTTGAACATCAATCACTTTGATGTCTACGAGAACTGCCCTTATCTGGTGATGCCCTATTGTGCCCACGGCTCCGTCAACCGTCAGATCGGAAAGATGCCAGAACAGGAGATCTGGAAGTTTGTGCTCGACGTGTCTGGCGGACTGGCTTTCCTTCACAGTCAACAGCCTCCCGTCGTCCATCAGGACATCAAGCCCGACAACATCCTCGTCACTAGCGACGGCCGCTATGTCATCTCTGATTTCGGCATCAGCCGCACCTTCCGCACGAAGATGAGCCGCACCAACAACAGCAGCAGCTCGGGCACCATCGCCTATATGGGTCCGGAACGATTCTCAGAGAAGCCGATGATCGTGCTGGCCAGCGACATCTGGGCCTTCGGTATGACGCTCTACGAGGTGATGACGGGCGACGTGTTGTGGGAAGGTATGGGTGGCTGCGTGCAGCTCAACGGTGCCCGCATTCCGTCCATCAGCAGAAGATTCTCACCCGAACTGGCCAACCTCGTCACCAGCTGTCTGGCAGCAGAGACCTGGAACCGACCTACGGCCACCCAGATCAATGAGTATGCTACGGCAATGCTCCAGCACAAGCCCGTGCCCCAGCTCCCCCTTCAGGACATCACGCCAGAACCGGCTCCCACACCTATCCCCACTCCTATCCCCACTCCTATCCCCGAACCCATTCCTGAGCCTCAGGAGATGGTTCGCAAAGAAACACCTGTCTCCCACTCCGACATAGCTGCAAACCGCAGAAATGCCATCAACAGCCGCATCAATAAGAGCAAGTCCTACACGCCTCAGACTGGTGCCGGCGACAATTCCCTCCTCAAGCGAGGACTGCTGATAGCCGCTGCCGTCATCTTCGGCATCCTGCTGATTACAGGCGGCACCATGTTTATCAGCGAGATCAACGAACAGCAAGACTATCTCTCTTGCAAGACCATACAGGACTACGAGCAGTTCATCAAGGATCACCCCAACTCTTCGTATGTAAAGGAAGCCAGACAGCATATCGCCTCGATGACAGGCAATCCGGCTCCCCAGCCCTTGATGGAAGACACTCATCCTGACAACCCCAAACCGGCAGAAAATGCCAAGAACGCTTCGCAACCGAAGACCACCATATATGTCACCGAGAACAATGAGCCGAAACAGCCTGAGCCAGAGAAGGTCGAAGAGCCGGAACCCGCTCCTGCTCCAGTTCCAGCTCCGGCTCCCAAACGCCCGAAGGTATCCCCTGACGACCAGGACTTCTATAAGTGTGTGACGGCCCGTGACTATGACAGCTATCTGCGCAAATATCCACAAGGTAAGCACCGTGCAGAGGCAGCCGAGGCTTTGGCAGGCCTCGTCAAGCAGGTGAATCACGCACCCCAGGGACAAGTCTTGGAAGAGATCACTCCCGGGACATCAGGCCCGCCACCTATGGTAGATGGTTCTGATCTCAATATGAGGAATACCGGCACCTCCATCAATTTGCATCTTGGCGGTGGTGGCGGTGGATTCAGCCGAGTCTCTTCAGGCGGCCCTGCCCGTGGCGGCGGTGGTCCCCGGGGCGGCGGAATGCAAAGCGGCGGCAGTTCACGTGGCGGCGGTATGCACAGCGGAGGCAGTTCGCGCAGTGGTGGCAGTACCCGCAGCAGTGGCTCTCGCGGCGGCGGCTCACAAAGCGGCGGCGGTGGAACACGCGGCAGACTTTCAAGATAAATTAACAGACAAAAGATATGAAGACAATCAGACTTACAGCAGTAGTATTCCTACTCACGATGTGTCAGGCTTCGTTCGCACAGTACGATGACGACGGGTACTATCATCCCGGATACGACGCCTCGCATTCGTCAACGCGGTACTCCAGTTACCAATCCACCAATTATCTCGATACCTATGAGTATGGGTGGTGTAACTTCTATGGCGAGTATTCTCCCCTGAAGAATTACACGACTGCCCCTGGCGATGATGACTTGCTTTTCCATACCGCCACCATCGGCTTCAGCTACAACTACGTCATCTACCCGACACCTGTCACTTTTGAGTTGGGCTTCGAGGCTTCCGGTTCATGGTACTCGGAACGCAATAAGAACGGAACGAAGGATGGCCTGGACTTTTACTCTGCCAGGATCCCCCTCAACATCGGCTTCCGCTTACCTGTTGCCGAAGGCTTCTGGATTCTCCCATACGGCGGCATCAACGTGAAGTGGAATATTTATGGTGAGCAGCGTGTCACGGATGCGAATGGACGCACAGAAAGGTGGAAGATCTTCTCCCAGTACGATATGTACAATAGCGACTACAATCGCTGGCAGCTGGGCTATCAGGCAGGCGTGAAGTTTATTGTTGGCAACTGCGTCTCCATCGGTGCTGCCTGGAAGTCCGACATCACCTCATTCTGCACCTATTGGGATAAGACAAGAAGCCAGGAAGAGAAAGAACGCTTCCGTGGTTTCGCCTTTTCACTCGGTTACATCTTTTAATATATAACAATGGCAATATTTGACGAACGATACGAACAAGAAGAACTACTCGGGCGAGGCGCCTTCTCTGAGGTCTGGAAAGTCAAGGACATCCAGACGGGAGTGACCCTTGCCCTGAAAATCTATAATCCGACAACCGGCATCGACGAGGACGGTAAGGACATGCTGACCCATGAGTTCGCGCTCATGGTGAATGCTAACCACAAGAACCTGCTGCGCCCGCTGTTCTTTGCCATCAGTGGCGACCGTCCCTACCTCATACTCCCTTTCTGCGAACAGGGAAACATCGGTAAGATGGTCGGCAAGATGGATGAGGAAGAGGCGTGGAAGCTTCTGCGCGACTGCGCGAGCGCCCTCTCCTATCTTCACGGCATGAATCCTCCGGTGCTCCATCAGGACATCAAGCCCGCCAACATCCTGCTCAACGACAACGGCGACTACATGCTCACCGACTTCGGTGTCAGCACCCAGGTCAAGCAGTCGCTCAGCCGTGTGTCGCATCAGGACATGGCCCTGCTCTCTGCAGGCACGATCTCCTATATGGCGCCAGAGCGGTTCTCCCGCAATAATTTGCCCGTGATGGCCAACGACATCTATTCGCTTGGCTCCACCGTCTACGAGCTGACCACCGGCTCGCTGCCCTTCGGTGTCGACGGCGGCCTGCTGCAGCGTAAGGGCGCAGAGATCCCCGAACTGCCGGGCAATTTCTCTCCCCTGCTGAAGAAGACGCTCGACAACTGCCTGCAGGAAGAACCCTGGCAGCGTCCGACGGCCGAGCAGTTGGAAGAGACTGCAACGCGCGCCATCCGCCATCCCGAACTGCGCAACGCCGTTCCCAATACGGAACCTGCAGCAAAGGCAACGACCATGCAACTGCCGGAAGAATATCTGCAACCCGCAGGCAGACCGGCCAGCAGCATAGGCGAGACCGTCGCCAGTCCGGCCGAGAGTCCTGCTGACAGTCCCGTCAAAGGCACTGTCGTAGGCTCCTACCCTCCTGGTGTCTATCCTACAGAACCGAAGAAATCCAGCAAGACGCTCTATATCATCATTGCCGTTGTCGTCATCGCGGCCTTGGCCGCCGGTGGATACTTCCTGCTCGGCAATGACCAGCCTTCGGCAGCAGTAGAGGAAACACCCGCCATCAGTGCCGACTCGCTGAAACGACTCGCAGAGGCACAGGAGTTTGAAGCCTGCATGGCTATGTTCAATCAGGACAGTCCCGACAGCATCCAGAACGCCATCGGCCGCATGGCGGCACTCGCACAGGAAGGCAACAAGGACGCCATTCACGAGATGGCCTACACCTACGCCTGGATTCCCAACGATACGGAGTCTGACCGCCGCAAGCGTCTGCTCGGACTTGAGATCAACAGCAACGGCATCCCCTCGACGGAGATCAACCAAGTGGCCATCCAGTGGCTGGAGAAATCCATCGCTGTATCCGACTCTGCCGACTACAAGTCGCTCTACTGGCTGGCGTTCTACTATCTGAACAGCATCGTCGTCAATCAGAATTTCGACAAGGCCAGCCAGTTGCTCCAGGCTGCCAGCCGTCAGGCCGAACAGAGCCAGGACTTCGTGTTCAAGGAAAAAATCGATGAGACCATCAAGCAGATCAACAGCTTGTAAAAGGGAAAAAAAGTAAAAAGGTAAAAAAGTAAAAAATAGTACATAGATGAGAAAGTTCATTTTCACTCTTTCATTCCTTAACCTCTTCACCTTCACGGCCGCCACAGCGCAAGTAGCCAAGTGGGTGATCCATCCGTCGTACGACCATATCCGTATGCTCGGCGACGGCTACTACATCGTGTCACAGAACGACAAATACGGCATCCTCGACGCCACGGAAAAAGAGATCGTGCCGCTGCAATACGACAGCATCTCCCCATTCAACTCGCACATGGGCCTGCTCTTCAATGACGGTAAGTGCATCGGCTATACGAGCGACAAGGGCGAGGTTCACGACTTCTCCGCCCATCAGTTCAAGCTCGGCAGCATGAGCCGCTTCTCTGATGGCTACCTGGCTGTGTATAACCCAACCGGCTACTGGTATGTACGCGCCGAGGACGGCAGCGCCCTTGGCCCCTTCGCCTACGCCTCGCCCTTCTGTGAGGGCTATGCATGGGTGCGCGCCCCCAAGTCGATGAAGCATGTCCTCGACGGCGGCTTCACCTATGATGTCATCGACGCCAAGACCAGCCAGCCCGCAGAACTGAACCTGGGCGAGGAGTACGACCGCGAGGACATCGACTTCGTCTCTGCGTGCAGCAACGGCAAGAGCATCATCGTGCTGAAGAAGCGCTTCTACGAATACGAATACAAGACAGGCAAGCTGACACCCATGTCGACCGACGGCGATCCTGAGAACAAGAAAAGCCGCGTCACCGCCAACGAGCGCCCCGTGAGAGTGAATACCGAGGCGAAGGGCTACAGCATCACGTTCAAGCAGGGCACGATGACCTTTGACCACCTGATGCGCCTGACGGGCATCGGCTACACCGGCCAGCCCTCTCGGACGATCAGGGTGCCGCAGGAGACTGTCCCCGAACCGCAAAGCACCATCAAGGCCATCGTCTATAACGGCACACAGCTGCTCGGACTGCAATGTGAGGGCAAGGAAGTGCTGCCCGCCCAGTTCGACGACGTGACGAAGGTTTGGGGCAATGAGGCGCTGGTCTCGCAGAAGGGTAAATTCGGCGTCGTCGCCATCGACCCCAAGGCATCGTGCCGCTTCGTGCTCAACGAGGGCCTCGACATCGGCTTCGAGCACAAGACGGCCAAGAGCAACATCAAGGTGGTCTGCCCGCCCTACATGACACTCTCGCTGATGACGCTGACGAGCGCCGACGACAACTGCCGCATCAACATCGACACGCGCCGTGAGAATGTCAACGTCGAGACTGCCGTGCTCAGCTATGAGACCACGCTCAACATTCCCGAGGAGATCGGCCTGGAGCGCACACCCTCGACGGTGAAGTTCTCGCTGAACTACGACGGCCTGAAGTTCTCACCCGCCATCATCCCCTATAACAAATGGTATATCAACAACTACGCCGTGGAGATGCTCTCGCACCAGATGACCGGCTCCGTGCTCACCGCTGAGATCAGCATCCGCAACACCGGCAAGCGCGACGGCATGAACTATTTCCGCGATGTGAACATCGAGGCCGAAGACTCCGTCGTCTGCTCCTTCAGCAAGATGACCGAGGAGATCTACACCGCCCGCATGTTCGGCTGGACGCATCCCACCGTGCGCTTCAATGTCGATATCACCGAAGACGGCTGCCCCACTATCTCCTACCCCTTCGAGGTCAATGTGCGCGGCGGCGGTCAGGCTGCTGCCAAGGAGAGCGACGGCGGCGAGAGCAAGAAGCCAGCCATCGTCAACGGCAAGGGTAAGGTGAAGAAGACCACCAAGAGCAGCAAGCCGCAGCCGAAGAAGGACGAGAAGAAGGTGCTCTTCGTGCCGAAATGACACTGACCGAATGAGAATAGACATCATCACCGTACTGCCGGAGATGCTCGAGGGCTTCGTCCACGAGTCCATCCTCGCGCGGGCAGAGAAGAAGGGACTGGCGGAGATCCGCCTGCACAACCTGCGGGACTACACGCTCGACAAGTGGCGTCGTGTGGACGACTACCCATATGGCGGCTCTGCGGGCATGGTGATGCAGTGCGAACCCATCGACCGTTGCATCTCAGCCCTGAAGGCCGAGCGCGACTACGACGAGGTCATCTTCACCTCGCCCGACGGGGAGCGCTTCGACCAGCACATCGCCAACGAGCTCTCGCTGAAGGGCAACCTGATCATCCTCGCCGGCCACTACAAGGGCATCGACCAGCGCATCCGTGACCATCTCATCACCCGCGAGATTTCCATCGGCGACTTTGTGCTCACCGGCGGCGAACTCGTGGCAGCGATGATCGCAGATGCCGTCATTCGCGTCGTCCCCGGTGTCATCGGCGACGAACAGTCTGCCCTCTCCGACTGCTTCCAGGACGATATCCTCGCCGCTCCCATCTACACGCGCCCTGCCGACTACAAAGGCTGGAAGGTTCCCGATATCCTATTGAGCGGCAACGAGGCCAAGATCCGCGAGTGGGAACTCGACCAGGCTATGGAGCGCACCCGCCGCCTCCGGCCAGACCTGCTGAAAGACTGATAGGCTTGTCCTTATTCTAATATCATCAAAATACCGCACCTTTGTAGCGTTTCATGGTAAATGTATGAAATATCCTTTAGGTGTACAGAGCTTTGGAAGCATCCGGAATGACGGATACATATACATAGACAAGACGGCTCTTGTCTATCAGATTGCAATACGCCAAGCCCTTCGAAAACGACAGCCGTCATATCT
>JAEEGK010006656.1_pt1 | contig 27751 bp, 27 predicted proteins | sample 8958771 | NCBI WGS metagenome assembly JAEEGK01 (sample SAMN16246547, study PRJNA631951) | gut metagenome | biome: gut microbiome; feature: rumen; material: SC-attached | host: Bos | place: Iran: Karaj | collected 2018-10 | reverse complement strand
CCGGCGCCCCCCTCGATGAAGTTCAGCTCGAACTCCTTGTGCTGGTGCACCGGATAGGTGAATTCGGACTTGTGCCGCTCCACGATGTAGAAGAAGTCCTTCTCCGACAACGGGGTGATTTCTTTCAGGACGTCGCTCATAAGGGTCTCTTTGTTACAAAGATATCACTTTTTCGCGGAATTGTACCATCGCGACATTTGCAAGGAAACGGGGATTTGACTATTTTTGCCGAACAAACGGCCGAAAGCATGGACTCCGGGCAGCAGCATATCAGTTGGTTCGTCGTCATCACCCGATGGGGGCAGTGGAAAAAGATTTCCGAGCGGCTCACCGCCCTGCGGATCCGGCATTTCATTCCATCGACCTACAACACCCTCGTATTCTTCCGGACGGAAAAGAAACGGGCGTTAGACCTAGTCAATGCCGGCGAGGTGAAAGGACGCTTCATCGTGGACCACGGCACCCGGGCCATCCTGGAAGTACCGGAGAAGCAAATGGAGGCCTTCATCAAGGTCGTTACGGAGTATCCGGACACGCCCGTGACCTCAGAGTTCCCCATAACGAAAGGAACCCGCGTACGTGTGGTGCGAGGGCCTTTAAAGGGTATTGAAGGTGAAGTGGAGGAGACCCCGAACGGGGTTCAGTTGATTGTTGCGATCCAGTCGCTAATTTGCGCAAGGATTACGATTACGCGGGCGGATGTCGTGCCTATAGATACCCCTTGAACTTTCGCCAGACAAACTGGCTTATACGCGCGAAAGGTGACCAGATGACCTCACGGGGGTAGTAGCGGAGGTTGGAGAAAACGCGGCGGTTCTTGCGGAGGAATTTGGCCCATTTGGTTTCTCCCTCATAGGTATAGTTCCGCTTGTCCATAATGCCAAAGTTACCCATGGCAAAAGAGTCGTTAGCGAGTTTTTTGCCATGTTTCTTGTCTGGAGGGCACAAAAGAAACTCGTCCTCCAACCCGAAGCTGTACCACATGCAGGTCATCACGCTGGCCGTAAAGCGTTTCATGCCTAAACGCTTCAAGGTTCTCATTACCGGCTCGCGGTCAGACGGGGCGAGATTCTTCAGGATGTAGTAATAATCCATCATCTGACGCATGCCAAGACCACCTTCCAGATAATGGCGGAACATATGGGCCATACAGAAGACAGCGTTGAACTTGACGTCCGGGTAGGTGATGGAGACATCATCGCGAATGGGTGAATTCTTTTCGAAAAACCGCTGCAGACGAGCATTCGTGAAGGGATTGTACATCTTGCTGGGATGGAAATGTATTTCCACTTCCGTGTCCAGGAAGATGCCCGCCTTGCATTCTTGATAAATGATGTCGTAAATGTTGATATCGGCATCTCGGAATGAACGGATGATCTCGTCCCGGTCTCCGGCAATCCATAGGTCGATGTCTCCGCACATACGTCGCTCGGGGTTGGGATATAGATGTGCCAGACCCGTTCCTTTGAGGATGCAGCCATGAAGGCCCAAGCGATCCAGCAACGCTTCAAGTTCGGCGAAATGGCTCTCATGGGTATGGTAAATCCGAGCAATCTTGGCAGTTTTATCATCCCATTCCCTCAAAATCTCCTCCGGCGGCCGCTGATGCTCCGGAACCAGATGGGCACCGTCGTTCAAAGGGCCGACCAAAGCCTGTCGATGCGACAGAAAATACAAATACTTCCAATCTTTCGGGGTCGGGTCCTTCTCGAGAGAAGACGCCCGGCCCAGCGAGATCAGAAGCAGATTCCTGAATGGATGCATGAATTATCTGCGGTCGTCCCATCCGAAAGGATGGTGCGACAACGGGAGTTTTGCTAGCGGATGATAATCGCCGACCAGGCCGATGGGCGTTGCATTGCGGATCTGGCTTACAATCTCGATGCAAGGCCGAGCCTCGCCAATACGGAAACCGTTTCCAGCGAGAATCTGACGGTAACTCTCGGTATGGAGCTCGGTGAACCCCTGGGAGAACTCGAATTCACTACCGTCGATAGACAGCGTCCGATAAGTACGCTTCTCCCCCTGTACGGCATTCTCCGGCAGGCAATCGGCATTGATGCTTAGGAAATAACGGACACGGGCCTTTTTGAGGCCGAGGTAACCCGCCACCCGGTCGAAACTCATCACATGGACGATGTTCTCCTGCACCGGGCCGAAGATCCACTGCAGCATGTCGTAGAAGTGCACGCCGATGTTGGTAGCAATACCGCCGCTTTTGTGGACATCGCCCTTCCAGGAAGTGTAGTACCACTTGCCCCGGGAAGTGATGTAGGTCAGATCAACGTCGTAGACTTTATCCGCAGGGCCCTCGTCCACCTTCTTCTTAAGAGCGACAATCGCCTCATGCAAGCGAAGCTGGAGGATGTTGTATGCTTTGTGGCCGGTTTCCTCCTCCACCTTCTGGAGGGCGTCGATGTTATAAGGATTCAGCACAACCGGCTTCTCGCAAATGACGTCGCATCCCAGACGCAGACCATAACGGATGAACGCATCGTGCGTATAGTTGGGCGTACAGATACTCATCCAGTCCAGCGGCCGGTCGCTCTGCATCTGCTTAGAGCAGAAACGATCGAACAATTCGTGCTCAGTAAAGAAGGAACACTCCGGGAAGAAACTGTCCAGACGGCCGACGCTGTCGAACCTGTCATAGGCCGCCAACAGGTTGTTTTCGGTATCTTTGATCGCTTTTAAATGACGGGGTGCGATGTAACCCGCCGCCCCGATCAATGCAAAATTTGCCATTAGCTATGCTTCTTTCTCTTCTGACTCGGACTCTTTGTCCTTGCTCTTATGGTGGTGCCGATGATGCTTTTTCTTCTTGCCGTCCTCGTCGTCATTGGCATAGCCGTAGCCATAGCCGTAGCCATAACCATAGCCGTAACCGTAGCCATAACCATAGCCGTAGCCGGCACCATATCCGTAGCCATATCCGCCGTATCCCTTACGCTTGCTGAGTTCGATGCCGTTCAGGATGATCATCATATTCGGGAACTGATTATTGTTCTTGAGTTCCTGCAGATCAGGCAGCATCCGCTTGTCCACGAGCTTGGAACGGAGGATAAACACGGTCACGTCTGCAAAGCGACGAAGGATTGTAGCATCGGCGACAATTCCGGCAGGAACAGCATCGATGAGGATATAGTCATATCTCTCCCGGAGAATGTCCATAAGGTTATCCAGCCGCTTGCTGGAGATAAGTTCTGCCGGATTCGGAGGGAGCGGACCGGAAAAAATAGTATCCACACCGGGAGCAAATACATCGTGCGAGATAATGCTTTCAACATCATCCAGCTTGCCGGACAGATAGTTCGACATACCGGCCAATTTACGGGAAGAAATATTGTGCGTCAACGTTCCCTTTCGTAAGTCAAGGTCCAGTAGGATAACTCTCTTCTCCACCTGGGCAAGACTCGCAGCCAGATTGGTCGTAAGGAACGTTTTACCGGACCCCGCCATCAAGGAAAGGAAGAGGTAGGTCGTGGATTTTTGACCTGGTATGCGGGTGAAGTCCACATTGCTTCGCAAAATGCGGAATGCCTCCGTAAGGGCATCACGTCCCTTGTCCACCACGACAAGATTGCGATCATCCTTTTTATCTTTAGCAGGAATCTCTCCCAACACAGGAATGTCGGTATACGCCTCAACATCTTTACGGAAGCGGACCTTTGTATCCAAGATGCGACGGAGTACGAATACAAGGACCGGGATAAGCAAACCGATAAGCAAGCCTAGCAGGATGCTCTTTCGGGTATTGGGAGATATCGGCAAGGGATTCACGCGAGCCTTATCAATGATTTTCGCATTTCCTTCAATAGAAGGCTGGCTGATGAGAAGCTCCTCGCGCTTGCTCAAAAGCGTCAAGTATAACTGCTCCTTAATCCCCTGTACACGCGAAATATTGTCGATATAAAGCTGTCCGCCAGGGACTTGACGAATACGCTCATTCGCCCGGTCTCCGATTTCCTGTACGCTGCTCATCTTCTGACGGATGGCGCCGATATAAGTGGACAACAGTTGATTCAAATTACTTTTGAGCGAAGCCTGTTCAAGACGCATATCCTGAACAACCGGATTGTTGGTTGTTCCCGACTCCCTGTACTTGTCCAATTTCAAGACAAGATCATTGAAACGACTGATTGTCGCTTTGATGTTTTCATCATCAATATTGATGGTGACAGGAAACAACTTGTTATCCGTATTGCTATTCGTCAGCTCTATCAAATACTGAGCATGGGAAATCTGTGCACGTAATCTCTCAACCTCTTCAGAAGACTCAATGCTCTGCGCCATATAGGCCTGACCATAATCCTGGATATTCAGGAGCTGGTTATCCCGTTTGAAACTGGCGATTTGAGATTCTTTGGCGCCCAAATCACGATCCAGTTGCGTAATGCGCTCATTAATATAGTTTGAAGTCTGCTGGATAATACTCTTCTTCTCGACAATGGTCCCCTCGTTGTACACGGCAATCATCTCATTCAGAATGTCGGCAGCTCGTTCGGGGGAAGTATCTTCAAGAGAGAAATTAACGATGCCATCGGAAGAGCTGTTCCGCTCCACCACCACCTTTTGGCGGTACATGCTCGCTACATCCTCAATATTCAAATGGGAAACCGTGATGGGATTATCATAGAATAGTTCGCGAAGAGCCCACGTAGGACGGACTGCAATACGACCTAGAGAAGTACTGACCGTATCGCCGAGATGTCCCTTGACCACAGGGTCTTCAGCAATCTGAATGACGAAAGTGGAATCTTTGTCCAAAGTGATCAGGAAGGACGCATAGTCATTATCCTTCACATCCAACATTTTCACTACGATCGGCGACTCTTTATACAGGTCCCGAGTGCGCTTGACAAGTTTCGTCTTGTATTTGTAAGTGGTGCCAAGCCCAAGTCGTTTTGCCACTTCAAGCATTGGAGACTCGGCACGAATGACGATGATCTCGTCATTAATAGCGTTCATCGTCGTGGCAATACGCCGGTTAGTGATATTCTCCAGCATGGAAGCACCGTTGTCCAAACGGTTCTGCGTGATGGAGTTAATCTTAATCTTCGCATGGCTCTCGTAAATCCGGTCGGCGCGATCACTATAGTAATAGGCAATAGCTGCACCTACAAGCGCACATAAAACAAGCCAATGTAAATTGCGGACAATCGTATAAAATATATCCTTACCCGAAAGAGAATTAGCATCTTTCTTTTCAAGGAAGGAGAAATCGGTATCTTCGTTATGTGTAGACATAATTACGAAATAATGAGCTTATTTATTCCTGCTTGAATAAAGTTGATAAGTCACATAAAGTGAAGCGATACTGATCAATGTAGAGAATGTTGAGATAATGGGGCTCCATTGGCTATAAGATTCCATGAAATTCCGATAGCTGGTATTCTGAGTAATAATGAAATCATTCTGCTGAAGCATAAAGAACGGATCGCGGAAAACCTGAGAGGAGCGCGGATCCAAATAACGGGAGACCATCTTCCCATTGACCTCGCGCATGACCATGATCTTATTGCGATTGGTGTAGACGTTCATATCTCCGGAAAGAGCGAGGGCCTCCAAAAAAGTACAACGCTCATTAGGGACCGTTATTGCTTTACCGCCATTAGAACCCAGGAAAAAAATCTTGAAACTTCGGAAACGGACGAGCACATAAGGATCACTGATATACCCACCATCAATAAGCATCTTCTTGACAGTTTCTTGAAGTTGAAGCCGAGTTCGGCCAGCAGCTTGGATTGTTCCAAGAACGGGTAATTCCAAATTTCCATTCTGATCCACAAGATATGCGACACCACTATTCGCATTAATGAATGCCGTATTATTGTTTCCCGAAAGGTTGAAAGGACGAGCAAGATCCGTATCAAAACTTGAAACAAAGACATCTAACTCATCATAAGGACTGATAACCGCCTCAAACTTGTCCTCCAGCTCAATCTGCGTATTGTGCTTCATATCCTGGAGATAAGCAACTTTCCTGTTGGTAACACAAGAAGTCGCCGATACAGCAGCCAGCGCGATGACGATACTCGTCCGAAGGATTCTCTTACTATTCATGGTCAACATATTATTTTCAATCTACAAATATATGCAAATTATTTCAACTTTTCTACAATCCGAGGACAAGCTTTCCCGTCTCCATAAGGATTAACGGCATGGCTCATCGCCTCGTAATGATTTTGGTCGTCAAGTAGAGCTGATACTTCTGTCATAATCTTACCGTAATCAGTACCAACTAATCGGACAGTTCCGGCCTCCAGCGCCTCAGGCCGCTCGGTCGTATCCCGCATCACCAGCACCGGTTTTCCGAGCCCAGGTGCTTCTTCTTGAATCCCTCCCGAATCCGTGAGCACAATATAACTCTTGGACATCAGGTACACAAAATCCAGATAATCCAGCGGTTCGATAAAGAAGAGATTCCCGGTCGAGCCGGCCATCTCCCCGAACACCTCCCGAATCGGTTTCCGCACATTCGGATTCAAATGCATCGGATACACGAAATCCACATCCGGATACTTTCTCGCCAAATCCCGTATCGCCGTGCACATACTGATAAACCCCTCCCCGAAATTCTCTCTTCTATGTCCAGTTATTAGTACCAGTTTCCTTCTCCCGGCTCGGTTCTTTTCGTCATTCCCGGCTTGATTCTCACCATCATTCCCGGCTTGACCGGGAATCTCAAGTCTGCTTGTATCATAACCAGAGACTCTCAAATTCTCGGCAATCTCTTTCGACAATTGACAATCTCCCTCTATCTTTCCAACGACCCAATGCAGTGCATCAATGACCGTATTGCCTGTAACCGTGATTTTATCCTCCGGAACCCCCTCATCCAACAGATTCTGTCGACTAAGCGCCGTAGGAGCAAAGTCATAAGTCGCAATCCTTCCCGTCACCTGTCGATTCATTTCTTCCGGCCAGGGACTGTACATATTATGCGTACGGAGCCCCGCTTCCACATGGCCGACTGGAATCTGACGATAGAACGCCGCCATCGCGGCCGCCATCGAAGTCGTCGTATCCCCATGAACCAAAACGACATCCGGCTTGACGGTATCCAGGGTATCCCGCATTCCGACCAGGACACGGGCGGTCACATCATACAGGTCCTGGCCTTGCTTCATAATGTTCAAGTCATAATCCGGCTTCACTTCGAAGATCTGCAGCACCTGGTCCAGCATTTCCCGATGCTGTCCCGTCACGCAGACCACGGTTTCAAACTCTTCCGGATGCTTCTGGAACTCTTTGACCAGCGGGCACATCTTAATGGCCTCCGGGCGGGTTCCGAAAACGAGCATGATTCTCTTCATACTGATGATAGATTTCTCGACTTCGCTCGAAATGACAAATCAAATATGGTAAACCCCTTCCAGCGGACAGATGTTGTGGCAGTCCAGAATGACCTTGCCTTTCAATTTGTCCCAGCAGCCCTTAATCTGGTCATGCTTCACCATCACCACGACCATGTCCACGTCATTCAGGAACATATCAAAGTCATGATACTGGTTCTTCACGATATCCTTCTCGATCAGCGGGTCATAGACCTTCAGCGGCTCGGCCAGGTGACGTTCTTGGCACTCAAGAAGCTGCAGCGTCGGACTTTCGCGGACGTCATCAACGTTCTCCTTGTATGTCAGTCCATACAGGCCCACGCGGCGGGTGTTCGTGATGCCGTTCTCCTTCATGATTTCATGGATCCGGTTCAGGACGAAGGCGGGCTGGCCGTCGTTCGTCTTCATAGATTCGTCGATGACTTTGGCGAGACTCGGATAGTCTCCCACCAGGAACCAAGGGTCCACGCTGATGCAGTGGCCGCCAACGCCGGGGCCGGGCTGCAGGATATTCACCCGCGGGTGCATGTTGCAGATGCGGATGATCTCGTACACGTCCATATTGTCATGGCGGCAGATGCGGGCGAGTTCATTGGCAAAAGCGATATTCACGGCCCGGAAAGTGTTCTCTACGACCTTCGTCATTTCGGCCGTGCGAATGTCCGTGACTACGATTTCGCCCTGGCAGAAACTGGCGTAACAAGCCTTGACCTTCTCCCCTACTTCCTTGTCGTCAGCTCCGATCGTGCGGTTGTTGTGCAGGAGTTCATAGACCATGTTGCCAGGGATGATGCGCTCGGGGGCATGGACCAAGTTCACCTGCTTGCCGGAAGCGGCAATCACCGGACGGACGGATTTGTCGATGGTTCCGGGCGAGATAGTGGATTCGACCACAACAGTAGCCCCGTGCGGGCAGACGGAAAGCACCTGCCTCACTGCAGCGACCACGTAGCAGGGGTCCACTTTCTTGGAAAACTTGTCATACGGAGTAGGGACGGAGACAATGTACATGTCCGTCTTCTGATATTCCGTGGTAAAGCGGATGCCGCCCTTCACGGCGGCGGCGAAAAGCTCGTCCAGACCGTCTTCCTTGAAGGTCGTCTTGCCGGCGTTGAGCGTCGCGACAAGCTCTTTATTGTAATCCGTTCCGATGACCTCCACACCGTGGGAGGCCAGCATCAAGGCCGTGGGAAGGCCGATATAGCCGAGGCCGATAACGTTAATCATATTCTGCTTATTACTGTTTTGATTTGTTATGAAACTATGCCAGGTTACCTATATACCCTTCAGTAGCATTGTCTCGAGAATGAATTGAGCAAGGATTGCCAACGACCACAGAATGGGAAGGGACATCGCAGTTGACAAAAGCGCCAGGAGCTATCAGCACGTCATCACCAATGGTAATCTTTCCGACCACAGAAGCATTCACACCGATACTGACGCAATTGCCGATCGTGGGCGCCCCCAAGCGTGGTCCCCGGCACTCCATTCCAACTGTAACGCCTTTGTGCAAATGGCAATTGTCACCCAAGGTGGCATTCCCATTGACTGTGATGTTGTAGGCATGTCCAAGATAGAGCCCCTTTCCAATCCGAGTACAACTCGGAATCTCAATTCCGTGCTTTCTCGAATGAATTCGGAAAAGCCCCTTGAACAAAAAGCGGCTCAAAGGATTCTTGCTCGTATGGGCCTTTCTAAAAAGATAATGCCAGATTCTCAAATAGGAAGTCACTTGATACCCATACCGTTTCAAATCACCGCAATAAAGAGTCTTGAATGCTCCGCTATCCATGTTCATCTTCTATTCAGCATGAGTGCGGAATCCATATTGTACGTCGGGATTCTTCCGAAACTCCTCCTTGCTTTGAGGGTACTCTTCAATAAACCATGTAAGGAACCTGGAAAAATCGATCTTTTCTGACAGCATCTCCATCCTGCGCTGTTGAAAAACAGCCTTTCTGTCAGGCATATCAAGAAGCTGCTCAACTGTATGGTAAAGTTGATCGACACAATCGGTGCGTATACCATACCCCAGTTGATAAACTTCCTCCAATTCTTTCAAATAACCGATTCGTCCAACAAAGTCATTGAAACGGACAAAGGGCACACCCAGTACACCGGCTTCGGCCGCCATCGTCTGGCTGTCTCCCAAATACAAATCGGCAAACGCCATGACATGGTGCATGTCAATAGGGCGGATATGAATCCGATATGGTTCAAAACGCGGTTCCAACGCCCTCTCAGATGAAATAAATACTCTTCCGTGCGGGAGAAGGATATCAATCAGTTTTTGAGCAATAACCGTATCTATTCCTTTTATCCCCGTATCGTGATGGGCCTTCAGTTTCGCAAAACGAATCAAAAAAAACGGAGTATCGGTCGGGAAATACTGTTCAACGACCGCTCGATCCGGCGTGAAATTATCGGGGTGGAGATATGCGAGTTCATGATACCCGTTATACTTCACGGACTTGTCATTCCATTTCCCATTATCGCAAACGATAGGCGTCAAAATCTCATCGGCCCAAGGATAACTGAGTTTGGCATACTTCGGGACCACATCGGCATCATCCTCATTGATATTGATGACGGAGATATGTCGTAGCCTGCCTATCCAAGAGTTCTCCACACTCGTGCCCGTCAGGATATCCGGTTTGAACTTGGAACAAAAGGCGTTCAAACGCCAGGCCCTTTTCAAGGTTCCCCACAAGATACCGAATTTCGTGTCTTTCCGTCCTTCCTTTAAAATGTTGTGGTAAGGTATGCCGGCATTGTCCAACAATTCCTGTAGGACATCCTTCTTTTTGATGAGGATTTCCACCTGATGCCCATCATCCTTCAGTCTCGGGATGACATTCTTGTAATTGTAAAAATGGGCAGGATGGCCCAGATAAACAAGGATTTTCATAGAATAGAACAAACCTTTTGACTACACCATAAAATAGGTCCTTTTCCCATTTTTGTTCGGCTCAAACTTCGGGACCTTTTCCACCATCAGGGCACAATCATCACCCAAATACTTTTTCAGTGTCTTTATGATAAGAGCCTCTTGCTCTTCCTTGTATTTTCCGGGAATAATCTGAAGTCGAAGGAGGACTTCGTTCACCCCCGTTTTTTGAATATCAAAGGCAGCGACATCAAACTCTTTCATTATCATGGAAATTCCCGTAGCGGTCAATTTATGGTTGTTCTCAAGACGTAAAACATGGGAAGTCCTCCCCAGGATTCTTTTGAATTGCTGCCCATTATAATCTTTCACTTCGTCTTCGGGAAAAAGCTCCGCCTCATCACCAAATTGATAACGAAGCAAAGGGAAACTATAATTTAAGAGATTCGTGCAAACAACGCTTCCCACATGATCAGCAATCTCATTCTCTATCTCAACGATGGTATTATAACCAATATTATAACAATGAGGATGAATTTCATACGCTGTAATACCTGCATCTCTCGCCCCATAGCAATCCATTACTTTACAATGGAAGGCCTCTTCAATGACTGTCCTGTAATTGTCAGTGAGATTCTCGGATGTCGTGAATACTCCACGGATCCCTTTAACATCTAATCTGTGTTCCCTAACATATACGGCAAACATATAAATTGCCGCAGCATATCCGTAGATGTAGCGGATATGATGAGCATCAATGTACTCGCAATACTCGGCACAGATATCGTCTGTAAGATTGACACAATTCAACGGATGCTCATTTCTCAGCCTGTCATAGATCCGTCTCGGCAAAGAGGGCTTCTGAGAAAACAATGACGCACTTCCAAGCGCGATGAAAGGATCACCATACCGATACCCTGTCTTTTTCCAATAATACATTTTTGCCGCAGTCACATATCCCCAGACATTCTCATCGCAATAATACTGCATCGGGATACCAGTCGTTCCTCCGGACCGGCTCAATCGGTATCTGAAAGAGGAAAGATTGTCCGGAATCAAGTTTTCGTAATTCTCATTGACAATCTCTTTCGTAATAATCGGGATTTTTCTCAAATCCCGTCTACCATGAATGTCATCAGGAGTTATTCCCAATCGATCAAACAACTGATGGTAGTAAGCAGTATGATCATAAGCATGTCTGACGAAACTCCGCAATTGCGCGTCTTGCCACTCTTCAATCTCGACAGTCCCCCAATGGCTCATTGTGTCAATCTTCTTATACCACTTCATGGCACAAGTCCCCTGGAACAATTCCCCCATAGGCAACAACACATTCAACAGAACCGCTTCTCTCAACCTTGACATAACTGAAAGTATTTATCTTTATTCTCCGACCAACTATAATGAGATAGTCCCTCGTGGGCGTTATGAATCATCTGTTTTGATAATTCTTGATTATCTATCGCAAACACCATCTTTTGGGCAAGCATCTCCGAATCATCGTCTTCAAAAAGAAGCCCATTGAATCCATCTTCAATCATAAACGGGACGCCTCCGACATTGCTGGCAATAACTAATAATCCGGCATTGAATCCCTCCATGATGGAAACGGGCATATTGTCAAAATGGGAAGAAGAAACCATCATGTCCGCTTGGGACAGATAATCATAGATTCCATCATTGTCAACTTGACCGACGAATGTCACATCCGGGATCTGGTTGTCCACCACAAACTGCTCAAGAGAACCCCTCAAAGGTCCATCCCCTAAAACAGTCAAATGAGCGTCTGGATATGTCATCTTGATAATTCTAAAAGCCTTGAGCAGACACTCTATATTATAAGTATCGGTCAATAATCGCGTACTGATAAAGTTAGGACGGATTGTGCTTCTCTCAAAGAAAGCATCCTTATTCAATTCGATAATATTGGGAATGATGACATAGGGGATATCATATCGGTCAAAGATATCTCCGATAAAACCAGATAAAACTATATTTGCCGACGTCTTTGACAAAGTGTTCTTTACAAGTCGAGTCCTTTTTTTGAAAAAGCCTTCCGCTTCACCGCCATGATAGGTCAAGACGATACGTTTTTTCAAAAAATGTCCAATACCAACCCCAACAATAGCCGGGAAAAAACCACGATACGAACAACAATGAACATGAAACACATCATATCTTCTTCCCCTACATACTAAAGAGACAACGGCCTTTAGACGATCGAATAGGGAACCTTTCGTGCTAAGGATATCACACTCAATTCCCTCAAGACGAAGGTTGTCAGCAAGACGCTTGACCTGAACGGCGATACCACCAACCCCTTCTTTATAGTTGGCTATTTGAAGTATTCTCATGAAAGCAGACCTCGGCTACCAAGTTTAAAGAATGCCCAACCAAATTCCATGGCAAAAACCAAGAAACACCATGGAGTCAGCAATCTATATGTTTTTTCTCTTAAGGCAGATATGCCATATGCCCACATCATGATTAAACAAGGTAGGCCGGGCAGTAGAAAGCGTTCGGAATTACTGAATCCGCTTAAAGACACCACACCAAGATAGGCTAAGACAAATGATCCTATTAGAACGAAATCCCGCCACTTTTTTCGTCTCACTGCCTCATAAATGGCAATCAAGGCAAAGAATCCCATGAAATTTCGAATAAAATTACCACCATGCTTGGTTTGTTGCGCATACTGCTGATCCACATCCACCATCGTCGAAAAAGGAAGGACGAACACCATCGGAGCCATTACTGTACCGGTCGCGTAATGAGCCCATTGATTGCCGCGGACCGTTTGCTCATATCTTTTGCTGGTAGCGTTGTCTTCACGTTCTTCCCACATCCCCTCGACTTCCGTCATAATCGTTCCTCCTCCCACAACAATCAGTCCCAAAATACCATAAGCGATCAGTGCCGTCCTTTTCCATCCTTTTTTCATTGTAGGGGCATTGGAAAAGACCAATACTGTAGCAAAAGAAAACACGGCGGCCGCGCCAAGTACAGTTCTGAAGGAGAAAAGGCTAAGTGCCAAGAGCGAAGGAAGAAGAATGCTCTTAAAAGATACTTTTCTACTACGTATCAAATAATCCATCCTCTCCAAAAAAGCAACTTCCAAAAAAAGCATTTCCGTTTCCTTCAGATGGTATCCACAATAGATAATAAGATTGGGCATCAATGCTGCCATAATCCCGGCCATCCGCCCAGTCTCATCTCCAAATATCCTGGAAGAAAGGCGATATATTAAAATGCAAGTATATGCACTAAGGAACGCCTTCATGATTCGAGGAATAATGATGCTAGGCCCAAAGAGGCTATAGATGATCGTCAAGTAAAGGGGATACCCTGAATCGGAGATTCCGCGAAATGAATTCCCAAATAAATAATTCAATGTAAAGGGCCACCCCTCTTTCACAAGCCATTGAGCTTCTTCGTGATAACTAAGAGCATCCGCAGTATCTATTTCGAAAGGTTGCCCAGTCACTTGAATATAGTAGTAATAAGAAGCAATCACCCAAACGATACGAAGGAATATCGCAATAAAAAACAAATACTCAATAAATCTTTTTTCTGTAATGCTCCTCCAACTACTACTCCACTGATATGTTAATAGAAAAAACCCGACAACACTCGCTATTCCCAGCGCAATATACCCGAATTTCATGGTAAACGATGAGTAAAACAAACTCACCGAAAGAAGAGCAACCAGATATACAATGATTGCACGAGAGGATACTTGTTTAGGAAAAAATGGAATCATCTTTTATCCTATGATTTTGCGTTTCAGTTTAATTAAAAACATCATTACTTTGGGTCCAAGTAATCTGAAAATAAAGTTAACCTTTCTTTTATCGTCCCAGGTTCCCATAAAATGATGATCACAATAGGTATTGTCCGTAATCAAAATCTCGCCAGAGGTTTGCCTTGGGCAGAAATACTCAACGGGGAAGATATGCATGTCCTTATAAACCTGCATCTCGCCATTGGGGACGAATCCGCCTTCCTTCATTATTCGAGTAATGCGGGTAGTATTAGTCGTAGTATCCAATGTCCCATCAGGCATAAGGAAATGTGCATCTTGATAAGAATCAAGCTGCTCTTTTACCCAGGCATTTCCGGACTCACTCGCCATAGTGCCAGTAACGGGGGGCAGATTCTTGCTGCCTTCATATCCGGTAAAACCCGGGAGTGTCAGTAGATCATCATACGGCTTCAGAACTTCCACATCTGTATCCATATAGATCCCCCCTTCCGTGTAGAGGGCATAAAGACGGACATAATCTGTAACAAAAGCATATTTTCCAGACTCATACGCTTCTTTGACATAAGGGACGCTCTCTATGTCAAAACAGTCTTCATTCCACAACCTATACTCATAATCCGGCATAAACCTATGCCAAGACTCAATACAATTCTTCGCCAATTCCGGCATCGGCCCACGACCGAACCAACAATAATGGATAATTTTCGGAATCATGATGTTCTAACCAACCGCTGCTTGAAAGCAGAGCACAATTTGAGAAATGAATGCCGCATTTTCAAAAGAGACACTGGCATTCTGTATAAAAAACGATTCTTTAAAGACTGGTGAAACCAATCAACTTTAGCGAGTTCCCGTCTTGCATCCTCACAAAAATGATCGGAAAGATAATAAGGCATCAAACTGTACGTCCGAAGGTTATCGATCAATTCCTTGAAATCCGGATTTGTCCTTTCTTCTTCTGACAAGTAATCCAAGTTCCATAGCATATGCTCTTGGGGAGGGACTAAATGGCCTGTTCCTCTCCATGCGGGGTCGACATCCTGATTGTAATAAGCCAACGGTTCGTTCAGAAACGCCACCTTGGAATGAAGGGCTATCTTGATCCACAAATCAAAATCTTCGCCTAATTTCAATGCAGCATTAAAACCCTTATAACTATTAAAGATATCTCTTGAGATAGAAACGGAGATAGATGTCAAAGGCATCCTCAACCGCTCTGCATAGACTTTACAATAATTAATATATCCCGTGTCTATTCCTGCAAGGCAAACCTTCTCGACTCCGTTCTTGACATAGTAGTAATTCGTCCCATAAATTCCCGCATTCGGATAGGCCAAAATCAATTCATCCATTCTCTCCAAAAACGTCGGCGCCCACCAATCATCCGCATCAAGGAAACAGACAAAATCTCCTTGTGCCACGGCCACACCATTATTTCGGGCCGTACTAACACCTGTGTTGTCCTGATGAATCAGTCGATGAGGCAGATCACATTTATCCAAAACAGATTGAGCTATGGCCAAAGACTCGTCTGTGCTGCCATCATCCACAACTATGAGTTCGAAATCACGGAAGGTCTGCGATAAAACGCTCTCAAGCGCCTTATTCACATATGGAGCTTTGTTGTAAAGCGGTATAATGACAGAAAACCTCATTTCTTTCGCTTCTCTATCTTGAAAAGGCATCTCTCGAGAAACCAAACCATTTTATATGCCCAAGCATGTCGTTTCAGCCGCTTCATCTGCTCGATGGGAAATGCCCACTCTTCATAATCGGCCAGAATGGCAGGTGGCACCAACTGGGCCAGAACCTGTTCCCGTTCTTGCTTATTCAATTCTTTGTTTGTCTCGCTAATACCATTCATATCGAAAAGCGAGACGTCAATATCGACATATATGGGCTTTTCACGTCCCAAAATGATGGCCTGCAAAAACCACTTCCAATCAGAAACTATTCTGAGGGATTCGTCATACATACCATATTTGTCGAATAAGCTTCGATGAATGTACGCCGAAGAGTGATTCAATGATCCATTGTAAAACCCAAGAAAAGAAATGCTGTGACCAGCAAAGCAACGGTCCCTGACAATCTTTCCGGACGGCATATTCTTAAGCATATTCCCATATACGATCGTCGGATACCCTTTGGCTGTCAAGGCTTCGCACATCTTCCCGGTAACTTCATTATCAACCAGGCAATCTCCGCTGTTCAGGAACTGGAAATACTCCCCAGTCGCCATTCCGATACCCTTATTCATCGCATTGTAAATGCCCGTGTCCGGTTCCGAAATCCATTTCATTCTTCCGTCAAACAAGCCCTCATAATTCCGGATAACCTCGATACTGCCATCCGTGCTGCCGCCATCTACAACAACATAGTCAATACTACTATATGTTTGAGAGAGGACGCTTTGTATCGTCTTCTCAAGTCCGGAAGCATTATTTCTGTTAATCGTTATTATTGAAAGCCTGACAGCCATGACGCTTCAAATTAGAAAGTACCTTAAACTTCACAATTCAGAAATCTGTCAACATCCCAAAAACACTCCTCGACCCGCTTGATATCTTCAGCAGTACCATTCCACCATTGCTTCCTTAAAAGAGAGTTGATGGTCTTTTCGTCAAAACGATACTTACGGACCTCGGCAGGAACGCCAACCGCAACTGCGTACGGAGGGATATCTTTCGTAACGACCGCTCCCGCTCCTATGACTGCCCCGTCTCCAATATGGACACCATCCAAAACTGTTACATTTGCACCAATAAAGACATCATTCCCAATAACTGTATGACATGATTCCTTGACTTTGTTTTCATCACAAAGTGCAACCCCGTTCTGCTTTGCCACAGAATAGAACATCGGAGAGGTGGAAATTCCAGTTATGGGGTGTATTCCCAGCCCACAGCAGAAATGTGGGCCAATTGAACAGAACTTTCCGATTTCACAATTACCCACCAAGCTATTATGGGCAATATAGGAATAATCTCCCAACCGAATATTGTGGAGATTAAAAGGAGAATAGACACGCGCGTGCTCCCCAATAATGCAATTCTCCCTTTCCGATTTCACCAGCGAAAAGCCCACAGTCTTGTTCGGCAAGAATATCGGCTCGTTCAAAAACGTGCCGAACAACTTCTGTAATAAATACTTGAATCTCATGGTTTCTTCTTAATCCATGGCCCCTTGTGCCCGAGTAACCTCTTTAACCGATTGTTAAGAAGGACATAGGCGATTCTATACCATTTCCAATTCTTGCGATATGGCTCGAAATACATGAAATGGAACTGTCGGTCCGCCTCGTGCTGCACATCTTCCGAAGAGGGGCTTGACAATGGGAAAATCGGACTTGTCGGAACATTGTCAATAATATTACCGGCAACCATAGCATGTGTACCCTCTCCAACCGTTCCAATATTGCTGGACAAATTCACATTCGGAATCACCCCCTTCCCATGATTCAACCAAATAGACATGAAAAACTGCATATCCCAACTCTTCCCATCACATCCATTTTCATGGACGACATCCAGACAATGGCACCAATACTCTCTTTCCAGGAGTCCACAATGATAGTAGCGCAGAGCCTTTGACAATTGATGGCGGGAAACGCCTTTCATATGAATGTCAAAAGAAACCCACGCCCTCCTCCAAGTAGCCCATGCACATAGATTCCGGTTCATCATGCTGAAATAATACGAACCATCCCCCCATCGTTGAGTGTCGATATTCATGCTGCCGATAGCACGGACAGAAGGATCGTCCTTATACTTATTCAACAGGACTGAGGCATACTGAAAAAACTCGGGATGCGGAACAGCATCATCTTCCAAGATGATACCCTGTTCCACATTCTCAAAAAACCAGGAGATCGCAGCCGCAGGCCCTGGGCCACAGCCTAAATTGATCTCCGAATAATAAGTCCGGAGATTACATTCCCAATCTACAAGTGATTGAATGACAGAACGCACCTCTCTGCATTTCTGTTTATCTTCTACGCATCCATCCCGCCCACCGTCTTGAAACACAAACAACGAGTTGGGACGAACGTCACGAACGACAGACAACACCCGCGAGACATGATCCGGGCGATTGAACGTTATCAGCAAAACAGGGGTCTGCAGCATACTACTTTCAGAGGAATTCGAAAAAACTATTATATGGGGAACGTTTCACGGTGAATGAAGCCTGCTTCATTATAATTCATTTCACCATCCATCAACACCGGGATTATTCCCATTTCCTTCAAGACCGAATCGGTTTCCGGTGTATGAGCCCCCCATGTATAAGCATGGAACGGAATTGTCTTGAAAAACTTATTCAAAACAGAAAAGTTATTCTTGACATCGTCCATAAAACCACAGCTATCCAACGACAACGCATTGACATGTTCATAACCATGTGATGCAATACTTGCTAAAGGACTTGACAAAGAACACAATTCCTTATTCGTGAGATAAAAGCCATCTGCCAATTCTTCCTCCGTCATGTCGGGAATGCCGATTCGAGCAAGATCCAATACGTGTTCACTACAAGATATACCATCCAAATACTTGGCATTGAGGAATAATGTGAATGGAATCCTTTGACCATCCAACCATTTCAAAACAGCGAAAGAGGAAGAATAGCCATCATCAAAAGTCAAAACTGCATACTTCTTACTCCGAAACTTGTCTTTCTTCAACTTATTTCGAGCCTCCTCGAGAGAAATGAAAGAATAAACCTGCTTCATCTCCAGTACTTTTCTCATGAACAAGTCCGATTGAACCCAATCGCATTCGAAACACCTCACCGGATCGCGTTCCGGGCAAACTTGATGAAGGCAGAAAACGCGGATGGGTTTCAGCCGAAGACGAATCAAACGTCGCCTGACCTTTCTAACCAGATTTCTGAAAGACATACTAAACAAACATATCTCCCTCTCCTGCCTGAAGCGTACCGTCTGTTTCCGTCAAAGCTTCTTGCGGGAATGACAACGATATATTATGGATCCTATTTTTCGTGAACAGACCCAACGATTGAACAAAAACCGACAAATCTTGATCTCCAGTTTCAAAAGACGTTGCACCGGACATGACACAATGCTCCATTACTGCAGAAAAAACGATCTCGGAGAAGTGTCTGTGATAATAAAGATACTTGACTGAGAAAATCTTCTCCTTATGAACCCAATACACAACCCCAACGAGGACATTTTCGCTGAATATCTTGACAAAAGACGGGCGATACACCCCCGTAAAAGAGGGGAACGCATTCTCCTTTTCAACCTTTCGCACATCCTGGGTCTCAAGCATGAAAGGGTATTTCAATATCCAGTCAAGGGCTTTCTTGCTCCGAAGCAAGATGTCACTCTGAGAATGGCCCCGGATGAAATCATAAGACTCATCATCCACAAACCGCTGATACTTTATGGTATAATTGGTATTAGCCAATTTCAATATTTTCCTTTTCTCTGAAAAGTAATGGGAAAAATGCTGAAACAGTTCCAACATCCTTGCTATTTTCCCCTTGAAAGAATTCGGGTTAATCTGCTTCCCGGAATGGATATAACGAGGGAAATAGACAGTCTTCATGCCCAGCATCTTGAAGATCTCCACGGTCTCATGAGCTCCTTCCGCATCAAAGCAGTTGCCTTCACCAAGGGATTCTGCCAAAGTGCCGACAACAATCAGTCCATATCCCCGTCCTTCATAACAGGGGTTGCACCATAACGTGGAGAACCACCATGCCAGGCGTCCTTCCGGCTTCTGAAGTATGTCAGGAAACGCTGCGGTAAAAGCAGCCACGTCTCCATTCACATATAAACAACAAACGACCGGCATTTCGTCTGTGACGAAAGGATTGTTCAGAATAGCATATGCTCTTGTCGGAGTGATTACCGCCGAAGACAAGCCCTCCGCAGGATGTCCATGCAGCAGCCACTCTCTAAGATCTCCAACATTAAATGTTCTTAACTGAACATTCTCTTCCATAATGCAACTATAAATGCGAAGAAATTGCGTTAATCAACGAACCGATATTACGGATCTTCAACAGCTCTGTCATCTTGAACCGGAAACCGAATTCCTCCTCCGTTCTCGTGAGAAGCTGCATGAAAGACAAAGATGTCCAAGTATCTACCCGAGTGGCGTCCAACTCATCATTCAACTCCAACTCCGGCTTTTCGAACACCTCGCGGCAAATAGGTTGGAGGCGTGCCTCTATCTCTTGACGTTGCATATTATATTAGTTTTTGTTTCAATTTGTTACGATCGACCTTGTCACTACTGTTCAATGGGAAAAACGGTTCAAAGATAAATCGGGACGGAATCATATAACTCGGCATCTTGGTACGCAGATAACGGGTCAGATCATCAATGCTGCATGGAGTTGACTCTATAAACAAAGCTATTTCAGTCAAGCCTTTTTCGTTATTGAATGCAATTGCCAAAACCCGCTTCTCCTCCTGAAAGAAATGCCTGGCATGGAACTCGATCTCTGACAACTCCACCCGGAATCCCTGTATCTTTGCCTGTTGGTCTATACGGCCGATATACATGATATTACCAGATGCATCCCAATAACAGAGGTCTCCCGTGTGATAAAAACGGTAACGAATCCCATCAATCTCCTTAATAAAGAAAGATGAAGCATTTTTCTCGGGGAAGTTCCAGTATCCGGGCGTAACTTGATCTCCCGCCACACACAACTCTCCCTTCTGACCGGGCGGTAGAATTCTCCCCTCTTCATCGAGAATGACAGCCTTGACATGTTCAAGGGGCTTGCCTATTGAAATGACACCATTGATGGAGAGATTCTCTCCATGGCGGTCAAGTTTATAATACGTGCAATAAATCGTCGCCTCTGTAGGCCCATAGAAATCGTAGAGTTCTGCATTGCATGCACACTTGAACCAATCCTCCAGCAAGTCGACTGGACAAGCCTCCGCTGTGAGGATACAATGCTTAAGACTCGTCGCATCAAACTCATCAAAATAAGGGCGGAGGTAGGCAAGCATCGAAGGAGCCATGGCTCCAAAAGTAATCCGTTTTTCCTGGATTAAAGATGCAACATACAGGTATTTGACTTGACCATATGGAACCGTGTACACACATGCTCCACGCGTCAACGCAACCAAATAAGACTGAACGGACACGTCAAAGGTCAGGTCAAAGCATTGAAGACACCTATCCTCTGTTCCGATTGTAATTCCTGTCCTCCAGAAGGAATCCATGAAGGCGGCTACATTCCCTCGCGAAATGCAGACACCTTTAGGCACGCCGGTACTCCCGGAAGTAAAAAGGACATATGCCAATTCTGAATTCTCCGTATCAATAGGAGCACCTATTTCCAATCCTTGATTTTGGCAAGATTTTGCATTGACAATACCATAATCCAAATATGGAGAGTCCTCTGCAGAATCTATAACCGTTGTAATGCCAATCTGTCGGATAATCTCCTTGTTGCGATCCAATGGATGATAAGGGTGCAACGGGACATAAGCACGACCGTCCATCCAAAGAGCAAATATGGCGGAATAAGTATCTATGTCATCATGAATCGCCAAGCCCACAATTCTATCCTCTTCGGGAAGTCCCGCCAGACAACTACGGATTGCGGCGATCCTATTCCCGAAATGCTCGTATGTATAATAGACATTATCAATGAAGAAAGCTTCCCCGAAGGGGTTGTTTTCTATCTGGGATAAAACTTCTGTCAACAGTTTCTTCATACCAACCAATTGGATTGTTTGATCATATGCTGTGAACGACAACGTTCAATATCTTCTCCTTTATTTGCAAGGAACTTAAATCTCTTGAAACACTCCTCCGCCTGTTTTATTTTCCATTTAAACAGCGAGGCAATACCTTTGAATAGAAAACGACGTTTGAATACGCTTAAGTCGATATTTTTGTTAATATCCAAATACTCGTCTATCCTTTCTTCGTTCGCCTTCTTAAACAGCCGAATAGCCTCCCCAAGTCTATTCTTGGAATCATGGACCATTCGGGCATGTGGACAAATGCCGACTTTGATACCATGATACTTCATCCGATGCAGATAGTCATCATCTTCTCCATAATGGAAAATGATGGGACAGAACCCTCCTATCGTCATCAATGTATCCCGAGAGATGAGCCATCCTGCAGCATTCACATATTCAATTTCATAAACATCTTTGACGGTACCAAAAAACAAATCACTCAACAGCTCAAAATTCCGGTTCCCGTCATCAAGAAGGAAGTTAAGATGATCCTTCTCCTTTGTCATATGCATCGGACTCAAGATCCCATACTCGGGATGTTGCTGATGAACCTGTATCAATTTCTCGATAGCATCCGGGTCTATCCATGCATCCTGATTCAAGAGAAAGACGTAGTCACATCCTTGCTCCAAAGCATATTTGATACCAACATTATTCGCATTGCCGAAACCGAGATTGCTGTCTGATTCTATCAAATGGATGTCGGGATAATTCTCCCTGATATAATCTGCACTTCCATCTCCCGAAGCGTTATCAATCACAACAGTATGGACAGCACAGTTTGATTCGCCCAAAGAGCGAAAACACCTATCGTACCATTGACGCCCCCTAAAAGTGACGACAATCACATAAACACTTTTCGGCGTTATTTCCATTCGACATCCTCTTTTATGACATGCGCAGGATTCCCGACGGCCAGGCATCTGGCGGGAATATCCTTGACAACCACCGCTCCAGCGCCAATAATCGCTCCGTCACCGATCGTTACGCCCTTGAGAATAATTACATTCTTCGCAATCCAACAATGATCACCGATAATAATAGGCGCAGAAATCATCTTTGATTCACCAGATTCAATAATTGTATGATTATCAGAATCTTGTATCCTGACATCGTCCCCTATAACAGTTCCTTTACCAATTTCAATCCTCGAGAAACAGTTGATAATCGTATTAGTATTGATAAAGGATTGCCCCTTTATCAGCATCTCCGCATTAGGGGCCAGATAGATGGATGCTCCCTGATACATCCCGAAAGAGCCTTCAACTATCAGTTTGGCCTCTTCATTTACAATGAGTTGTGATGTATATTGCCGTTTTCGCCCCTTTATCCAACTGGCATTCACCGTAAAATGCCCCTTCTTGATATCAAGCACACCACCTTTTTCAATTCTGACGATGGACCTAGGATAGATGTGGAACTTGGAACATCGAGGAAGTCGAAGTCTGAGCCAATACTTAAAAGACTGGAAAAAGTCAATTTCAGTCCACAGGCGAATTCTGTCTCTAATCTTGCCCACTATCATTATTCCAGAACAGGATAAACCATTAACCGAAACGTCTGCGCAAAAAAGAAAAAGGCGACATCAGCTTTTTCCCAATCCTATATGCATAAGACCTCTTCCTTTTCTCCCCCTCCTCAAGTTCGCTGATTATTAAGCTGATGTCCATATCCTGTGATTCGAAGAAGTCCCTTGCTTCTTCGACAAAAACATGTTGATCCGCCATTATAGCAACAGGAAGCCACCGGAGATAACCCTGTATCTTCACTCTTCGTTGCAAATCTTCAGAGCATGGGTATTTTTGTGAATAATACAGCTGTGTGTCAAAAACGCCTTTCAAAAATGACCATGATGACTTCACATTTGTGGGAGATGATGCGCTTCCTGCGTGAGAGCGATATGTCGCAGTAACAAAAGGCAAATAAGAGACTTGCGAATTCTGCATAAATTCTAGCATATAAGCATATGTTCCATCACTGTACACAGTTGAGTTCTTAATCAAATCACTCAATTCACTCCTATATAGCCAAGTCATAGGAGCAAGATAACCTGGCTTCAGCAGAAACCGTTCGTATGAAGCCGTACGATACCCATTTTGTTCTTCAAACATCGAAGTAGTCAAAACATGAGACGCCTGATCAAGATGATTATAATCGGTATAACACAAACCTATTTCTGGATGACAGTCCATAAACTCGACCTGTTTCTGCAACTTCAATGGATCAGTCCAATAATCATCCCCTTCGCAAATCGCATAATACTGCACATCTTCCGTCCATCTTCTCATATATGGAATCTTACTCTTCCCACGGCTATAATGGTTTTCTTTTAACAACAAGACCACAAAATAGCAATTCTTGTTAGTCCTATGTTGTGCAAAAAAAACCGTTCCATAGTCCGCCTCCTCCTGATAAGCGACATCTGTATCCTGAACATTGAAATGCTTATTGAGATAATCGCGAAGTAAATGAGGAGTTCTGTCTGTAGAAGCATCGTCTACAATAATTGAAACGACCGGGAAACTCGTTTTCTGAATAACAAAACCTCTCAAGGTATCCAAAATATAGGATTCCTGATTATAAGTAAAACAAAGCGTACATACTGTATATGACAATCCTTGATGCATAGTCAGAGTTCAACAATCTTGCTAATCTGGCAATCAACAAAAGGAATAACGGCTGTTGCCCAGGCCATACCAACGCCGAAGGCATTCATCATTATCTTTTTCTCTCCCTGAAGTTTATCCCGCAATTCACTGACGATGGTTAATGGAACCGAGACAGAGGAAGTATTCCCATATTTCTGAATGGTCCAAGGAATCTTATCCGTCGCCAACTTCAGTTTCTTGGCTATATGATTGTTAATAAAAGCGTTTGCTTGGTGAAAGACATAATAATCCATAAACTGAATATCCTCACCGGCCGCCGCCATAAGTCGTTTGATGTCTTTTGGGACCTCAACAATAACGAAATTGAACACATCCGCCCCATTCATATAACCCTGTTCGTCTGTTCGGATGTTTCCGTACTCATCCACAACCTTCTCTCTCAAGGTCTCAACAGAACTCATATTTCTATATCCGCCTCCGGGAATCATAATCAGGTCACCCCGTGATCCATCGGAATTAATGGAGAAATGACTCTTCCCGAATCTCTCATCCCGCTCAATGAGGGCGGCGACACCAGCATCACCAAAGATAAACGCTTCTCGACGGTCTTTTCTGCTATAAACTTTCGACCGAGTTTCTCCGTCCAATAAAAGAGCCTTTCGGAAGCCATGATTCTGCATCATGGCATATGCGATGCTTAATGCACTGATAAATCCGGAACATCCCAGACTGATATCAAAAGCCATCGTCGACATCGGCAACCCCAATCGATCTTGAAGCAGAATCGAAGTGGCCGGCATCCGATAATCCGGAGTCTGAGAAAGGAATACCAATAAATCTATTTCATTCCTGTCGACTCGATTGTCTTCAAACAATCTTTCAGCAGCAGCAAAACATAAATCGGAGGAACAAGTGTTTTCATCAGCAAAACGACGCTCAAATACACCGACTTTATCTACAACCTGACGCACTTCGTCCTCGGGCCATATGTCTAAATCATACTCATAGTTGTTAATTATATGGCTGGGGACGCATGCCGCCATGGCTGTAATTCCAACATTATTAAATGAAACAATTGGCATGAAGACTGTTAATTGAAATTCCCTTGATAAGTATCAAAAGAATAATTATAACTTCAAAAGAAGAATACTACTTCAAACTACGACCGCCATCTATTACTAATTCCAATCCCGTTACCCAGGAACTAGCATCACTCAATAAATACACAATTGCATATGATATATCTGACGGCTTTCCGTATCTTTCTAATGGATATAATTCTAAATCTTTCTGTTTATCATCATCAGTATAAGTCCCGCTATTTATCAGTTTTGTTTCAACCATCCCAGGAAGAACAGCATTTGACCGTATACCCTTGGGCCCCAATTCGATAGCGCAAGTCCGCATATACGCGGTTACTGCAGCTTTAGATGAAGAATAAATGGACAAACCAGGAGCAGTAACATAAGCAGAAATTGAAGATGTAAAAACAAGAGATCCACCTGATTTTATTTTTTTCTTCTTCAGCATATATTTGGTCAGAAGTGCAACGCCAAATAAATTAGTGTCAAACACCTCTTGAAAATCTGCTTTCTTGATGAACTGTACTGGTTTGCTTTTACCTCTTCCAGCATTGTTAACTAGCCCGTCAATAGGAGGGCATGTATCAACTAATCTCAGAATGTCTTCTTCTTCGTTTAAATCTGCAAGAACTTGCAAATGATCATCCCCCTCTAACTGATTGAATGTATTCTGCAAGCGCTCTTGATCTCTTCCTGTAATAATGACCTTGGCTCCCATTCTAGAACATTCAATCGCGGTTTCATGACCAATGCCGGAAGACGCGCCTGTAACAAGAATGGTTTTGCCCTTCAAAGAAAACGGATTATACGACATGGACTTTATCTGCTCCATCATCAGAGATTTCTACAAGATTTGAAATAACTAATTGATCGGTCTCAAAGAAAACCGTTCCCCAAGACAGTCCTACACCAAAGCCACAACAAACCATTTTTGTAGGATGGGAGTCACATTTTCCCTTCAGCTCTGTAACAATTGTCAACGGAATTGATGCCGATGATGTGTTCCCGAAATGATGCATACAAGAAGGGACTTTATCACTCTCCAGCTTGAGCTTTTTTGATATAAAACTATTCATTTTCATATTAGCTTGATGGAAGACAAAATAGTCTGCATCAAGGTAATTAAAGCCAAAATGCTCCGCGAGACTCTTTACAGATTTTGGAGCAGTCGTTATCCCAAAGGAGAAAACATCCATTCCCTTCATGCGAGTCATCAGACGACATGACGGTTTTCCTTCAATATCTTCTAATACAAAACTGTCCTGTGTGACAGGACTTCTACTCCCCATATCAGGCGTAATGATAGCATCAAAGCCACTGCCATCAGTTCCAAAATGGAACTTCAATCCATCACAGCCCTTTTTGTATTCTATGGCTGTAGCAGAGCCAGCACTACCGAATAAAGGATCCCGAAGTTGATTCGATACACGGAACCGCTTCTTAGCGTCTCCGCATAACATCAAGATTTTTTGCATCCCGTTTTCTCCTAGTAATGACGCCGCCGTACTCAAGCCATATACCCACCCTGAGCATCCTAACGAAACATCCATGGCATAACAGTTCTTGCTCAAGCCAAGACGATCCTGAAGAATACATGCCGTTGCTGGAAGGATATAGTCGGGAGTCTGTGAAACGAAGATAAGACCATCTATTTCCTCCTTATTCCAGTCCAAATCCAAGATTAGATGCTCTGCAGCAGCATAACACAAATCAGATGTCGTTAGGAATCGGGATACTCTTCGTTCAATAACACCTGTTGTTTTCACATACTCTTCTGGCGAATACTCCTTAGAAGTATTGTCATCTTCTGTCGGATGCAAGTTACTGGCAATCTTCTCTGGGACTCCCGCACTTATTCCTGCAATCCTAACATCCTTTATCTCCAAGAATGCCATTACATCTTACTGACTATGCGATTATACAAGTCTTCTACAGTGATGGAATTCTTTACATCATCCCCCTTTAATGCAACATCAAATTCTTCATCGACCATCGCAATAACGGAAAGACTAATCAAAGATGACCATTCATCAAGATCATGGAAAGATGTTCCCGCCACGATCTCGGAAGGATCCGTAAAATCAAACTGCTCCGCAAAGAGCGCAACAAATTCTTCAAGTGTTTTCATAAAATCAACAATAAAAGTATTAAATTATAGTTTTAATTTAGCAGCAGGATTCCCAAAAACAAGAACCCCGTCAGGGACATTCCGAATAACGACACTTCCGATTCCAACAGTTGCTTCCCTTCCAATGACCTTGTGAGGTATAATACTGGATCTAGTATGCATAGTTGATAACTCTCCCATACTAGCCCCGCCCCCCATAAAGAC
>JAEEGK010006655.1_pt1 | contig 27751 bp, 23 predicted proteins | sample 8958771 | NCBI WGS metagenome assembly JAEEGK01 (sample SAMN16246547, study PRJNA631951) | gut metagenome | biome: gut microbiome; feature: rumen; material: SC-attached | host: Bos | place: Iran: Karaj | collected 2018-10 | reverse complement strand
AAGCGGCGCGCGCCCGCACGCTACCTTTAAACCGTTTGGGACGATACTTACCGCAGGGCTAACATGACTGAGGGTTGGACATACGCCAAGGCAGGAGTTAACATCGATCAGAAATCGAGCGCGATCGCATCCCTTGTGAAGGAACTCAAGTACAAGAGGACCGGGAAGGGACAGCAGGTGAGGATGAAGAACCTCTTCGCCAGCCTGATCGACTTCGGCGACGACTATCTCACCCTCGCCACCGACGGAGTGGGCACCAAACTGCTCATCGCCGAGGAACTCGGAATCTGGGACACCGTCGGTATCGACTGCATAGCGATGAACGTCAACGACACCATCTGCGTCGGAGCGGAACCCATCTCATTCGTGGATTACATCGCGATAGACAAGCCCAACGAGAAGATCACCGAGGAGGTCGGACTCGGACTCCAGAAGGGAGCAGAGCTGTCCAACATGGAGATCGTCGGAGGGGAGATCGCAGTGCTCCCCGAGATGGTCAACGGACTGGACCTTTCGGGAACGTGTCTGGGATTCGTCCCCAAGGACAAGGTCGTCACCGGACAGGCCTGCAAGGAAGGCGATGTGATCGTTACCCTCAAGTCATCGGGTATCCACTCCAACGGACTCACCCTCGCAAGGAAGGTCTTCGAATCCGCAGGCTACAAGATGTCCGACTCCTGCCCCGGACTGACCAAGAAGACCGTGGGAGAGGAACTGCTCACGCCCACCAGGATCTACGTGAAGGACGTCCTCGACATCCTTTCCAAGTACGAGGTCCACGGACTGGTGGACATCACCGGCGGAGGACTCAGGAACATCCTCAGGATGAAGGAGGGCCTCCAGTACGTCATCGACGATCCCCTGAAGCCCGCACCCGTCTTCTCCAAGATACAGGAGCTCGGGAACATCACAGACCAGGAGATCTACCAGACCCTCAACATGAGCATGGGATTCGACATCATCGCCCCCGCCGATGCAGCGGAGGAGATCGCCAGGTCCTATGACGGTGCAGCCGTCGTCGGCCGCGTCGAGAAGGGCAAGGGTGTGCTCTACAAACCGGGCAACATCCTGTACGAGAACTACTGAGAAACAAAAGTGCCAGACCTCCGATTCGGAGGTGACCGGGGCACGCCATGGCCGTGCCCCGTAAAGGGTTTTTGATAACATGCTGGATTTGGGTATCCTCCCATCTATCACCTCCTTCTGTTTCCTGCGATCCTTCTCGCTGTTACTCACTTGTCCTTACGGAGGTATAAAGGCGGGATGCTAACGTTAGCGAGTTAGTTCCACAACGCGCGCACGCGTGCATATATAAGAGGATAGATGCATACGCTCCCAATTTCAGGAAGTGTATCATGTTCAACAAACCAGACGCCAGACGCGAGCAGTGCATGCTGACCGGTAAGTTCAGGAAACAGGGATACGACTGGTGGTGGCATTCCTTCACCGCCTACAGCGAGAAGACCGGACAGGAGAGGCCGTTCTTCATCGAGTACTTCGTATGCAACCCCGGACTGGCCGAGGACGAGCCCGTGTTCGGGCAGCTCCCCGCGAACAAAGAGGCAGGCAAGAAGCCCTCGTACCTGATGGTCAAGGCTGGAACATGGCTGGAGGACGGAGCGCACCTCCACAGGTTCTTCCCGTGGAAGGACGTGGACATGAAGTGGGGAGTGCCCTTCTCGGTATCCGCGGATGACTGTTTCTGCAACACCACCGAGATGCGCGGCAGCGTGTCCGTCAGCAAGGAGGACGCCGAGGCCCACCCCGAGTGGCTGTGCGTCGGTCACGGCGACTTCCAGTGGGACATCAAGATCGACAAGAAGATCACCTTCAACGTCGGATACGGAGCCGGCGGACTCTTCAGGAAGCTCAAGGCCTTCGAGATGTTCTGGCATGCTGAAGGGATAAAGACCCAGTACGAGGGATACATCACCTACAACGGCGAGAAGTACATCATCTCCAAGGACACATGCAACGGATACGCCGACAAGAACTGGGGCAAGGACTTCACCACCCCGTGGGTGTGGCTGTCATCCAACGACCTCGTGAGCAAGAAGACCGGCAAGAGGCTGGAGAACAGCGCCGTGGAGATCGGAGGAGGGAAACCCAAGTGCGGACCCATCGTCCTCAACGGGAAGCTGCTGGGATGCATGTACTACGAGGGACAGGAGTTCGAGTTCAACTTCTCCAAGTTCTGGACCGGCAGCAGGACCAAGTACGAGTGCGGCGAGAATGATACTCAGATAGTATGGCACGTCGACCAGAAGACCAGGAAGGGAAGGCTTGTGTCCAACTTCCGCTGCGAGAAGAAGGAGATGCTGCAGGTCAAGTACGAGGCCCCCAACGGCACGATGAAGCACAACCGCCTTTGGAACGGAGGCACTGGATACGGTACCGTCACCCTCTACGACAAGAAGGGCAACGTCATCGACGAGATCGAGGTCAAGCGCATGGGATGCGAGTACGGTGTGTACGACGGCAACCCCATGAAGATCTTCGACAAGACCGGGGAGAAGGTCCTCGCAGAGGTGGACGTCTCGGAGGTCCCCAAGAAGCTCGAGGAGATCTACGGTCCGGGAGACTATTGAAACCTTTTCCAGGCGCCCGCAAGGGCGCCTTATACCGCTTATTCATACAACAACGCGTGCAGCGCACCGGTGACCGATCCGACGGCGGTGCAGGTCTCCAGGGAATAGCCTCCGCCGGTGACGTCGACGTTGTACTTCGGGATCACTGCGGCATCCTTCGGGACTCCGTGCGGACCCAATCCGAACACCAGAAGGACGCTCTGTCCCCTCTCCACCATCTCAGCGAGCTGCCTGACGGTGATGGACTTCTTGGGGTCGGGCTTGGATGTCGTGAGGATGGGTTCGCCGAGCTGCGGCGGGAATCCTTTGGTAGGGTACGGGAACGTGTGGAACCTGCCCTACTCCGCGAGGTCCACGAAGTACCCTCCGTGGGACCCGATGCTGGTGGTCCCCGCGACCCAATTGGCCAGTTCCACGGGGGTCCTGAGGTCCTCCGGGAACGGGAAACCGATAAGTGCCAGATTCATGTCGAAGGACATCGCGAGACCGCCCGCGCGGGCTATGGCGCGCCTGTGGGGCTCCTGGAACTGCTTGGGGTTGTAGGAGTTGTACAGTCCGATTGTGATCCTTCCCTTACCCATGCTCATCCGATCCTCCTTCCGACTATGGCGCGCCTGTCCCCGTCCAGGTACACCTCCATGTCCGGGTGCTCATCCTGGTACTGGTTGACCATCTGCATGATCTGTCCCAGCGTATAATCGTCGGTATCGACGTTCACCAGTATCTCCACGGAATCCATCGGACCATATACCTGGCACGTGCGTGCCACATTGAAGTACGTAAAGTAGAGGGAATATAAATCATGGTGCCGTGAGCCGGGCTCGAACCAGCGACTTCAAGATCTTCAGTCTTGCACTCTCCCAACTGAGTTACCACGGCGAGTGAATCCCCTTATCACAAAATGTTATTAAATGGTTTGCATGCCCCCGGCGGCTCTCCAGACCGCAAAAGCGCATCTGACGCTGTATGACCCAGACATCGGATTCGGTGGGGGCGCTTGCCTATGGGGGGTTCCCTTCTGAACTCGTCGCGGGTGACTGAGATCAAGGGCACCCTGAGGTGCCTGTCCAGCATCACCGTGCGGAACAGCAGTGAGACAGATACCACGGTTAGGATGACGAACACGGCCCCCAGGGACATGCAGAGGTAGAACCATGAGTCCATGGTCCCCTCCCATCCCCGGTAGGCCGCTAGGAACGAGAGCACGGCCGCCGCCAGCAGGACGGCGGTCAGTATCGCCTCACTCCTCAGACGGGCTGCCATCCGCGGCCTCCGTCACGGGAGCCTCGGGATCCTCCTCGACCTCGGCGCTGTCCACCGGCTGGAGTGCGACGACCTTGTCGCCGTCGCGGAGATCCATGATCTTCACTCCGGCGGCGTTGCGTCCGGTGACCCTGATGTCGGCGATGCGTATGCGGAGCATTTTGCCCGCCTCGCTGGTCACGATGAGCTCCTTGTCCTCGGATACTTTCTTCACCGCCACGACGCATCCGTTCCTGTCGGTGGTCTTGATGGTGATGACTCCCTTGCTTCCGCGGTGGGTGAGACGGTAATCATCCACATAGGAGATCTTACCGAATCCGTTCTCGGACACGGTGAGGAGCATGTCGCCCTCCCTGACCACTGCCATGGATACCACGATGTCATCGTCGTTGAGGGTGATTCCCTTCACTCCCATGGTGTCCCTTCCGGTTGCTCTGACCTCATCGCAGGGGAACCTCGCCGCCAGACCGTCCTTGGTGGCGATCATGACGAACTCGTCGCCGTCGACGATCTTTGTCTCCACCAGCTCGTCGCCGTCGTCCAGCTTGATCGCTTTGATTCCCTTCTGGCGGACGTTGCCGTACGCGGACAGCGGGGTCTTCTTGATCAGTCCGTTCTTCGTGCAGAAGAGGATGTACTGGTCGTCGGTGAACTCCTTGGTGTAGATCACGCTGAGCACCTTCTCGCCCTCCTGCAGGTCCGAGAGGATGTTGACTATGGGCTTGCCCTTGGACTGCCTTCCGCCCTCGGGGATCCTGTATCCCTTGAGCCAGAGCAGACGTCCGGTGTTGGTCACGAACATCACGTAGTTGTGGGAGCTGGTGACGAACATGTTGATGACGGTGTCCTCCTCCTTGGTCTGCATTCCGACCAGTCCGACACCGCCGCGTCCCTGCTGCCTGTAGGTCCTCAGCGGGATGCGCTTGATGTAGTTGTCCTCGGTGATGGTGACGACGACGTCCTCCTCGGGGATGAGGTCCTCCTCGTCCACGTCGATGTCGTTGACGTCGATCTCGGTGCGCCTGTCGTCGCCGTAGGCCTCCTTCATCTCGTTCAGCTCATCCTTGATTATAGCGAGTATGCGTCCCTCGTGGGCCAGGATGTCCTTGCAGTCGGCGATGAAGCGGGTGTTCTCGTCGTACTCCTGCCTGAGGCCGTCGATCTCGAGACCGGTGAGCTTCTGCAGTTTCAGATCGAGGATGGCCTTGGCCTGGATGTCATCGATGCTCAGCAGCTCCTGCAGGGCGATGTTGGCGGTATCGGTGTCCTTGGAGTTGCGGATGACCTCGATGGTCTCGTCCAGCATGTTGAATGCTGCCATGTACGCTTCCAGGATGTGCTCCTTCTTCTCCGCCTCCGCCAGCTCGAACTTGGTCCTCCTGGTGACGACGTCCTTCCTGTGGAGGACGTACTGCTCGATCATCTGCTGAAGCGTGAGGATCTGAGGCTTGCCGTTGACAAGTGCCAGATTGATGATTCCGAAGGTCACCTGCATCTGAGTGAACTTGAACAGGTTCTCCAGGACGACCTCTTCTATAGCGTCCTTGTGCAGTTCGATGACTATGCGCATACCGTCCCTGTCCGATTCATCGCGCAGGTCGGTGATGCCCTCGATCTCCTTGTTCTTGACGCGCTCGGCGATCTCCGCCACGAGCTTGGACTTGTTGACCTGATAGGGTATCTCGGTGACAACGATGGCCACCTTCCCGCTGTGGAGGGTCTCGAAGTGCGTCTTGGAACGTACCCTGATCCTTCCGCGTCCGGTGCTGTATGCCGATACGATTCCGGATATGCCGTGGATCGTACCTCCGGTGGGGAAGTCGGGACCCTTGATGTAGTCCATCAGCTGGTATACGTCCGCGTCGGGGTTGTCTATGTAGTACACGATAGCATCCACAACCTCGCGGAAGTTGTGCGGGGGCATGTTCGTCGCCATACCGACGGCGATTCCCGACGAACCGTTGAGCAGCAGGTTGGGGAACTTGGAAGGAAGCACGGAAGGCTCCCAGAGGGACTCGTCGAAGTTCCTCACCATGTCCACGGTGTCCTTGTCTATGTCCGCCAGAAGATCGGAAGCCATCCTGCTAAGACGGGCCTCGGTGTACCTCATGGCCGCGGCGGAATCGCCGTCGACCGATCCGAAGTTACCCTGTCCGTCCACCAGCGGGTACCTGAGCGAGAACGGCTGTGCCAGCCTGACCATCGCCTCGTATGCGGCGGAGTCTCCGTGGGGGTGATATTTACCCAAAACCTCTCCGACGATCCTCGCGGACTTCTTGTGAGCCGACCTGTACGACACTCCCAGATCGTTCATGGCGTACAGGATCCTCCTGTGGACCGGCTTCAGTCCGTCGCGCGCATCGGGGAGCGCACGGCCGATGATGACCGACATCGAGTAGTCGATGTACGAGTTGGACATCATCTTCTCGATGCACTGTGTGACGAGCTTCGGTTCCTTGATAATGATCTCTTCGTCGCTCATGGTATCACACATCCAGGTTCACGGCCTCGTGGGCGTGGTCTATGATGAACTGTCTCCTGGGCTCCACGTCCTCTCCCATGAGGACGGTGAAGAGCGAATCGGCGAGGATTGCGTCCTCGACGGTGATCTTCTTCATCACACGGGTCTCGGGGTTCATGGTGGTCTCCCACAGCTGGGTGGGGTTCATCTCTCCCAGACCCTTGTACCTGTTGACCTGCGCGCCGCTTCCCAGCTCGGTGAGGGCCTCCTGCAGCTCGTCGTCGTTGTAGCAGTAGATCTCCTTCTTGCCCTTGTACGCGCGGTACAGCGGGGGCATGGCGATGTAGATGTGGCCGTTGTCCACCAGCGGCCTCATCTGCCTGTAGAACAGCGTGAGGAGCAGTGTGGCGATGTGTGCTCCGTCCACATCGGCATCGGTCATGATGACGATGTTGTGGTAGTGGATCTTGGACACGTCGAAGTCGCTTCCGAAGCCTCCTCCGATGACGGTGATGAGGTTCTTGATCTCCTCGCTTGCGAGCATCCTGTCCTGCCTGACCTTCTCGACGTTGAGGATCTTACCCCTGATGGGCAGGATCGCCTGAGTGTGCCTGTCGCGGCCCTGCTTGGCGCTTCCTCCTGCGGAGTCTCCCTCGACGATGTACAGCTCGCACTTGGCCGGGTCCTTGTCGGAACAGTCGGCGAGCTTACCGGGCAGGGATGCGCTGTCGAAGGCGCTCTTCCTCCTGGTGAGGTCCCTGGCCTGTCTGGCGGCCTCCCTGGCGGTCATGGACTCGTCGACCTTCCTGATGATGGTCTCAGCGACCCTGGGGTTCTCGAGGAAGTATTCCGCCAGCTTCTCGTTCATAAGGGTGGCCACCGCGGACTGTGCCACGCTGCTTCCCAGCTTGGCCTTGGTCTGACCCTCGAACTGGGGCTCGGGCATCTTGATGCTCAGGATGGCCGTCAGTCCCTCACGGGTGTCCTCTCCCTGGAAGGTACGGTTCGCCTTTACCAGGTTGTTCGCCTTGGCGTAATCGTTGATCGTCTTGGTCAGCGCGGTCCTGAATCCGGACACATGGGTACCGCCCTCGGGCGTGTTGATGGTGTTGACGAAGGAGCTAACGGCCTCGTTGTAACCGTCGGTGTACTGGAGGGCCATTTCTATGTCTACTCCATTGCGCTGCCCGGCGATGTATATGGGTTCCGGATGGAGCGGGGTCCTCGATGCGTTGAGGAACTTCACGAACTCGGAGACGCCTCCCTCGTAGTGGAACCTCTCCTTCCTGCCGGTCCTGCGGTCCTCGAAATCGATGGTGACCTGCCTGTTGAGGAACGCCTGGTTCCTGAACCTGTTCTGCAGGGTCTCGTATTCGAAAGTTACCGTCTCGAAGATCGTCGGGTCGGGATAGAACGTGATCTCCGTACCGGTCTCGTCCGTCTCCCCTATGACCTCGACGGGTCCGTCGGGGATACCGATCTTGTAGGACTGGCGGAAGATCTTGCCCTCCCTCTTGACCGTTGCCACGAGTTTCGTGGACAGTCCGTTGACGACGGAGACTCCCACTCCGTGGAGTCCTCCGGAGACCTTGTAGCTGTTGCTGTTGAACTTACCCCCGGCGTGGAGCTCGGTGAGCGCCAGCTCCAGTGCGGACTTCCCCTTCTCATGCATCCCTGTGGGGATTCCCCTTCCGTCGTCTATGACGGTGCACGAACCGTCCTCGTTAATGATCACGAGGATCTTGTCCGCGAAACCCGCCATTGCCTCATCGATACTGTTGTCGACGACCTCGTAGACGAGATGGTGGAGACCGCGGGAATCGGTACTTCCGATGTACATTCCCGGTCTCTTCCTTACCGCCTCGAGACCCTCCAGGACGACGATGCTGTCCGCACCGTAATCTGACCCTGAGTTGTTCCCATCCATAGCGAAAAACCTCTATTGGTAGAGGGTATGCGTACATCATATATTAATGCACGCGCGCGTGCAATTTATTTGCGTGCGCACGCGGGGGCACGCGAACGAATAGGTTTTAATGTGTGGAAACAGAATCCTCGGACAATGAGCACCATCATGGAGGAGGCCAGGAAGGGCGTCACGCCCCTGGTCAGGAAGATCGCCGAGAAGGAGAGGGTGAGCGAGGAATTCGTCCGCAACGGTATCACCTCGGGACGCATCGTCGCACCCTGCAACCCCATCCACAACCCCGAGCCCGCAGGCATCGGGGAGGGCATGAGCATCAAGGTAAACGTGAACCTGGGAACGTCCAGGGATATGACCTGCATGAAGACCGAGATGGAGAAGCTCGACGTCGCCCTGAAGTACGGAGCGGACGCGGTGATGGATCTGAGCACCGGCGGCGACATCGACGTCATCCGCAGGGAGATCATCAAGAGATGTCCCGTAATGGTCGGTACCGTCCCGATCTACCAGATAGGTCTCACCGCGGCTAGGAAGAACGCCGTTGTGGAGATGACCGAGGACGACATGTTCGCGGGCATCGAGAAGCAGGCCAAGGACGGAGTGGACTTCATGACTGTGCACTGCGGTATAACCAAGCAGACGGTAGACTGGCTCAGCGACTCCGGGAGGCTCATGGACGTGGTATCGAGGGGAGGATCCTTCCTCACCGCATGGATCCTCCACAACCAGGAGGAGAACCCCCTGTACAAGAACTTCGACTATCTGCTGGAGCTGTGCAGGAAGTACGAGATCACCCTGTCGCTGGGTGACGGGTTCAGGCCCGGATGCATAGACGATGCTTCGGATGCCGCCCAGATCTCGGAACTGATGACCCTGGGAAGACTCGTCAAGAGATGCAGGGAGGCCGGTGTGCAGGCGATGGTGGAAGGCCCCGGACACATGCCCATCGACCAGATCGAGGCGAACATGGTCCTCCAGAAGACCCTCTGCCACGGCGCACCTTTCTACGTCCTCGGACCGCTGGTGACGGACATCGCTCCAGGATACGACCATATAGTGGGAGCGATCGGTGGAACCATCGCAGCCAAGGCGGGAGCGGACTTCCTGTGCTACCTGACCCCCGCGGAGCACCTCAGCCTGCCCGATGTGGAGGACGTGAGGGAAGGCCTCATAGCATCCAAGATCGCGGCCCACGTTGGCGACATGACCCGCGGAAAGGGCCACGAGAGGGACACCGCCATGGCCAAGGCGAGGAAGGCACTCGACTGGGAGGCGATGTACAGGGTCTGCCTCGACAGGGAGAAGGCAGAGAGGTACAGGAGCAGGGGCTGCACGAAACTGGAGGACGGATGCTCCATGTGCGGCGACGTCTGCGCCGTCAAGATCGTCAACCAGTATCTAAAAAAATGATAGTGCCAGATACCTGAAAACAATGGCTGACCGCATAGGCGGTCGCCATCCTTTCTTATTAATTCTCGAATAATTTATTAATAATGTTCCCCATACGGGAAGCATGAGCATCGTGAGCGTTTCCCTCGACGAGGAGAGCATAGCGGCATTGGACAGGATCACCGAATCCCTCGGACTGAAGGGAAGGAGCGACGCGGTACGCGTGTCCATAAGGTCCGCCATGGCCGAGATCAAGGAGATGGACGACCTCAGCGGATTGGTGGAAGGTGTTTTGATCATAGTGCACGAGCACCACAACGACAGCTGGATAAGCGTGATCCAGCACCAGAACGAAGATATCATCAAGACGCAACTCCACTCGCACCTCCAGAACAGGAAGTGCCTGGAGATCATGACCGTATCCGGCGACGGCAAGGATGTCGGAAGCATGATCCGCGACATACAGTCGTCGGGCAAAGCGGGATACGTGAAGTTCGTAAGAAGCTAAGAGTGAGAGCCGCTGGAGGGATTTGAACCCCCGGCCGATTGATTACGAATCAATCGCTCTACCACTGAGCCACAGCGGCCTCGGATGGCAATAACCAGTTTTACATAAAAATGTAGCGGGTAACCCCGCCGTTTCAGAGCTTAGTGAAATATCCTTTGAAGACCACGGCGTCCTTCTCCTGCAGGGGGGACTCGCAGATGAAGGTGCATTCCTTATCGTAGGTCTCCACCACGCGGGCGAACATCGACATGTCGGGGTCCGCAGCTTCCAGCGGAAGGTGGCTTATCTCTCCCTTGTCGCCGTACTTTATGCAGCTGATGTGGAAATGGGCTATGGGTCCCGCCAGCGGGAAGAACTCGTCCAGCAGGTCCCTGCAGTCCTGTTCCGTCTTCAGACGGCCGTGGAAGCGCGCGTGGGTGTGTGCGACATCCAGTACCGGAACGGCTCCGTCGACGCTGCGCATGACCTCGGAGATCTCCGGCAGGGTACCCCACTGTCCGGTCTTGCCCATGGTCTCGATGCCCAGGGTGACGTCCTTGATGCCTTCGTCGTCCATGATGTCCCTGCACCTGTTGAGACCGTCTATCACGCTCTGGGTGGCGGTCTCCGGGGTCTTGCCGTATGATGCGGCGTGGATGACGATGATGTAAGCTCCCAGCCAGTGTGCTGCCCTGACGGTGTCGATCACGTAGTCGACGCTCTTGTCGCGGGTCTCCGGCTTGTCGGAGTTGAAGCTGATGAAATAGGGTGCGTGGCAGCTGAGCCTGATGTCGCGGTCCTTCGCCAGCTGGCCGTTGGCCCTGGCCTTCTCCTCGCTTATCCTGGCTCCCCTGACGAACTCGACCTCCAGTGCATCCAGACCGAGTGACTTCGTGATGTTGAACCCGTCCTCGGGGTTCTTGCAGCCTTCGGGATATCCTGCGGGACCGAATCTCATCATGCCCACGACAAACTGTTAAGGGTATAAAACGCAATCGAGGACGGATGAGGATCAGAATGGATGTCGCACTCGACCCGACCCTCGGGTGCGGACAGGCACACAGATGGCATAAGGCGGAGGACGGCTCCTGGAACGGAGTCGTCGGGGACCGCAAGATCAGGCTGGTGCAGACCGACGACGGGTTCGAATGCGAGGGTGCCGACGAGGCCATGATCCTAGACTATTTCAGGGCCGAGGATGACCTCGATTCCATTTATTCTGAATGTGCCAGCATGGATGATTACGTGGCAAAGCTGATCAAGGGATGCCCTGGGATGAGGATACTCAGGCAGCCCCATTGGGAGTGCATTGCCACCTACATCCTGGCGACCAACGCCAACGTTAAGCGCATCGGGATGATGATAGAGAATGTCTGCAGGGAGTTCGGCGACGACATCGGCGGGACCTATTCGTTCCCCACTCCGGAGCAGATCGTGAAGGGATGCGACAGGATATGCAACTGCAGACTGGGCTTCAGGGCGGACAGGTTCGTGGAGTTCGCCCGCAGGGTGGCCGACGGCGAGTTCGACCCAGATTCGCTCGAAGGCATGGGCTACAGGGAATGCGTCGACACGTTGCTTACCATCAAGGGAGTTGGGCCGAAGGTGGCCGACTGCATAGCGCTGTTCTCATACGGGCACATGAACGCCTTCCCGGTGGATGCGAGGATAGGCAACGTGCTGAAGGACGTGTACGGCGTGGAAGGGAGCTACAAGAAGCTCTCCGAATTCGCTGAGAAGAAGTTCGGGAGATACGCCGGGTACGCACAGGAGTTCCTGTATCACTCGGACTTCATAAACATCTGATGCTCGCACTCGCAGTCCGGATACTTGTATCCCAATTCCACTTCGTAGATCTTGGCGAGCACGCCGCAGCTCTTGGCGGCCATGCAGATGTTGCACATCTCCGTCGCGAAGTCGCTCCCGGAGTTGGCGATCCTGGAGGCGGCGGCGGTGATCTCCTCCAGCACCGAGGGATAACCGGGGCAGTTGGTGACCACGTCGTACTCCCCCCTCTTGTTCCTCAGGTACTGCGAGACCGCAGCATCGGTGACGCCGAAGGTCTTGGCCACCTTGGACTGCGTGTAGCCGTGGACGGAGACCAGCTCCTTGGCCATGCCCCTCCTTATGGTGGGCAGCAGGTACCAGACTACGACCTCGCACGGGATCTTCATGACAAGGTGATGCGTGGAGCAGGTTATAACCTTTTGTCGAAGCCGTCGGGGTTGGTCTTGGCGTAGAACTCCGCGATGTTCCAATCGTCTATCTCGGTGTCCTTCTTCTCTATCGACACACCCAACGAGGATGCCACCATCTTCAGGAAGCGGTAGGCGGTGCTGTCGCCCTGGAAGTCCTCGACCTTGGCGCCGCTGGCGGTGACCTTGCCCTTGAACCATCCGACGACGGTGGTGCCCCTCATGACGACGGAATCCGTTGCGGATCCGGTGATGGTCTTCAGACGCGGTCTGAGGTACAGGTGCAGATTGTCCTGGTTGTTCAGGACGAACTGGTCGCGGACCTTCTCAACCTTCCTGTCGGCGTCCTCGGCCAGCATCCACATGAGGGTGCTGCCGTCCTTCTCCAGGAACCCTTTGACCAGGAATCCCTCGTCCTCCAGCTTCCTGAGCAGTTCCCTCGCTGTGTACATGCGCACGCTCATGAACATGGCGAACTGTTCCGCCGAGAACATGCCGAACTCGTGGAACATCATGCGGGCCACCTTCAGCAGGGCCTCGTCCTTGGGATAGAGCGGTTCGTCCACCGCCCAGTACATGGAGGTGGAATCCTGGTAGACGAGGGAAAGATGAACGAGCGAATTCACCGTATCGGTGGTGTCCGGCTCGGAGAGCGACGACACCCTCACGAGCTCCCTCTTGGTCGCGGGACTGAACTCATCGATAAGTGCCAGTACCTTCTTTTGGTCGTCGGTGAGCTCGGTCTGCTTCGCCGATGCGTACAGCACGGCGTTGTCCCTCGTGGTGTATCCTATGTAGGGGATGCATGTGAATGTCTTCACATACTCGTCCTTGGAGATGAGCCTCTTGAACGATTTCCTTCCGCTCACGCGGGCCATCAGCTCGGAGTCGTTGCGTATGTATCCTCTGTCCGCCATCAATGCATCCAATGAGGGGTACCTGTCAGACGGGGCTACGTGCTGCTTCCTGATGACGTAGGACATCATCTCCTCGGGGGTGAAGGTGCGGGTGATGAACCTTCCCTTGGCGTAGAATCCGTTGACGAACCTGTATCCTGCCTTCTCCAGAACGTCCTTCACGGGCTGTTCAAGCTCGGCGGCGTCGACGTTCTTGACCTCCCTGATCCTGATGATGTCCGTCCCTTTCATCTTGTAGAAGCCCATCATGCGGTCCAGCGCTTCCAGAGCGTCGGCGAGGTCCCCGGGATCGTCCAGATCCATGGAACGTATCTCGATGCATCCGGACATCTCCCACATCTCCACCGCGCCCACTATGGCGCTTCCGCGGACCAGCGGGTAGATCCATCTGTCCCCGTATCTGGCGGAGATCTCCGCCCATTTAGCCGAGAGAGCGGGATCGAACAATGACATGACCGTGATGCCTTCCGGCAATACCACTTCTGCCATCTTCGGGATCTCGTCCTCCATGACCAGCATGGGGGTGTGTCCCTCTCCGACGTAGATGGTCTTGGCGCCGATGGAAGTGGCGATGCGCATGGCGGCGTCGGGATCTATGCCCAGGAGGTATCTCAAAGCCATCACCGGAATCGGCCCGTAGGCCTTGACGGACTGCTCCACCAGGGACGGAACGGGATCCTCGGTCAGGGGCTCGGGAGTGTATCTGGCATATGTGTTCTCGGTACCCCAGTCCTCCCTTCCTCCGAATGCGTGTATTATCCTGAGGTCGCGGTCCAGACGCATTATGGATTCCTTGACCTGCATCTTGTCGAGACCGGTCTCCGCCACCAGCTGGCGCATGGTGGCCCTTCCGAGACGGTCGATGACGTCCATCAACTCGAGGTCCTCCTCGGTGACGGGTTCGTGGCGGAGCGATGCCAGCTTGGCGGCGTCCTCCTTCATGACGAAACGGACCTTCCCCCTGATGAAGCGTCCTAAAAGGATGTCCCCGCTCTCCCTCAGGGAATACCATTCGGAGAGATCGAAGTTCGGGACGCGGTTGTAGACGTCCAGCTCGCTCCCGGCGGAGCCGTAGAACGCGAAGAAGTCCTTCAATGATTCGAACTTCAGGCCCTTGTAGACCTGGTATCTCTCGACGGTCTCGTAATCGAACACATCGGAGCTTCCGGCCTTGAGCCTCATGCGGTCGATGTGCTTCATGTACTGGTCCCCTTCGGAGATCAGGAACTTGCCCTCGACGACTATCTCGTCGCCCATGAGGGTCTTGAGTGCTAGAGTGGTATCCTCATCGCTCAGCGACAGTGCGTAAGCTATCTCCTTCGCCGTGGCGGGAGCGAAGCACTCCAGGTACTGCTCTATAATATGACATATCGATTCATCCCTGTCGGCGAAGCCTTCCAGATAGCGGGCGAAGTACCACTTGTTGTTGCCGTTGATCTGGACGCGGGTGACCTCGTACATCGATTCCAGCTTGCGCAGCGATCTGAATACTATGTCCTCGGAGAGTTCCGTGGCCTCGGCGAGCTCGCTGAGGGACATGCTCCCCTCCAGTTTGTCGAGCACCGCCCTGTCGTTGGAGTTGAGCTCCCTCTCCTTCTTCGTGGCTGCGGCGTAGTAGGGAACCTCCTCCGCTGGCACTATGTACGGGTCGTCCATGAACACCGTTCCCAGGGTACCGTCGTTGATGAGGTCCCTGACCCATCCGTCCACGGTGTGCTTGTCGGCGTCGCAGTAGGCGTAGATGTTGCGTCCCCTCTCCCTTATGGCCTGCAGCGGGCCGGTGCGTTTCAGCAGGGGGACTATGTCCGATGGATCGACAATGCGCCCGATCTTCTCCCTGAAGTACGGAACGATCTGGTCCTCCTCGAACTCGAACTCCTTGATGGAATCCCCCATCGCGCGGTACAGGACCTTGCGGTGCAATTCCTTGAGCAGAGCGGTACGGTCCTCCATGAGGACGATGTCGGAGAATCCTGATAGGATTACTGAATGAGCAAATGGCGACGGTGCGCCGGTGTAGGGCTGGACCTTCACCTGCATGGTGCCGTCCTCTATCAGACCGAGGACGTAGCAGGCGTTCTTCAGGTCCATGTCGTCCTCGAGGATCTCCCTGTACGTCTCCTCTATCACGGGCATGTTGTCCATGTTGGCGAGAGTCTCAAGAAGATACGCGGAACGGGTCTGCTGCCTGTTGACCGAGACGGGCCTACCCATGTAGTTCCTGAGGATCATGAAGCTCCTGGAGGCGGTGTGTCTGAACCTGAGCTTGAATATCTCGGAGTTGCGCAACGCTTTCCTCAGGATCATCTCAAGGTCCGATGACGACAGGAGACCCGGGATCTTGTTCAGATCGAACTTCCTGGGCATGCCTATCATGAAGTTGTCGTCGGAGATTGTTACGGAAACGTTGGAACCGATGAGGTTGGTTATCCTGTAGGCGTATCCTCTGGAGAGGGCGTCGTTCACGCGCCTGCCGAACGGGAAGTGGAAGATGATCCTCTGATTGCCCGAGGGGTCGATGTACTCCTCGATCATTAGTGTCTTATCATCGGGGATGAGGCCGACCGAGGCCTGCTGCTCCTTGAAATATGATACCAGAGAACGGGATGACCCAGCATCGATGTCGAAGTCCTTGCACAGATGGACCATGAGGTCGTCGTCGGACATGGTGCCGATGTCCCTGGCCATCTCGCCTCTGAATATGGCGACATCCATGGAGAGGTCGAAGCTCCTCGGCAGCATCTCTCCCGCCCATGACGGAACGGTGGGCTTCCTTCCGGATGCCTCCTTCACGAAGGCCATCATCCCTTTGGACCTGACAAACTCGAAGGACCTCCCTCCCAGGACGAAGATGTCCCCCGGCGATAGCCTTTCAACGAACTTCTCGGAAAGTTCCCCGACCATGGAGTTGCGGTTGGTCATGACGCGGTAGTTCGCTTCCTCCGGTATGGTACCGAGATTGAGGAAGTAGATCATCCTGGAGCCCTTCTTCCTACCGAAGGTACCCTCGTCTTTGTCGTACCATATCTTGGAGTAGACCCCTTCGTACTCCTCCTTCGATCCTAAGTAATCCAGAACGCTCTCGTACTTCTCCCTCGATAGGTTGCGGTAGCAGTACGAGCGTTTGATTAATGTGAATGCCTCCTCCACGTTCCAGCGGGAGGACAGGCTCATGCCCACGATCGTTTGGGATAAAACATCCAGACAATCCTCCGGGATCTGGACGCGGTCGATGTGGCTGCGGTGGGCCGCGCGGCACATGACGGCGCACTCGACGAGGTCGTCGGGATCGAACACCAGTAAGCGTCCCTTCGCCACCTTGCCGAAGCTGTGTCCGCTCCTTCCTATCCTCTGGAGACCTTTGGCCACGGACTTGGGCGAACCGATCTGACATACCAGATCCACTGAACCTATATCGATGCCCAGCTCGAGCGAGGTGGATGATACGACACACTTGATCTCCCCCTTCTTGAGCCTCTCCTCGACATCCATCCTCGTCTCCTTTCCCAGGGAGCTGTGGTGGACCTCGATGTTCTCCATCCCGCGTTCCTTCAGCTTGTAGACGACGCTCTCGGCACCCGAACGGGTGTTGGTGAAGACCAGCGTGGTGTCATGCGTCTCTATGAGCTCCTTCAGGGTGTCGTACATCATCGAGTTGACGATGTCCGACGACAGCGACGTCATGTCGTCCGTCGGACAGATGACCTTCAGATCAAGGACCTTCTTGGAATCGGATTCCACCAAGGTCACATCCCTAACCTGACCGTCGTCGTTGCATCCGACGAGGTATCCCGCCACCGCCTCTATGGGCGCGAGTGTGGCTGACAATCCTATCCTGGAGAACTGTCTGGCACAATGCTGCTGCAGACGCTCTATCGTGAGCGAGAGGAAGGCTCCCCTCTTGGAATCGCATATGTCATGTATCTCATCCAAGATCAGCCATTCGATGTTCGCAAGCTTCTCCTTGAACTTCGGCGCCTCCAAAATAAGCGCCAATGATTCGGGGGTGGTGATGAGGATGTGCGGAGGATGCTTGACCATCTTCTGCCTCTCGTATTGAGAGGTGTCACCGGACCTCACGCCAACCCTGATGTCCGGTACGGTCATGCCGTGCCTGGCGGCGACCTCCCTCATCTCGGCAAGCGGTGTGTTCAGGTTGCGGTTGACGTCGTTTGCCAACGCCTTCAGCGGAGAGATGTAGATGCAGTAGACGCGCTCCTCGAGGGTGCCCTCGGTCGCGTACTTGGTGAGCTCGTTGATGATGCTCATGAACGCAGTCAGCGTCTTACCGGATCCCGTGGGCGATGATACCAGTACATTCTCCCTGCGGTGGATGACGGGGATGGCCTTCGCCTGCGGTTCCGTAAGGCCGTCGAACCTTTCGTTGAACCATGTCGAGACGAGGGGCTGCATCATCCCCATGACCTCCTGCTTGGAGTACACCTTATCAGAGCGCTGTACCATTTTGTCGATTCCGCTCGTATAAGGTTTGCATTGATATTAATGGTTACGGAATCTACCCGTTTTATGACATGGTTTATTTGTAAACTTTTGAAACGTCATTCCGTTCCCCATCCGTTCCGCCAACAATACTTATATGCGCACGACAGAATTCACGTGCATGAGATACGTCGCGGCATTGGCATCGATTCTCGCGGTATTGACCGTCTTCTCGGCGATGCCTGCGGCCGTCTGCGACAGCTCTGAAGCGGCACCGTTCGTACCATCGGACTATGTCGGTACTGAAGATGTCACCCTCTACGGAATGGTAGGCGGATACAACCCCGATGATACCAGTTTTCCACAGGTTTATGTGTTTGTTGTTTACACCGATCTGACCGATCCGGAGAATCCGAAATACCTCTACCTCAACGTAAATAACAACCAGATGCTCACCGCCAATGTGGGTCCCCAATACAACGAAACCACAAAAGAGACCGAATACGTCTTCAGCATTGACGTACCTCAAATCATCAGCAACGAAGTGGAGTATTACATCTACGTATTCAACAGCTACAAGATTGATTCCGTTCCGCCTACAATCAAACCGCAGGGTGTGACTATAACACCCGAAGAAGGTTGGACTGATCCCACTTCTGTCGGAGACTACAAGGCATATATGATCAAACATGATGATCCGTGGGCAGATTGGGATACTGAAACCCAATTCGATCTGAGCAAATACGGTACGGAAACTGGATACAAGATTGCACTCACGAAGATCGGTGCAGAAGGTACCGTAAGGGGTCACGTCTCAGGACTCATCGGATCCAACTCCAGCGACCTCAATGACGTACTGGTCAGATTCTACAAAAACAATGAGTTTGTCCGCGACACCACTACCGACCGCAACGGTAACTACTCCGTAACACTTCCAACAGGCGATTACACCGTCACATTCTCACGTGGTAACTATTCATGCGAACCAATCGATGTGAAAGTTATCGAAGGCAGCACAACCGCAAAAGAAGTTACCATGACCCTGAAGGTCGAGAACGACTTCTTCGGTCAGGACCTGTCGCACTTCCTCACGATAATCGGAGGGGTCGTCTGCGGACTGATCATCCTCATCTCCATCGCATACCAGTGGAGGAGGATCAAGCAGAAGAAGTCCGGTAAGGACTGGATCCTCGACGACATGGAAGAGATGGACGAGGAGTGATCATCTCTTCAGGTTCTCTGCTACCTTGTCGTAGATGCTGTTTCCTTTCGCATCTATGGCTACGACGAGAGGACCGAAGTTGTTGGCCTCGAACAGCCACATCGCTTCGGCCATGCCGAGGTCCTCCCATTCGACTCCGACGCATCTCAGTTCGTCTGCGAGGGTGACGGCGGTGCCTCCGGTCGCCGCGAGGTAGACGCAGCCTACGTCCTTCATCGCCTGAGCGACCTCGGCGGACATGCCGCCCTTGCCGATGATCGCGCGGATCCTGAACTTCCTGATGAACTCCGGCTCCAACTTGTTCATCCTGGCACTTGTCGTCGGGCCTGCGGCGAGGACGATCCATCCTCCGTCGACCTTCTGCATTATGGGGCCGCAGTGGTACAGGGTCGCACCGGTGAGGGCCTTGGGAATCTCTCCCCCGTCCTTCGCCCTCTCGAGGGCGCGGATGTGGAGCTCGTCGCGTCCTGTCACCATCGGACCGCTGACGCTCAGGACCTGTCCCATCTTCAGCTTCTTGACATCCCTCTCATTGAGCGGAAGCGTAAGGTGATCCATCAGAATCCCTCCTGCGTGAACTCGGGTGCCCTTCCGTCATTGTAGATACGGACGGTGGCGCGCCTTGTCGCCCAGCAGCCTATGTTGACTGCCACGGGAAGGCTGGCGGTGTGGCATCCGGCCTTCTTAATCCTCACCCCGAGGACGGTGGTCTGGCCTCCGAGTCCCATGGGTCCGAGACCGGACTCGTTGAGCTTCATGAACAATTCATCCTCAAGATTGACAATGGTCTTGTCCTTGCTCCTCTTGCTCAGCGGCAGGAGGAGGGCCTCCTTCGCCATCGAGACGCATACATCGGATGTACCACCTATGCCTATCCCCACGATGGACGGAGGACAGGGCCTTCCGCCGGCATCCAACACGGCGTCGACCACGAACCTCTTGATCCCCTCTATACCGTCGGCGGGGTTGAGCATGGCGAGACGTGTCATGTTCTCCGAACCCGCTCCCTTGGGGAGGACCGAGATCTCCAGGAAATCGTCGTCCGTAGGATCGAAGTGGATGAATGGTGATGAAAATCCGGTGTTGTCGCCGGTGTTCTCCCTAGTGAGGGGATCGACGAGATTCGGCCTCAGCGGGAGCTCCGCGGTGGCCCTCTTCACCGCCCTCTCGATATCCCCTTTCACGGAGGAATCGAACTTCCCCGATACGTAGAACACCGGCACTCCGGTATCCTGGCACATGGGTCTTCCCAGGAACTCGGCCTTCTTGGCGTTCTCCATGATGGCCCCCAACTGGGAGTACGCTATCTCCCCGGTCTCCCATCCGGCGGCGGCCTCTAAGGCCCATCCGATGTCCCCGGGCAGCTTGGTGCTGGCCAGACGTATCAATCTGACGACGATGTCCTCCGTCGTCTCAGGCAGTGTTATCATGGGACGGGGATTGACTCCCGATAAGTAAAACGTTCGGTCACGGGAGGTAGTAGAGCTCCTCCTCCACCTGGACGACGCTGACGTTGCCGCCCTCGACGGGCTCAGCGTCCTGCGGTATGCGGAGCTCCACTGTGGAATAGTTGGTGGGGTGCATGACCTGTATCTCGTTGCCGGAACGGGAGAGCACCAGCGCCTCCTTCCTGTCGTCGTACTTCACCAGAACCTTCAGGTCCTGGATCTCCGATTTCCTGACGGATGTCTCCCTGAAGTCGATGAGGGACATCAGCTTGCCACCGGTCTTGTTGAGCCCGGTGAGCTTGTACGGTTTCCCTTTGTACTCGAGGACGTCGCCCGTGTGGTATGCGGGGAATCTTACCAGATACGTGAGACGGTAGATATCGATGCCGTCGGAGGACTGTCCCACCAAAGATGCGGATTCTTTGGATTCGGCGCCGTAGGATTCCACGAGGTCCTTTGTCAGGGAACGGGCAAGGGAGATGGATGATAACATGATATCCACCCCTCCGGGGACCTGCTGGACCTTCGTGATGAACAGCTGGCGGTTGGTCTTTGCCTGCTGCTCCACCGAGTCCCTGATCCTTCTGACCACCTCGTCCCTGAGGCCGTCGGACAGTTCCTTCTCTCCGGAGCGGATCTGCATGGTGGCTTCGTAGTAATTGCCTAACTGCCTGGAGCACCTCTTGCAGACGTTGTTCTTCACCCTGACGAGAGTGGAGCCCTCCGCCTGCACCGTGTAACCGTTGATGTCAAGATCCGCTTCGACTTTGACCTCATAGGTCCTCTCGTCCTGGGGCTGCGCCATGGTACCTACGGACACAACCTGCGCCTCCGGGATGACGGCAAGACCGGTCAATGCGGCCTCCTGCACGGCATCGTCCTCGGACATCTTGGTCCAGTGGTCGCGGATGTTGTATTCCTCGCAGTTGGTGCATCTCTGCAAGTCCACATGATGCGGCAGGACCATCAGCTTCCTCCCGTTGAGGAAGCACTCCATGCACAGTCCGTTGATCTGCTCTTCGCAGTCCTTTCCGCACTTGACGCAGAACATCTTACCTCAGCACCTGAGCGTGCTTCACGCCGCCGATGGAGATCACGCAGTCGGCGTCCACTAGGCCCTCGCGTATCGCGATATCGACTGAACAGTTTCCTACGATATTGATGGATCTGGCTCTTCCGAGGTGCTCTATCAGGACAGTCTCCTCGACTATGTCCCCCTTGTAGAATCCCTCTCCGACCTTGATCCTCAGCTGACCCTCCTCGAAGGTCTGTCCGAGGATGTCCTCATCGCATACCGCGAGCACCTCTCCGCCCGCTCCCCTGTGTATCTTCACCGAATACATGGTCATCCCTTCCTGTACTTGCCCTTGTTCTCGATGATCTCGCCCAACTCGTTGAGTCCCCTGAGGTTCCTCTGTACCACCGCACGGTCCAGGCCCGTCTCGGCGATGATCTCCTCCTCGGTGATTCCTCCGGTGGGGTGGTGGATATCGATTATGTTCCTGATGACATCGATGGCCTTCCTGTCCTTCTGGGATGTCTCCCCGCCCATGAGGTCGATGTCGTATCCGGAGCCGGTCTTCGCGATCTTCTCCATGTAATAATTTATCAAACGGACGGCCCTGGTGGCGTCCTGCTCGGTGACCTTGTTGCGCAGGTGCATCCTTGCGGACGCCTCGGAGAGACGTACGTACGCTTCAAGCTGCCTTGCCGAGATCGGGATCGAACCGTCCTCGCCCTTGCCCCTGATGTTCAGATAGTCCATCTCGATGATGTCGAACGCCTCCGGAGTGAGGATGGGGTGGCAGTTCTTCTTGGCGTATGCCACGTACTTCCTCAGAAGGTCCTTCTTGTAGGGGGCGACCATGCTGTTGGTCTCCTCCAGGATCCTCTCGGCGTTGACTCCGCTGTCGATGCCTTTCTCGGTCTGTTCCCTGGCCTGTCCGCGCCAGTGTCCCTTGAGTATGTACTCGGTGAGCTTCTTGTCCTTCTTCCTGTCCGGTATGTCGCGCAATACGAACATGAGATCGAAACGCGACATGAGAGCGGGAGGGAGATTGATCTGCTGGGCGATGCTCATGTCCTCGTCGAACCTTCCCAGCTTGGGGTTGGCCGCGGCGAGCATCGAGCATCTGCACTGCAACGTGGCGGTGATACCCGCTTTGGCGACGGAGATCTTCTGGGATTCCATCGCCTCGTGCAGGGACGACCTGTCCTGCTCGCTCATCTTGTCCAACTCATCTATGCACGCGAGACCTTTGTCGGCAAGGACCAGCGCACCGGCCTCCAATGTCCATCTGCCGTCGCCGAAGTCGTCCTTGACCGCCGCGGCGGTGTTGTGTATGACGAACCCGTTCCCGACGAAGGAATGGGCGGGATCGACGGTGAGGTCGTAGACGTACTCCGGTATGTCGTCGGTGATCTCCTCCACCTTGTCGACCATGATCATGCGCATGTTGTCCCTCACCAGGGCGACCGTGTCGCCCGCGGCTATCTCCGATGAGGAGAACCAATCGAAACGTCCGTCGCGCATAGCCTGCAGCTTGGTCTCGGGCGTCATGATTATGGAGTCCTGGGTCATCGTCGTTATGCGTATGAGTTTGGCAGGTGACTTGATCCTCCACACGTAGGTTATCGGCAGAAGTCTTATGGATCCGAGTTCTCCCTGCGACGCTATGCGGTCGCCGGAGACGGCCTGCCTCCAGATGCCGGGGCGGTACTCCTCGGGATCGGTCATCAGGGAATTGACATAATCCCCGATCTTCACGGGGCACTTCTCCATGCTCAGTATCGTGTCGCCGTGGACGCAGAGACCCGCGGCCGAGGCGGACTTACCGGAGGCGTATATCCCTCTGGGCGAGAGGTCGCTCATGTACCTCAGGATCTGCGACTTCGCGACTCCGGGGTCCCCGATCATAAGGATGTGTATATCTCCCCTGATGGAGGTACCGTCGTCCAGTACCTTGTGGGAGCCTCCGAACAGCTGGAGGGCGACGGCCATCTTCTCGTCATCCATACCGTAGATGGTGGGGGCGATGGATTTCACGATGTTCTCGGCGAGATTCTCGTCCTTGGACATCTCCAGGATCTCCTGCTCGTCCTCCTCTGTGATCTCCACCTCGGAGAAGTCGGCCTGCTCGTTCTCGACGCTGAGGACGTCCATGAACACCTCGAAGATCGTGGACTTGTCGCGCTCGGTCTTCTCCACCGAGCGCAGGATTCCGTTCATTATGATCCTGTTACCCGGGGTGACCGTACCGGCGATGTCGTCCTCCATGAACCCGAACAGCCTCTCCGGCTGCGCGCCTCCCCTGAGGCCCTCCGGGTTCTCCTGTATCTCCACCTTTTGGGTGTCAATGTACTCCGATTTCATCTGGTCGAGGTTGAAGCGGGGGACTGACTTGTTGCATCCCTCGTTGGGGCACATCAGCGGTTCTTTGAGGAGGGTACCGGTCTGCTTCACCCAGACCTCGGCGTCGCACTTCGCGCATGTGAACCTTGCGCGGACGAGCCTGGGCTTGGGCATGGTGGCCTTCCTGACCATACCCTCTATCGCGACCAATCTACCGAGGTGCTTGGCGCGTATCTGACGGACATCGATCTTCGCATCCCTTGGAAGGTCATCGATCCTGAGGTTGATCTCCTGCGACGGGTCCCAAGTGGCCGGGAGTAGGCTCTTGATGACGTTCCTCCCTATCTCCAATACCTTATCGGGACGCGCCAGCACGAACTGGGCGAAATCGATGCTGTATCCGTCGATGTCGTCGAAGGACACGGTCAGGCTCTTCTTCTCCGGATAGTTGTCCTGGATGTCCACCAGCATGAGGTGGTACTTGGACATGCCCAGGATCTCCTCCCAGGCCAGCGAAATGTCTCCGTCCTGATAGTTCATGGTATCACATTATCTTGGACAGGTCGTGTGCCTTGCACTCGTCGTCCACCCACCAGATCCATCCGCCCTTCTCGACGGACACCTCTCCCTTCACCAGCCCGGCCTGCTTCAGCTTGGTCATCGTCTTCGCGAAATCGTCGGGACAGTGGTAGTCGAACAGTTCCGCCAGACGGAACTCCACCTCCCTCGTTGTCAACTTGTCCTTTCCAAAGACCATCCAAACGAACCTTACTACATCGCCGAGCTGAGCCATGCCATCCCAATGTGCGCCGTGTAATAAAAACATTCAGTGGAAGCGTTTTAGAAAATGGGGTAGGTACGAAAAGTGCCAGATAGTGGGAAAATGAATTTGAAGGGGGGATTGGCCCCCTTGATTGTGGTTTCAGAACTTGTCGTCGTAAAGGCCGGCCTTGACGTCCTTGATGAACTGTCTGGCGTCCTTTCCGTCGATGTTGACACCGCAGGAGACGCAGTTTCCGGCGACCTCGAGGACACGTGCCTTGACGTCGGCTCCGAGGAGGTCGGCGCTCTTCATGTCGGCGAGCTTCTTGGCCTGCTCGATGGAGAGGTTCCCGACCTTCTCCGTGCGCGAGTTGTGCGATGCGGTCTGGAGCCCGAGCTCTCCCTTGATGAGGGCGGACATCGGGGGGATTCCGACCTTGATCTCGAAGGACTTGTCGTCGTTGATGATGACCTTGATCGGGACCTTCATTCCGGCGAACGCCTTCGTCTGTTCGTTAATCTTGGCGACGACCTGACCGATGTTGACTCCCTTGGGTCCCAGTGCGGGTCCGAGGGGCGGTCCTGCTGTGGCCTTTCCGCCTTCTACCATTGCTTCAACAGTATCAACCATTGTTACATCTCCTTTTCAATGACTCTAACACTGTCACCATTGAGTGTGACAGGAATGGGCATCATGGCATCGATGAGCTCGACGGTGATCTCCTCCTTGCTCTCGTCGATGTGCTTGACCCTTGCCTTCTCTCCCTTGAAGGGTCCCTTCGTGATCTCGATGAGCGAACCCTCCTCGAATCCCTCAACGGTGGAAAGCGGTTTGAGATAGACCTCTATCTCGCCGATGCTTACGGGGTCTTCCAGGAAATTCCTGGCCTTCTTTATGCTCCTAGTCTTCTCGCGCAGACGGTCGACGTTCATACCCTCCACGAAGACGTAACCGCGGAGGTTGTCGGGACAGAGGATCGCGTAGACGTCCTGCGAGGAACCGGGTCTCTTCTCGGTCCCGTCATCCTTGATCAGGTTGTACAGGTCGGTCGCCGCAGTGATCTCCTGGTCGATCTGCGTCTTCATCGTGAGTATGGACTTGGTCGCCGTGGCATGGAAGCTTATCTCAGCATCTGACGCTCCGTCGGAGACCGTGACAGTGATGTCGACGCAGTCCTCGTACCTTGCTCCCTTGGGGCAGACGGCGAGGACCTTGAGCTCCTTGGCATCGTTGATGTTGACGCTGACCTCCTTGCTGGCCCTGGCGCTGCTCCAGATCTCCTTGTAGTCGTTCTGGAGTACGACCTCCCACTCGGGGGCGTCGTCGTCGGGTCCGAACTTGTAATCGAAAATGAATCTGACAGTGTTATCGCTTGCCGAGACCGAGATCGGCCAGATGGCAGAGAAACCTGCCTGGACGCTCTTGGGTTCGGAGTTAGTTGAGCCAATACCTACCATGTCATTCGCCTCAGAAGTATCCGGGGAGATAGGTCATGATCCAGTAGATGCCGAAACCTACTACGCCCAATATGGCCAGACCGATGCTCACGATGACGAGGGTCTTCTTGTACTCGTCGGCTGACGGCGTATGGCAGAGCCTGATGATCCTGCCGTACTTGCCCTTGCCGATGTTGCTGAACTTCGACTCGAGCTTTGACTGGGCTTCGTTTGCCTTTGCTTCTACTCCCATGCTATCTTCCTGATGGCGTGTGGATTCACCATCGATTTTTTTCGCTCGTTATCACTAATGCGATAGACTACGAAAATGACCCCTTATTAGGATTCCCATTTTAAACCTTTCGTATAGGTTTTTCTTTATTCTATAAGAAAAGGTCACAGCTTCTTGGTGGTGGTGACCTGGTCCCACACGCACATGTCGCCCTTGTCCATCATGACGTACAGTCTAGCCTTGATGCGGGGGTAGAACTCCAGGTACAATGCGGCGAGCATACGGAACGGATGGAACCCGAGTTCCCTGACGCTGTTGATGAAGGCTCCGATGAGTTTCCCGTAGTCGTGGGTGGGGAGGGCGTAGGAGAACATCTTCTTGAGGTAGTTCTCGCCGATGTTGACGCGGGTCCTCTGCTTGAGATAATCGCTTACGGTCTCAGGACCGCGGTTGAGGATCGTGGCGTAGGGGGCGTAGACGGTGCGGAATCCCTTCTCCTCCAGCTTCATGCGCAGGATGTCCTCGTCGCTCTGCATGTTGGACGGCAGACGGGTGCCGATGTCCCTGAACGCTATCAGCTCGCCGGTCTTGGGTTCCTGTACGGCGACGTAGTGGTGCATCTTCCAGAGCAGCTGCACGGTATAGCCGGATAAGGTGGAGGGATCGTTGGTGGGCAGAGGATGTCCTCCGACCATACCCACGGTATCGTCGAGGAACGGTTCGAGCAGTCTGTCGAGCGATTCGGCGCTCTCGAAGATGTTGTCCGCGTTGAGGAAGACTACGTGCTCGGTGCGCTTGTTCTCGAAGAGGAGATTGATCGCGCTGTTCTTGCCCTCCCTCTTGGCCTGCCTTATCAGTTTGACCTTGGGGTACTCCTTGGAAAGCGATTCCACGATCTCGTCGGTCCTGTCGGTGCTGCCGCTAGAGACCACCAGAACATCCACTATATCGATGAGCTGACACTTCTGTCTGAAGATGGAGCGGATGGTCCTCTCGATGTTCCCTTCCTCGTTGTAGGCGCATATCCCGAGGGTGACGGGGATCCTGTTCTCCACGGTCGGCAGAGGTGTCTCCTCGATCACCTGCACGTCGTGCTTCCTCTCGGGGACGGTGAACATCCTCCCCTCGCGGTAGTAGTACATCCTGAAGAACAAACGGATGGCCATGTAGTAGGTAGTGGGCCAGATCCTGTACCACAGAGCTTCGGGAACACCCTTGCAGTCGCGGCGCAGCATCTCCCTGCACTCCGGGCTCTTGGCGAACTCCTTGAACTTCCTGTAGGTCATGTGTCCGCTGGAACGGATGCGGACCAGCGCCTTGCGCTTGTAGAACCCTTCCGGACGGTCGATGTCGAAATTGTCCAGATTCTCGTACGCGTCCTGCTCCGCCTGTCCGCGCTTATCGGAGTTGATGTTGTTGTTGCAGAACGAGGAATCGTGCTGATAGTACACGTACAGCGGTTCGTCGTAGTAGCAGACGACGTCCGCGGCGGAGATCGTCCTGTAGGTATGGACGATGTCCTCGCAGTATCCCTTGGCGAAACGGATGCCGTTGTCGACCAGGAGACTCCTGCGGAAGATCTTGCACCATGCCGTGACCGGGAACCGCTCCTTGGCGCGTGCGCGGACCGCCTC
>JAEEGK010006654.1_pt1 | contig 27758 bp, 29 predicted proteins | sample 8958771 | NCBI WGS metagenome assembly JAEEGK01 (sample SAMN16246547, study PRJNA631951) | gut metagenome | biome: gut microbiome; feature: rumen; material: SC-attached | host: Bos | place: Iran: Karaj | collected 2018-10 | reverse complement strand
GGTGACCCTCTCATCTTCGGGGTTCTCCCACCATATCTTCTCGACGAAAGGATACCTTCCGAGCATCACCATGTCCATGACGCTGATACCGAACGTCTGTCCCGCTTCTGCGGGAACGGTGGCCACCATCTTGGCGACCTCCGCAGGCTTCATCTCGGAGACGTTCTTCCCGTCCACTTCGATTGTACCCGATGTCTGAGGATGCAGGCGGCTGATGCATTTCATCATGGTGGATTTGCCGCATCCGTTGGGGCCGATGAGCCCTACCAGGAGGCCCTTTCCGAACTCCAGGTCGATACCTTTCAGTGCCCTGAAATCCCCGAAGTCCTTGATAAGTCCCTGAATCTTCAGGAGAGGAGTTTCATCCGTCATAGTTGCGCCCCCTCTTCATGAGCATGTAAGCGAATACCGGGGTACCGATGATCGCCGTGATGGCACCCACGGGCAGTTCCGCGGGGGACATCACGGTCCTCGCCACCAGATCAGCGAACAGCATGAGCATCGCGCCTATGACCACGGAAGCTGGCATTATCAGCCTGTGGTCGCTTCCCAGCGCCATACGGCATGCGTGGGGTACCACGAGTCCGACGAATCCGATGATGCCGACGAACGCAACGCAGAGTGCGGTGAGGATGGATGCGGTAATCATGGTCAGTCTCTTGAATCTCTTCACGTTGAGACCGAGCTGGGCGGCCTGATCCTCACCCATGGAGTACAGGTTGAACTCCCTCGCCCAGATCATGGCCACGATGGCAATGCCCATCGCGGGGATGAATATGATCCATGCGTTCTCCCAGGTGATGTTGGCGAAGCTTCCGTACAGCCACCACATCACGTCCGTCAGATTGTCCTTCCCCATGCTCATGAAGATGGTCTGCACGGAGGAGAACGCGAAACCGACGATGGTTCCTGCAAGGATGTAGTTGATGGAGGATCCGCCGGATCCCTCCGCGACGGTCATGGTGATGAAGAATGCCACGATACCTCCGATGATCGCTACCACGGGGATGATGTACAAGGTGTTGTCAGCAAGGAAGGGTATGCTGAACCCAAGTGCGGTGGCGGCCATGGCGAGACACCCTGCACCCGAGGACACTCCTGTGATATATGGGTCGACAAGGGGGTTGCGGATGATTGCCTGATACATACATCCCGCAACGGCCAGTCCGGCGCCCACCGCGATGGCGGCGATGGTCCTGGGGAGTCTGGCGTTGTAGATGTACAGCTCGATCATATCCAGGTTCCTGTCGCCGCTGAAGGCCTTGCCTATGGAGGAGAACAGCGCCGAGACCGCCTCGGATACCGGGATTACGCCTCCGGATGATATCGAGATGGATATCAGGAACGCGATCACCGACATGACCAGTCCGAATATCACTATCAGCGTGAACCTCTTCTTCTTCCTTGCAATCTCGGAGTCGTCCTGCGAACCCAGGTCCTCCTTCAGTCCCTTGTATCCCTTCTTCAGCGAAGTGAACAGTTTTCCTTTTTCAGCCATTCAGCCCCTCCTGTACAATATGGCGAATCCCGCTATCGTTACGGCGGCCACAGCCACGGTAAGATACCACGACCAGTGGGCGAATCCCACCGACTGCAGCGCCTGCACCCTCTCCTCTTCGGTGCCTTCGCCCTTTACGTCGCTCAGGCAGTATACCGCACCGAAGTCGTTGCCGGTGTAGATCTTGCCGTCGATGACGGTCGGCTGCACCATGGAATACGAGTCCTGGGTATAGGGTGAGAGCAGGACCCTCCATAACTCCGAACCGTCGCTGGAATTCCATGCGGTCAGAGCGCCGCCGGTGGGCCAGAAGCTCCCGGCGGAGTAATCGGTGCCGTACAGGATGCCGTCGGCATCCATCGTCAGTGCACCTTTGATCATCTGATACTCCCCCGTCTTCCAGACGACCTTCCCGTCCCAGTCGAAGAAATAGACGGAATTGGTGACGGTATCGTCTCCGCCGCCGGCCTTCGGGAAGGTGTCCGAACCCGCGGACAGCGGGGACACATAGGAGTAGAAACCGCCTGCGGTAATCACCGGGGATGTGAACAGTCCGTCCAGTTTCCATTCGGAACTGTCCGAACGTGTGAGTCCGTTACCTGTGAGCGGATCGAGCGCCAGAAGGTATCCTTCCAGCGAGAAAAGAGCACCGTCGGTGCACCCTACCAGCAGGTGCGATCCGTCGGGCGACATCGAGACCGATGCGGCGGAACCGGGGGTCCCAGGGGCGGCACGGTTGTTGGCGGTCATATCGATGACCCTCTTCACCCATACGGGATTACCCGTATCCGCGTTCACGGCATGTACGTAGCCGTCGTAGTTCCCGATGAACAGCATCCTCTGTCCGCTTACGGTATAGATTGTCGGGGCATGGAAGTAGAAGCATCCGCGGGTGCCCGTGTATTGGCTGCCGTCGACTGTCGATGGCGGCACGTACTCCCAGTCATCGGAGAATGTCCCCGAGGAAGAAAGTGCCAGGCATCTGACGGTTCCGGACGATGTTCCGAAGTAGATGCGTCCGGAGTCATATATCGGTGTGGTGCCTCCTGTGTAGAAGGTCCTGCCGTTCCATATGACGTTCCCGTCCCCGTCCAGCGGCGGGGTGTTGTCCACGGTGATCTTATCCTTCACCGCCCCGGTGTGGCGGTCGAAGCAGATGACGTCGCCGCAGGTGAATGTGACGATGAGATAATCCCCGACGATGAGCGGAGTCGTGACCTCGTATCCTGCGCCCTTGGTCCCGTGGTACTTCCATACTGCCGAACCCGAGAACCTGTCCAGGCCGTAGACCCAGGCATCCGCATCCTCTCCTGCTCCCTCGTAGACGCCTCCCGTGGTGTGGTACAGCATATCCCCTGCCACGACCAATCCGGAGTCGACATATCCTGTGGTGTATGTGTTGTACCATTCCACCGGGACCTTCGGGTTCTTCTGACCGTGGGACACGGAGATGTTGGACGCGGTCGACGAACCGCCGAGTGTGGTCCAGGAATCCCTGTACTCCGGGGTGGAGACGGGTGCGAACCCTTCCTGGTAGTATCCGAACGCGACGGTCCCGGAGCATGCTGCAGAAAGGTCTGTGCCCTTATCCTCCCAGCTGCCGTTCCAAACGAACAGTCTCCAATGGCAGTCCGAGGTGTGCACGTTCCTGATAGTATCTGCTGTGCCGGAATCCACCGACGAATCCAGGACTGCATCGAAAGTGGATCCACCGCTGTTCGGATACCAGCGGTACGAGCCGTTCCCGAAATCCACCAGCACGCTGTCATCGGCAGAATCCGCAGAGGATATGGGGACCACGGCCAGAGCCGTCAGCAATGCGATCAGCATGATGGCGGCCCTCTTCATGCTATCTCCCTCTGATACTTCAGATAGATGTCATAGTCGTTGCCCAGATACTTCGGGATGGAATCCAGCGGGTCCCTCTGCAGGAAGGCATCGGGGTGCAGGGCCTTCCCGAGCAATTCCGCGGCCTCGCACAATCTGGGCCCCGGCCTGGACAGGAGATCAGCGGCCTTACCAGTGAATTGGTATACGTTGCCGTTGCGGTATGCTGGGGTCTCCTGCCACACTGGGTCTATCCAGCCCATCACTTGGTCGTACTGTTCCTGTGTGGTTATCTCGCCGCCATGGACGATGATTATGACCTGCGGCTGTTTGGAGTGGATCTGTTCCTTGGATACCATGAACCAAGACGACGACTGCGAATCGAACACGTTGGTTCCAGATACCTTGGAGATTATGTCGGATGCGAAGGTATTGGATCCGGATGTCCAAGGGGAAGGGTCCGCGGAGAGGGCGACGAACGTTCTGACGGATGCCTGGTATCCGATCACTCCCGCGACCGCATCCATCGTGCCCCTGAATGCCGATATCACCGAATTCGCGTTCCCGCTGAGCCCCATCGCCGATGCAACCATCCAGATGTTGTCGTACAGCTTCTCCACGTCCGTGACATCGTATGTCACGACGCAGTCGATGCCGGATTTTCTGAGTTTGTCGGCCATGGCCACGTGCTCACCGGTGCCGCCCTCGCAGAACACCACGTCCGGACCCAGCTTCACTATCCATTCGTAGTTCGGGTCCGAGTATCCGCCGACATTCTTGATCTTCCCGTCGTTCTTCGCCTGCGTCACTCCCTCGGGATAGTTGCTGTACAGGTCGGTACCGACTATGTAGTCCAGTCCGCCGATGGCACAGATGGTCTCGGTCACCGACGGGGCCAGGGATACCACCCGGAGCTTCTCGCCGGTCCTGAGGGAATAACCGTTGTCTGCGTAACTGTAGTACGAGAATCCGGACTGGTCGGTGCCCGGAACTATATCTTCCGAGTCGCTTGCTCTCGCCCAGGTTATTATCTCGTTCTTGCCCAGGGATATGCCGGAGGGATCGTCACAGGGGATCCAGTCGCCTCCGTGAAGGGTATACATCCCCCATTTCTTTCCCTGGAGGTTCGATTGGTCGTTGATCGAATAGACCTGGGTATGGGCGTCGTCCGTGTATGTGACCGTGAAACCCTTGAGCTCGCAGGCCTTTTCCAGTGCCTGGTAGCCGTTCATCCCGTCGCCGAAGTCCATCGTCACCCATTCGGTGTTCCAGTAACCGAAGTCCAGCACCACGCCGCTCCTTCCGTCGCGCTCCGCGTTGGTCAGCCCCATGGCAGGGGTGAGTATCACTACGGCAAGCATCACGACGACGCTCAGGGCAATCTTGGTGCGGGTGATCTTCATGCCTTGAGCTCCTCGGGGATTGCCGAAGGCGTTGGGATGGGGACATCAACGTCGAAGTCCCCTCCGTCCTTCTGCGGGGTGGTCTGCAGGACCAGTGCGACATACTTGTACAGGTCCATGTCATAGAATCCTAGCGCCCACTGGTCGTATTCCCACTGGCGTGCGTCGTCCAGGGTCTTCGCGTTGGGGTTGTACGTGTACTGCGACCAGTAGGTCCAATCACCGTTGTTCAGCTGGGTGTCGCCCCATCCGAGGAAATCCACGAACCATCCATAGAGGTCGCTCTTCTTCAGCGAGGAATGCATGACATCGCCGTTGATGCAGTAGTCGATGGTCACACCGTCATCCTCGACCGTCATGGTCTCGCCGGAGAAGAACGTGTCGTGCAGCCCGTTGGCCAGGGCCTCGTTCATGTACGATCCTGTTCCCTTGATCCAGAATCCGTTCTTGAGGTCGTTGTTGCTCAGTCCGGCATTGACGGTCCAGCCCTTCAGTTCGTTATAGCAGTCCTCGACGCTCTTCAGCGGATTTCCGTTGGAGTCCTCCCTGACCTTGAAGGAACCGGATTCCACGCATTCCTTTATGTCGTCCAATGCGGGGATCTGGATGAAGAACCACACCGTCTTCTTGACCTCGAGGGTCGGTACCTTGTAAGTGGTTTTCCCGCCCTCCACAATCTTCTCCGAGAATTCCAGCGCCAGCGTGGCACCTTCCGCCAGGTTGTCATCCGTGGCGTTCACCCATCCCTTGGGCGTCTGGTACCTGAACACTACCCAGGAGTGGTCAGAGTCGTTCTTCTGTTCCTTGTAGGATGACACGTTGCCGTTGGCACCTACTTTCACATCGTCTCCCAGAGCGGATTCTAGGATCTCCTTGACGGTCTTCCCCGTTCCGCTGAACGATTTGTATTCGTCACCTATCTTCACGTTGACGTCGGCATTGTATGTGGGTCTCTCCGCAGAGCCGCCGTCGTTGTTCATGAATGCGGACACACCCACGCCGGCGACCGTGACCGTGGCCACGATGGCTATGGCGATGAATGCAATCTTCATCTTCCCTTCCATTTCAATCACACTCTGTCCTTGATCCCTAACGCGGAATCGGTCGCGAAGGTGATCGAGATCTCACCTCTGCTTTCATCATCACCTTTCAGTTCGAATGTCAGTTTGCCGTCGGTGACCGTGCCTGTGACCCTGACGGATTTGGTCTCATCGAAATAGCATACATCATACGTCTCGCCGTTGTGGCTGGATCCGACCTCGATCTTCACCGTGTAGGTGAGGTCGGGATGGACGCCGTCGCCCTTCAGATAGATCCTGAGGCTGTCCGGATTGGCGTCGGGGTGAACTTTCTTGTACTCGCTGACGACCGATTTGCAAGAAGCGGTGGTACTCGGAGGTATGTTGACGGTCAGTGTGGCATCGTCAGGCATCTGCCCGGTGATGCTGACACCGTTCCCGTTATCCTTGGTTATCACGGCGTTCTCGACCCATTTCGCTTTAAGTGTCACCGCGTAATTTACCGGATACGGGGTGTCCTTGGTATATTCAGTCTCGTTGAAGTACCATCCGTCGAACGAGTATCCTGCCTTCAATGTGACCGGGAGCTTCCCGATCGCCTTGCCCTGTTCGACCTTGTATGTACCTTTCACGGCGGATCCGCCGTCGGTGTCGAACTTCAGGGTGATTATCTTCACCCATTTGGCGAACAGGTCGAGGTCCGAGTTCACGGCCGTGGTACCGGAGAGGTAGATATCCTCGGAGTCGGTCATCCACCCGTCGAACCTGTATCCGGCACGGACGGGCTCATCGATGTAAGGCAGTTTGGAACCTGCTGCGACCTGTATGGTGACGGCGGACTCCCCGTTGTCTGGGTCCGCCTTGACCGTGAAGGCATTTGCGTAGACCGGTGTCAGTACGGTATCGGATATCACTGCATCGTTGAAGGAGCACCACGGGGATCCGCCGGATTCCCAGCCGGTGACGATCTTCCCGCTGGGGGTCGAAACGGACGGGATGTCCATCAGGCATCCCTTCGGAACGGTCAGCACCTTGTCGCCCGATGCTGTCTTGAGGGTGAGCGACACACATGCTTTCTCCAGGTCGGCATAGTTGCCTACGGCATCCTTCCCGCTCTGGTCCAGTGCGTCGTATCTTGCCTTTATCCTGAGATAGTCGGTGTAATTCGCATTGCCATCCTCGTTCATGGCCACGAATCTGGATATCGCCGAGCTGACGTCCGATGCGGAATATGCGGAAGCGGATTCGTAGCAGAAGAGGGTTGAATCGTTCTTGATGAGCAGATGTCCGTCCTTGGATATGCTGAAGCTCTGGAAGCAGAACTGTTCCGGTTCGGGCCTAATGGTGAAGACGATCTCCGTGCCCGTGGTCTTGGAGTCTTTGATAACGTAGATGTCCGCGTATCCCTTGGTGCTGAGGATATCCTCACCGGGAGCTACGTGGCCGTATTCCATGAGGTAGATATAGACGGCGTAACCGTTCTCCTTGGTGGCGTAGGCGGTGGTAATGGCAGCGGTACCCTTGGTCTTCAGATCGGGGAAGCTGGCACGTGTGGACATTGACCCGTCCTGTGCTATATCGATGATCCAGAACGGTTCGTCGGAACCGGTCGTCAGCCCTCCGCCTCCGATGTAGATGGTGTCGTTCCATATCACGGGGATGGATTGGGTACTGCCTTCTGTGCAGTTCGATTCCCATGATTTGACGGACGGTTTGTCGAATCCGGAATCGCTGACCTCGTAGGAATAGATGATCAGGTGTTTCGGTGTCTCCGCCTTGGGTTGTTCCACCGTTCTGTCGATGACCCTGCTGAGGGGGATGTACACCCTGCCCTCGTAGGCCGTGGCGCCCGATGACGAGTATTCCCTGTCGAACTTGATGGTGTCGATGACCACTCCGGTCTCCGAATCGATCATGTATGCGGTCGCACCGCCGTCATCGAATCCCCTCTGGACGATGACGATCTTGTCGTCGAGGAATGCTGGCGTGGCGTTGTACCAGCCGTCGGATTTCAGCAGCCAGAGGGGTTTCACGGTCTCATCCGATCTCTCCTTGTCCGTGTCGGCGGTACGGAAGCAGGCGTAATCGCCGCTGTACGTTCCGAAGAACACCTTGCCGTCGTTGTATGTGATCGTACCCTGGACCTCGTCGGAGGCCACCGGGACGCTCTGGAAGAGATGATCCAGCGTATTGGCGTCGAAAGCATGCAGTACCGTCGCATAATTCGCCTTGTCGTAGGCGCAGATGAATATCTTCCCGTCACCGTAGGCCAGGGCCATGTTGTACACGGAAGAGGATTCGCATTTCACGCTAGCGATCTCCTTTCCGGTGGCCACTGAACAGCGGCAGAGGGACTTTTCCATTCCGCTGTAGAAGAACACGCTGTCCTCCACGCAAATGGCGGAACTCGGGACCTCCCATGTGCCGCCGGCCTGATCGAGTTTCGCTTTGTCGTATTTCCAGGCCAGTTTCATATCGGCCTGGGTTATCGGCGTCTTCGCATCCGTCACTCCGAAGCTGCCGACGTCCCCGCCGAAATAGGACCATTGGGACGGAGTCGTGTTCTCGGGATCTATCGGCGTGTAGTAGTCATTCGATGAACTGTTGTTCATTAGTATGAATACACCCACTCCTGCTGCGGCCAACGATGCGACGACTATGATGGCTATCGGGACGGTCTTGTTCATGGAAGAATCCTCCAACTGGAAGGTATATGCGTTTTATAAGAATATAATAAAAATCGCGACAAATCAGCGACCTACCATCCAATGTGAAAATCATGGTTTTTCAAAGGGTCGAAAATATGTTATTTTCAGAGATTCCGCAAGTTTTTCAAACGGGTATACTCGGGTATACTGAAGCCGTCAAACCTGCATTTTTTGGTATAGCCATTCTGAAATCCGTATACGGGGCAATCGATTATCAATCCGTACTTTGTCGTATCTGATTATGTCTGCGATAGGCAACAATTCAACAGGAAAGGTAAGTGAGGGGGTACGTACGATTTCCAGAATCGTGTATACTTCCGAAAGAACGCATACTGAAGAGGAGGCCTCTGAATGAGTGAAATCCAAAAAGCCCTGGAAGCCGAATCTCGCCAGCAGGGTTCCGGAAGCGGAGAGGCCGATCCCATGACGGTTCCCGACCATAGCTTCTGTGGTATATTGACCGACTATGATGATGACGAAAGCCTCTTCGGGGAGATGCTTCAGCCGGGATTGTTCCATTCGATCAGCGGGGACAGGAAATCAGGGAAGACACATCTGTGTGTGAACCTGATGTACCTGCTTGCTATCGGATTTCAGGGATGCGGAGATTGGGAGATCATCACCAACGTCTTCATGTATCGTAAGGAGAGGACAGGAATCAAGATCTCCACTCCAGAACACGTGCACCATGTGGACAGTATAGACGGGTTATTCATGAAAATCATCGAATTGTACGGCCGCGGAAGGAATGTGGCCCTGGTCCTCGATGATATCGACAACTTCTATTCCGAGGGCGGGAAAGACATCGTCACGGAACAGATTCGTAAGCTGATAGTCAACAGGGACAAACTTAGTCTCCTACTCATCACGACTTGTCGGAACGGCTTTCTCGAATTCGAGAGTGACCGCAGGAACAGCGATTACCGGTGTGACTCCGACTGGAGCAGGTACGACAACGAGAAGATCTGGGAGAATTCCAGGAAGGACCACAATTTCGATCCTAAATGGAAACGTCTCGATGCTAACGAGCTCTCTCTTCCGGACGGGGATTGGATCAACGTGTTCCTGTCTGTCACCGACTGGACCGAAGGGGACAAGGAGAGCGGATGGTTCTTCGACAGAGGAACCTGCTCCTCCATACTCAGATATGACAAGGCCTTTGATTTCGACACGTTCTGGAAGGGATTCGGGAACATATCCAGCCTAGAGGTCACGGATTATGTGCAGAGGTATTGCGAATCCCATCCCGCAACACCTAAATCCGAAAAGATCCAGATGGTAGAAAAGTATGCCGAGATCGCTGCCGTTCTGAAATCCATGGGTTTGACTGACGAGGCCATAGAGTACGCCTTGAAGATCCCGAAGACGACATTGAGAAGATGGACGGAGAAACAGGGATATGAGTGGAGGAAATGGTCGATGGACCACCCCTTCAGATTCAAGAAGATATACGGTGAGAAACAGGGTTCTGGCCAATCGGAATGATGAACACGATACCATTTGACGGCGGTTTTGTCCACCACCAATTCTCCATGTACAGACAGACATCGAGGGCCGCGCGAACGGATATAGATATATCTTACCCTCCTGTTTTTCGAGGGGTTTCGAGAGGGAGTATTGTCTCTTATCCCGTGAGAGTTTCCTCGTGTGGACAATCAGGTTTCCCGACCCATGATTTGCACCCTATCTTGATCGCGAGAGTCTAATCCTCAATCAGACGATAGAGGTAAGGGTTGCGGGGCCAGAGACAGAGTATACTCAAAGATTCCTTTCGGACGACTCATTCATCGGACACGGCTACGATTTTGCGTATACTTTGCTCTGGCGAAGTGGTTTTTTGAATGGGTTTTGGATTTTTCTACCTGCTTTCTTCATTGTTACACTGTTACAGATGTTTCAGGGGTGTCATAATCTGGTTGAGTATGCATCCGCGTATGTACGATTACCGTGTAACACTGTAACAGTGCAACATCATTCCCCCAGCCTGTGGGTCAGGGCCGGCGCCTCGTATCCGGGCGGCTGCAGTCTCTCCCTGCACCTTTGGACTGTGGTCCCCTTCTTCAGCCACTCCCTGCGGTCATCGGCATTGATCCTCATGACATCGATTCCGCTCCACTCGGGATGCGGTGTCCTCATCCAAATGTCTGCAGCTTCGGCAGCCTCTTCCCCGTATGCCATCGAGTTAGAAACCAGAATATGTTCCAGATCTTTTCTGCAGACCCTTTCGCCGGGAAGAGGATACAGTTCATCCAGAAGTTCGGACAGTATGTCGACGTTAGGATTGTTGATGGTGGAAGCTTCTTGGGATTCCTTGGCCAGCTGTACCGTTCTCGGATCCAGATCCCAGCTTTCCTTGGACATGTATCTGTGATACGCTTCCGCCCAGACCTGGAGAATGTATTCCTTCGCCTCGGAGGATCTGAATCCTTTCTCTCCGAAGCCTATCACGGAACTTTCCGGGTCAACCTCGAACGGGAAGTATCTCCTGTTCCCGGTTGGGTCCGACAGGAACTCGGCTTCGTTGGTGGTACCGATGATGACGAATCTGCGGATGTTCTCGCTGGCACATCTGTCGTACGGCAGTCTGATGTGGTCGGATGCCCTGGAGATGAATCCCTTCAGGTAGTCATTGTCCATGCCCTTGGTGGCCTTCATTTCCGCCAGTTCGATTATAAGTCCGCCCTTCGTATCCTCTACGAACCTCTTCTCGCTGATATCGAGCGGATCCCTGTAGAACTCATCGCAGGTGGCCATCCATCTGACGGCCGAGGATTTCCTGGTCCCGGTGGCACCGATCATGATGGGTATGATATCCAGTTGGATCGCTCTGTGCTGACGTGCCACGGCTCCGAGGAACCAGCATTTACACACGTCCTTCAGTACGGTCTCGGAATCCTCCTGGGAAAGTCTGCGCATCCTCGCACCGAAGACGTCGATGAACAGTCTGTCCAGGCGCGGTTGCTTATCCCAGAAATGGGTGCGCATCATGTCAAGGAATGCGTTCCTGGAGTTGAGTTCCGCTTCCGCTATGAAGACGTCCCTGATGATGTCCTTCCCTGGGTGTCTCCCGCAGCATCCGAGTTTCGTCAGCCGATCCTGCACGTACGCGGTGATGCGCGTGATCATCGGATCGTCAAGGCTCTTCAGTCCTTCCTCCCCGATGAGCGAGAGATCCACCATGACGTAGTTCGTCGTGATCTCCTTCCAGCATTTTTCCCTGAAGTCGGGGAAGACGTATCTCCAGGCGTTCATGAGGTCGGATATGCTGTATGGCATCAGGAATCCCTGTCCGTTGGGATTCGGCCTAAGTCCTGAGTACTTTTCGGCAGCAGGCAGTTCGGAACGTTTCAGTTCCATTCTGGTACCGTCGGGTCTGATGATACTGAGGTTGTGTCCGAAGGCACCGCAATCGGAGTCCTCGAAGCTTGCAATCTCCGTCCATGCGATGGGTATCACGGGGTCCCCCTCGGGGAGGAAAGCATCCTCGGTTATTCTCCCATAGCGGTATCTGTCGAAGAAGAGGTATCCGTATTCGATACGGTATCCGATTGCCATCAGGCTCATAATCACGTCGGAGGGGATCATACCGAAACGCCTCCTAACACTGAATCTACAGTTATTCTGGTAACTTCGATATCGTGGGTCTCCAAGGGAAGCGGAGGTATACATTTCGGAGGGGATCCGCAAGTGGTACCGTGCAAATTTTCCGAACGAATCCTTACTTTGATTTTTCCGGAGATGCTGGATAGTAATGGTCCCCACTCCCTGATTTGAACAGGGGATCTGCTGATTTCAGCGGCTGTACCGGCAATGCCGGGAACTCTCTACAGTCAGCCGCTCTAGCCAGGCTAAGCTAAGTGAGGACGATTCCGCATTAGAGCAATAATATAAAAAGATTGGGTGCAGGATCAGCCTATGTAACCCAGGTTGTCGCCGCTGCGGGACTGTTCCATCTCCTTGACCTTCCCGGCGATGAAATCGACCTGCTGGCACTTCTCGTTGAACTCAGTCCTGTCGAGCTTCGTTCCGAGCAGTCTCTCGAGCACGTCGAGCACCTTCGAGGCGCTCTTGTAATCCACGAGGTAACCGGAGGTCTCGCCCATGATGCACGCTCCCTCTATGCCGTGGAACTGCGCCAATCCGAGCAGTACGGCGCTGGCGCCGATGATGCCTCCCGCGGGCTCCCCGGGCCTGAAGGTGACGCCGTAGGGCGCGAGCTTGTCGCGGGTCTGTATGTCCGTCGCCGCTCCGAGGACGGCGGCGTCGTCGACGATCTTCCCGGTGCCGTATCCGCCGAGCGTGAAGACGGTGGACACGTCGTACCTCAGGAACACCTCGTTCATGAGCTCGTTGCAGACCAGGAACTGTCCCTCCGCCGTAGCGGCCTGGAAGTCCCCGAGGAGGAATATGACGTCCAGATGGCTCTCCCCGACGTCCTTCGCGTACAGGAGCTCGTTGCATGCCATGACGCCGATGCCCTCGGAGTCGATCAGGACCTGCGGGGGGAAGTGCTTGGACACGACGGTGGCGAAGTGCTTGGCCCCCAGCTTGTCCGCCAGGAAATCCGCGGCGATCTTGCCCACGTTCCCCACTCCGGGGAGACCCTCGATGAGTATGGGTCTGTTGAGCTCGGGCTCCTCATAGTAGCTTATCACACTTTCCATTCTCTCCAAACTCCTCTGCGATGGCTTTGCGCCTGTACTCGCCGTACCTGTCCTCGGGCGAATACCTCGGAGGCAACGCCGTGACGGTCTCGCCTCCGCAATCGGGACATATGTCCTTCGTAGAATACCTGCCGCAATCCTTACACTTCCTGAGTGCGGATCTCATGCGGATCACTTCGTCTCGCGCTTGAGTACGGCAGTGCCGCCGGCCTTGGTAAGTGATTTGATGACGGTGTTGGAGACGGTCTTGAGGATGTCCTCCGCCTCCTTGTACTCGTCGGCGGTGACGACGATCCTGTAGCGGGGGGATCCGATGTAGGTGATCTCCACGTTGGCGCCGTCTGCGGCCTCGAGACCCTTCAGGAGTGCGTCCCTTATGAGGTCGATCCCGTCGGGGGCGTTGGAGGTGAGCTCGAACATCCCGTCGATCTGCACGAACGGCGGGGTGACGTTCTCCACCGCGACCTCGATGAATGTCTCGACCCAGTCGCCCTCGTATTCGCTGCGGAAGTCCTCGGGGGACGCCGCGACGCTCTCGAAGGCGCCGTAGAGCGACTCGTACTCGTCGTAGAGTTCGTTGCCGAACTGTTCATAAGCGGCATCGAGAGAGATCGAGAGTCTGTCCGCGACAATCTCCAGGAGCTTGTCGGCCTTCTTCTCGTTCTTCCATTGCTGGATCTTCTCTCTCTTCTGATGCTCGTTAACGGATTTGAGGGACAGGTCGATGTGACCTTTGCTGGAATCGACGCCCAGAACCTTGCAGACGATCTTTTGTCCCTCTCTGATGAAATCCCTGATGTATTTAACCCATCCAGAGGCGACATCCCTGACGTGAACGAATCCTTCCTTGTTGTCGTACTCGTCGAGCGTAACGAACGCTCCGAAGTTCTTCACACTGGTGACAGTGCAGACAACGAGCTCTCCGTTCTCGGGGAAGCCTCTGGCACGGGACATCAGTTCAGTACCTCAAGGACTTCGCCTTTGATGTCGCCCTGGCCGCCGGTGGAGCGGACGAGGGTCGCACCGCATGTCTGGCATGCGACGGTGGTGGCGGGCTTGCTGAAGACGATCTGCTCGTTTCCGCAGTCTGCGCATTTGACCTTGACGAAATTGCTTGCCATGTGATCACTCCGTGAGTTCGAACTTCTTCGCCCTGAGGCATGATGTCAGGTGTGCCTTCTTGCAGGTCTCGCATCTGTATCTGATGTTGACCCTCTTGGTGGGCTTCTCCCTTCCTTCGGGCTTAGGCCTGGGGAATCCTCCGTAACCTGCGGTCACTCTTCTGAATCTCCTCTGACCCCATTTGAGTTCGCTTGCCTTCTTCTTCTTGACCCTCTCCACATCGTGGACCGTGTGGGTCTTGCAGTAAGGGCAGTACGTTTTGATCGTTCTGGGCATTTTCATTTTTTAATCACCTTGCTATTGAGGTAGGATTTTGCTAATACGGAGGTGGTATAAATACCTATAGGGTATAGGCCAGCTATTCCCTCCTTATTATTAAATTATGTCACAGACCCATCTTCTCGATGCTCCCGTCGGGGTGGGAGATCAGCACGGTGGACGCCGTGTTGAGGAAGAGGCCGTTGTCCACGGTACCGGGGATGACGTTTATCCTGGACTCCAGGAAGAAAGGGTTCTTGATGGACTCGAACTGGCAGTCGTAGATGTAGTTGCCGTTGTCGGTGACGTAGGGGTCGGCGCCGTTCATGCGCAGGACGGCCTTGCATCCCTGGGCCTCCAGGGCGTACTTGGTCTTCTTGTGGCCGAACTTGAGCACCTCGACCGGAAGGGGGCATCTGGTGCCGAGGGTCTCGACGATCTTGGTCTCGTCGACGACGATGACCTCCGCCTGTGACGCGGCTGCGACGATCTTCTCCCTGATGAGTGCACCTCCCAGTCCCTTGATGAGCTGCATGGACGGGTCGACCTCGTCGGCCCCGTCGATGGTGACGTCGATGCTCTCCACGTCGTTGACGTCCTCGACGATCAGACCTACATCCTTGGCGAGCTCTTCGCTGCGGACGGATGTGGCGACGCATCTGATGTCGGTCAGCTTGCCGTCCTTCACGAGCTCCCCGAGATGGATGATGGCGAAGTACGCTGTGGATCCGGTCCCGAGACCGACAATCATGTTGCTCTTGACGTAATCGTCCACGGCCTTCTCGCCGACCGCCTTCTTCATCCCTTCGTTGCTCATCGGGGTACCCTCGTGCCATAATGAGAAAGAACCGTCTTAAATGTGACGATTCCGCACCTCGGTGCGTAACTTAAAGACGGTGTTCGTGCATTCCGTTGGCATGAGGCTCGCCGCGATGTATTCGGGAGGGAAGGACTCCACCTTCGCCATGTACGTGGCGGAGCAGATGGGACACGAGATATCGTGTCTGGTGACCGTATGTCCCGAGGACAGCGCCTCATGGATCTTCCACACCCCGAACCTGTCCGCCGTGCCCGTCATGGCGGAGGCGATGGGGAAGCCCCTCGTGTCCGTTCCCAGCGACGGGAGCGAGGAGGGGGACATGGCCGCGATGAGAGAAGTGCTGTCAGGATTGGACGTGGACGGCATAGTCGTAGGTGCCCTGTGGTCCGATTACCAATGGGACAGGATGAACTCCATATGCGACGATCTGGGTCTTGTGGTCCTGGCACCGCTCTGGAGGAAGGATCAGGACCTGATATACGACGAGATGGTCTCCGCGGGGATAGACGCGGCGATCGTCGGCGTGTTCGCCGAGGGACTCGACGCGGAATGGCTGGGCCGTAGGCTGGATGCGGAAACGAAGCAGAGGCTCTGCAGGCTCCGGGACAGGTACGGCCTGAGCATAATGGGCGAGGGAGGGGAGTACGAGTCCATGACGCTGGACTCCCCGATGCACTCCAGCAGGCTGGAGATAAGGTCCTCGGAGAAGGTCATGGAGAGGGACGCCGGCACGCTCCGCGTGAAGGACGTCGTTCTCGTATCGAAGTGATCAGAGGGCGTGGGTCACGCCGTCCAGTATCGCATCGAACTCCGGCAGCTGCTTGGGGACCTCGGACCTCCACTTGAACAGGACCTTCATGTCCTTATCGATCAGATAGAACTCGCGGTTGGTCATTCCCGTGGCCAGATGTCCGGGGCCCACGATGCAGTCCCATTCCTTGGCGACGGCCTGTCCCTTGTCGAACAGGAGCTCCCACTTCAGTCCGAGCCTCTGCTTGAACACCTTGTGCCCGTCCATGGGGTTGTCGTTGACCCCGACGAATGTCACACCGAGGGATGCAATCTCCCCGATCCTCTCGTTGAACTTGGTCATGTAGTTGGTGCAGTTGATGCCGAAGTCGCCCACGTAGAAGTTGACGAGGACGGGATTCTTCTTCACCGCTTCGCTCAGACGGAACACGGTGCCGTCGGTGCTCTCCATCTCGAAGTCTGGCACAGTGTCCCCAACATTGTATTTCATGCTTCTTCCTCCTTTGTTCCTCCGGCGGTCATCTGCAGTCCGGAGATGCCTGCTATGATCATTATCACGAACAGCGTCCTGAGCACGGTGAGGGTCTCGTGACCCGCCGCAACGGACAGTGCCAGCGTGCCTATCGCCCCTATGCCGGTCCACACCGCGTAACCCGTTCCAACGGGGATGCCTCCCTTCAGCGCCATGTTCAGCATCACGGTGCTCACTGCAAGGAACACCAGCGTGACGATATCGTAGTACCATATGGTGAAACCTTCGGAATAGTCCATGGCGGTCGCCCATACGATCTCCATGATCCCCGCGACGAACAGTGTGATCCATGCCCTGTCCATCTCAGACGCCTCCCGATGTGAGGTTCAGTCCGACTATCCCTGCGATTATGACCATTATGAGGGCGACTCTCACGGGCCTCACCTGCTCCTTGTAGACGACCACGCCCATGAGGAACGTGAACACCGCGCCTATGCCGGTCCACACCGCATACGACATGCCCGCCCCGATGGTGGCCATCGCCAGGGACAGCAGGTAGACGTCCGCGACCACTATGATCACGGTCGCCGCGGACCAGGGGACGTTCCTGAAGTCCTCGGACCTCCCCATCGTGTAGACCCACATGGGTTCCATCAGTCCCGCGACTATCAGGAGCGGCCATGCGAACGCGCTCACATCCATGCGGGCGTCATGGTCCGAAGACGATATAACATCATCGAACCGACACCCTCGGTTATATATCCTTAAGGGATACGGGCACTCATACGCAGCACGGGTATCCGTCCCTGCTGTCCCGACCTACTGGAATGAGATCATGGTCAGCAACGAGAGAAGCGAGAAGAGGGCCGAGAGGAAAGCTGAGAGGAAGGCCGAGAGGGCCGAGAAGAAGAGGGCCGAGGGCAACTCCGGATACGACGACAGCACGTCCTACCCGCACATGACCCTCTGGTACAGGTTCATCCTCGGGTTCGGCAAGGTGTTCATCCTCCCGTTCCTCTACCGCAAGTTCCACATCGAGACGGAGAAGATGCCAGGGAAGATCAAGGACCCTTCCCTGATAGTCTTCAGCCACGGATGCAACTTCGACCAGTTCGCCGTGATAAAGGGCGTGCCGCCCTACAAGAGGTACATCGCCAGCGATGCCCTCGTCAGGGACAAGAAGATGCGTCTCGCGTTCAGCCTCATCAACAACTTCATCTTCAGGAGGAAGGGGGAGAAGGGGGACAACGTCGTGAAATCGGCGGTCGTCACCATCCAGAAGGGCATCCACGTGGCCATGGCACCGGAGGGAGGGGAGACCCTCAACGGCGTCACGAACCTCCCGAGGCCGAGGACCGGGGAGATGGTCAAACAGATGAACTGCGGATTGGTCACCTTCCAGATCATCGGTAACTACTTCACCAAGCCCCCGTGGGGACTCACCAGGGCCAAGAACGGGAAGATGTACGGCCGCGTCGTCGGGATCTACTCCAGGGAGGAGGTCCAGAAGATGTCGGAGGAGGAGATCAACGCCCTCATCTACAAGGACCTCTACATCAACCAGTACGACTGGCAGAGGGAGCACATGATCAACTACGACAGGGAGAACCGCGCGGAGTTCGTGGAGTACGTGCTCTACGTGTGCCCTAAGTGCGGCGAGATCGGGCACCTCCACAGCAAGGGCGACACCCTGAGATGCGACTGCGGATACACCGTGGACGTGGACGAATACGGTTTCTTCCAGGGAGAGGACAGGGTGTTCGACAACGTCTACGACTGGGATGTCTGGCAGAGGGACCGCATCGTCGAGAGGATGGAGGAGTGGAAGAAGGAACCCGACAAACCCTTCTTCACCGACGGTCCCGGCGAGTTCAAGTACCTGGTGGACAACTCCCCCGTGACGCTGGCGTCCAACGCCACGCTGGAGATGGCCCCCAACTACATGAGGGTCTATGCCGACGGATACGAGAAGGTGTTCCCCTACGACGAGATCAGGAGCGTCTCCGTGGCGCACAGGCACGACGTCGTCATCATCCACGAGAACACGTACTACCAGTTCTCCACCGCGATCCCGTCGTCGCCGCAGAAGTACAAGACGGCGATGTACCTGCTCCGCGGAAGGGACCGCATGAGCTTCTGAGAGATTCGCTCGGACAAGAAATCCGTCCATCTGGCTCATATTAGAAAAAGGGTACTGCGGGTCTCCCCGCAGTAATGAGTTTGATCAGGCTGCGGCATCCAGGGTGAACATCTTGATCCTGAAGTTGTCCACCTGTATGCCCTTGCTCACGTTGTCCTCGTTGACGTAGGTCTCGTGCCAATCGTACCATGTGCCGTCCTTGAGATAGAAGCTCTCGCCGACGTTGACGACCGTCGTTGCATAGATGGCCTTCTTCGAATCGCCGCTGTGCTCCTTGTCGTAACCGAAGTTGTAGTCCGCCACGTAGAGGTCCTTTCCGTCGGAGTCTTTGCTCTTCTCCGTCACCACGACGGAGATCTTGTCGTCCTTGGACAGCTGGACGTCCTTGTCGACGATGATCATATGGAATCCCTCGCATCCGAGGTCCTTGGTGACATCGAAGAGCAGTTCTCCGTCGACGGGGTTCGCATATCCGTCCTTGAGCTTGTAGACGCTCACGTTGGTCTCCGAACCGTACATGGAGGTCTTGACGGAGACGGATCTGAGTGTCTCCTTCTCGCCGGTGACGATGAATACGTTCGCGGACTTGAGGACGTCACCGGATTTCAGGGTCCCCTCCCTCTCCGTGGGCAGGAAGTCGTAGACGTATGTGTTGAACGAACCCGTGCCCTTGTCGATGTCCTTGGTGAACTCGTAGCTCAGGATGTTGCGCAGGGTCCTGTCGCAGTACGAGATCCAGAAGTATCCGGTGTGCTTCCCTTCCGCGTTGGTTATGCCCCATGCCGCCTTCCCGATGGGCCTCCCGTCGCTGTCGAGGGTGTAGTCGGTCTCGGAACCCCAGCTGTTCTTGCACAGCCAGGCACCGTCCCTCTCGGGGGTGTGCTTGAAGTTGGATTTGGAGTAGCCGTCGTCCCATCCCACGACCTGTATCGCATGGTTGGAGGTGGCCAGCCTCTCCTCGTTGTTGCTGAACTGGGACCATGTGGCCTCGTTGAACGATCCGTCATCGTCGTCGGAGTAGTAGGACATGGCGAGCCCGTGTCCCGCCTGCAGCTCCTTCTTCATGATGTCGACGATCTTATCGTCCACGCCTGCCCACTTGCTGTCCTTGACATTGAACGGGCTGGGGAGCATGTTGCCGTTCAGCATCGTGTATCCTGCGGTCAGGTTGCGGTTGCTGTAACCGTACTCGTCCGTGGCGGGTATGGTCCAGTCCGTCATCTCCGTGTAGTAGTTGCTGTCTTTGAGCTTGTTCAGCATGTAGTTCCTTGTGGAATTCTTGAAAATCTCTACCGCCTGAGTTACAGCTTCTGGACTGGCTTGTGCAGTCTCTGCGTCGAAGCCATCTGGGAACACATATCCTGCCGCTCTTCTGACATTGATGAAATCATCCAGACTCGTACTCTTTTCGACGAATTCGGCGAAATCATCCCAATCATACGGTTGAACGATATTATTCAGGTATGCCAAAGTGTTCGCCAATCCAGCGGACTCATCCGCGCCGTTGAACCACTGGTATGCGGTCACCTTACCTGCTCCCCAGTAGCCGAAGTAGTCCTTGCCGGATTCCTTCACGGGTCCGACTCCGGTGGAGTACAGGGATGCGGCCATCACGGCCCTTCCCCCGTTGTCGAAGACATCGTCGTCCCTGGTGCTGTTGCTGAGGCGGTAACCCTCTCCGATCTGTGTATCTGTCTCGGCATCGGTCACCGGATGCAGTGCGAACCATGCGAGATGTCTCTCCGACAGGTCAAGCTCCTCGCCGTACGTCTGCTTGTATCCGCTGACGGTCGTGCCCAGCAGGGTCAGTATGCTCGTCTCGGCCGCTCCGGTGCTCCCGAAGGACCAGCAGGTCCCCCACGGGTTCTGGTATTTCACCGGGGTGACTATCCCCTTGTCGCGCTGGTCGTACTTCGACGGGAGGTCGTCCTTGTCATCGCCGCCGTTCATAAGGGCGATGGCTGCCACGGCACCTCCGGCCACCAGTATGACGGCCACGGCGATCGCGATTATCGCTTTGGTGTTCATGTCAATGGCTCCTAAAATCTGGTGATTGTAAGTGATTGTTCGATATTTATGGGTGCCCCAAACATGCGGATGCTGTCTGGCACCTCATGTGTAAACGTTATGATCGGAGCATGTGACATCGTGATACGTTTTTCATAACCCATCCGGTTTATTCTCCGAATCCAGCAATTCCGAGGCCATTCTGGGCGTGATCACGTAATCCACCGGAGGATAGTGCTTGATATTGCCGGTAATCAGGTACGATCCGATGTTGCGGGTCTCCGTCGCTATTGCGAATATGGGTGCATCCTTGGGGTCTTCAAAGCAGGTACCGATATGATCCGGTTCTACACGAAGGCCTCTTGAAACGATTGCGGCAACGACATTGGACATCAGCCCTTTCGGTATGGAAAACCTCTCCCTGGACAACACCGTTTTGTATTCATCTACGAGATATTGGCTGAACAACGGGACGATCTGACCGCCAAGAGCCTCCTCCAATACCCTCACGGTCGGGGAGGAGTCATCGTGTGCGATCATCGCCGATACGATGACGTTTGTATCGATCACGGCATACACGGTATCAGACTCAGGTCTTTCTGGCAGCAGCAATCTCCGCGTTGATATCATCGAGCGATAGCTCTTCCCTTTGTTTCATGAGTTCCCTTATCTTGGCGAAGCTCTGCAGGCCGGTTTCGTTGGTTGGTTCCGCGGTTATCTCGAAAGGGATGCGCCTCTCACGAACGACCGTCTTGGCGAACAGGTTTATGGCCGCTGCCATGCTGATTCCGAAGGTGTCACAGAGGTCGCTGAAGTCCTTCTTCAGAGTCTCATCCATACGTACACTGAATATGGCCTGCGTCATGGTATCTAATAGGTTATTTTTGTGTTACAATAAAAACCTATTGTATGTAACAAAATACGCCTATTGACTTTATGCAAAATCAACAGCGAGGATATGTGCAGTGAGAGTGGGCCTCCCCGGATTTGAACCGGGATCAACGGCTCCCAAAGCCGCAAGTATAACCAAGTTAGCCCAAAGGCCCCTACCGCGGGTTATGGCTGGTGGGTATTAATGGTTATCGACTTTGGCCAACGCATCCCTGAGGAGCTTTATCGCGTTGCCGCGGTGGGACATGGTGTTCTTCTCCTCGATGCCGATCTCCGCGAACGTCCTCTTCCCGTCGGGCGAGAATATGGGGTCGTAGCCGAACCCCTCGCTCCCGCGGGCCTCGTGCGTTATGTATCCGTCGCATGTGCCAGTGACGATTATCGTGCGCCCGTCTATGTCGCATCCGATGCAGCATTTGAACACCGCGGACCTGTCCTCCACGCCCTCCATGAGCTTCAGGATGCCGTCGTTCCCGATGGTCTTCTGACCGTACGCGGAGTACACTCCCGGGAACCCTTTCAGGGCGTTCACGAACATGCCCGAGTCGTCGATGATGAAGTCCCTGACGCCCTTGGCGCGGATCTCGGCCATGCCCTTCTCCACCACTTCCTCCAGCTCGGAGGTCTGTATCTCGTCGTACGGCAGTCTGAGATGTTCCATCTCTATGCCCATGTCCGCGAACGCCTTCTGGAATTCCGCGACCTTGCCCGGATTCGATGTGATGACCTTGAGTTTCATGTGTATCTCGCCCTGCCCTTGATGTCCTCTACGCGCCTGGCGATCTCCTTCGCCCCGTCCGCGTTCTGCATGTAAGCGTCCATGACCATGCCGAAGGCTTCGGTTGCCTTGGAATGCGACGACGTGAACGCCCTCTCCAGGAGATGGATGTCCACACCCTTCCCCTCGACGTCGCATCTGGTGGATCCCATGGAGAAGTCCAGTATGCACAGTTCGCCGGAAGCGGTGAGGATCATGTTCGACGTAGTAAGGTCCCCGTGGCATATTCCGGCGTTGTGCATCTTGGCCATGGTCTCGCCGATCATCCTGCAGATGTCGGGGATGCGTCCGGGTTCGGATTCGATGATCTCCCTGACCCTCTCCCCTTCCACGTACTCCATGGTGATGCTGCCCTCGGCCACGTCTACGTCGTAGACGACCGGCGTCCTCACGCCGGCGCATCTGGCCTCCCTGATGATCCTGACCTCGTTCCTGGTACGTCCGGACCTGAGTCTGGCATCCAGTTCCGGATGCCTGTAGTCCTTGCGCGGGCGTCTCTTGAGGACCGCCCTGTGTCCCAGGTATTCCGTGCTCTCGATCACGGCCTCCGCGCCCATGCCGATGCGCTGTTCGCTCTCCATCGCTCTCGTATCCCCCATACATATTTTTAAGTTTACAGTTGCGGATTCCTCCACCCGATACTATGAAATACACAATCACAGGGGACAACCTCCAGTTCGTGAACGTACAGCTCGACGCCGACGAGAAGATCCAATCCGAGGCGGGCGCGATGAGGTACATGACCGGCAACGTCACCATGGAGGCGAAGATGAAGGGAGGCCTGTTCAAGGGACTCAAGAGGGCGATCTCCGGGGATTCCTTCTTCCTCGTGGACTACCAGGCCCACGGCGGGACCGGTATCGTCGGTCTCGGCGGAGCCGCTCCCGGAAAGATCGTGGACATCGACATCTCCAAGGGGACATGGATCGTCCAGAAGACCGGATATCTGGCATCCGAGCTCGGAGTCGACCTGGATATAGCGTTCCAGAAGAAGCTCGGTTCGATCTTCTTCGGAGGCGAGGGTTTCGTCCTCCAGAAGCTGTCGGGTCAGGGTATAGCGTTCGTTGCCGCATGCGGAGACTTCAACATCGTCGACCTGAAGCCCGGGGAGAAGTACAAGGTATCCACCGCCAACGCGGTCGCCTGGCAGGAGACCGTGTCGTACGACATCGAGGCGGCTGGAGGCATCAAGACCGCGCTGTTCGGAGGCGAGGGACTGTTCGTCACCACCCTCACGGGACCCGGTAAGATCATCATCCAGTCCATGACCCTGCCTGCGCTGGCGGGTTCGCTGATCCCCTACCTGCCGCAGAAGTCCGACTGAGGCGGTCGATATGGATCCCGGAAAGACCGAGAGACAGAGCACGGTGAAATCCGGCATAGCCCTGGTGCTCCTGCTGGTGGCGGTCATCGCAGTCGCCGTGGTCATCGCGCTCAACCCCGCCGTCCTCGAGAGCATCGCGATGGTCGTCATCGTGGTGCTGCTGTTCATAGCGGTGGTCGCCGTGCTGATAGCGATATTCGCCGGCCTGATCTCCATCCCCATGTACATGAAGAAGGGGGTGGAGGTCCAGACGGACTACTCCTACGACCTCGACGACGTCAAGGAAGTGGAAGGCAGCATGGAGAACAAGAAGGACTGAGTTCTTTCTCCTAAACCTTTTAACCATCCCTTTCTATTGTGTGGTCCATGGAACGCATCCCCGTCGGCTGCAACTCTTTCGACACCCTCTTGGGAGGGGGCATCGAGTGCGGCAGCGTCACGCTCTTCTACGGTGAGGCCGGGACGGGGAAGACCAACATCTGCCTTCAGACCGCGTACAACGTGGTGAAGAGCGGGAAGAAGGTCGCCTACCTGGACACCGAGGGCCTGTCCACCGACAGGATGAAGCAGGTCTTTAGGGACGACGATCTGCTCAGGAACCTGCTGGTGTTCCATGTGCACAGCTTCGAGGAGCAGTCGGACAGGATCGCGAAGGCCGCCCGCCTCTGCGAGGCAAACGACCGCGTGGGATTGATAGTGGTCGACTCCCTCACCATGTTCTACCGCCTGCACAGCGACGACAACTCCGCCAGGATCGAGCTCGCCAAGGAGACCGAGACCCTCCTCACCGCGGCGAGGAAGAGCGATGTGCCAGTCATCATAACCTCGCAGGTATACGCCAACCTCCAGACCGGAGGCGTGGAGTTCATCGGAGGCCATGCGCTGCACCATAACGCCAAGACGATCATCCGTCTCGACAAGAGGGGCAGCGGGAGACGCTCCGCCGTGATAATGAAGCACAGGAGCCTTCCCGAGGGAAGGTCCGTGAATTACAGGATCGTCGAGACCGGGGTCATCGACGACTGATCCCCGTCAGACGTCCCTGGCCATGGAGAACCTCGCCAGTTCTATCATGAACTCCTTGTCGTCGCTCTCCTTCAGGCAGTTGAGGCTGTCGATGGCCTCGTTGGTGTACCTGTCGGCCATCTCGATGGCGTAGTCGTAGCTGCCGCAGTCCTTCAGGATCTTCCTGGCGACCTCGATCTCGTCGTCTGTCGCATCGATCTTGCCGAACACCGACATGAACCTGTCCCACACGGCCTTGTCCTTTATGGTGTCGTGGGCATGGCAGATCATGACCGTGTACTTGCCCTTGCGGATGTCGTTCCCTGCGGACTTGCCGGTCTTGGCCGGGTCCCCGTAGACGCCGAGGATGTCGTCGTACATCTGGAAGGCCACACCCATCTTGATGGCGTAGCTGTGGATGGCGTTGACGACTTCTTTGGACGCCCCTCCGATGATCGCACCGCTGGCCGCTCCGGCGGCGAAGAGCACGCTGGTCTTGAGCTTGATGGTCTCGATGTAGTCGTCGAGGCTGATGAACTCCGCGTTCTCGTTGTTGACGTCCATCTGCTGTCCGCGGGCCAAGTCCCACACGGCTTTGCTGGTCACGCTCAGGACCCTGCGCAGGTCCTCCGCGGGGATGTCCATGCCTCCGATGATCTGGTACGCCTTGGCGAACAGCGCGTCCCCCGCGAGTATGGCGGTGGGCATGCCGTAGATGACGTGCGAGGTCTTCATGCCGCGGCGCATCTCGTCGCCGTCCATGAGGTCGTCGTGGATCAGCGTGAAGTTATGGATGTACTCTATGGCGACGGCCATGGGGACGGCCTTCTTCCCGTCGCCTCCGACCGCCCTGCATGCCGCAACGACCATGCACGGCCTCATCCTCTTGCCGCCTGCGTACGGATACTGCCTGGCCGCCTCGATGAGGTTGGAGGGCAGCTCGTCCTCTATGTACGATCTGATAGGTCCGTCCAGATCGGCGGACATTTCCTTGAGTCTCTGCTTGACATCCATGTCACATACCTCTGATCCATTTCTCGGTCTCCCCGAGGACCACGTGTCTTGCCCCGGAGAGCGCTTTAATGTCCGTGGAGCCGGTCAGCAGCATCGCGGCCTTCAGCTCCTCTCTTATCGTAATCAGTTTGTCCCTAACCGCATCGGCGGATTGGGTGGCCTCCTCGAGCACGAGGTTCGCCGCGCCTGCGCATACGGCGCCCAGCGAGATCGCCCTGGCGACGTCCAGTCCGGTCCTCACCCCGCCGGATGCGATCATGGGGATGCGCTTGTCCGCGGAGATGAGCGATACGGTCGTGGGGATGCCCCAATCGAAGAAGGTCTCCCCCACTCTGGCTCTTATGCCGTCATTGGCGTTGCGCGCCCTGTAGAGCTCGACGGCGGAGAAGCTCGTCCCGCCCATCCCGGCGAGGTCTATGGCCTTCACCCCGACCGCGTAGAGCTTCGTAAGCGTCTCGGGCATGAATCCCGCACCGGTCTCCTTCACTATGACGGGGCATTCCCTGGCAACGGTCCTGATTGCGTCGTAGCATCCGCGGGTGTTGGTGTCCCCTTCGGGCTGGACGACTTCCTGCAGGAAGTTGAGATGGATGGCGACGTAGTCCGCGTCGATGAGCTCCCTGGCCTTGCAGACGTCGTCGACGCCGTACGCCCTCTTCCCTTTCTGGGGTATGAGCTGGGGCGCCCCCACGTTCCCTATGACCAGCGGGACGCCGTAATCCTTGATGACGGAGTAGCTCTCGGTATCGACGCCGTCGATGCCCGCCCTCTCGCTGCCTACGCCCATACCGATGCCCAGATCGGCGCAGGCCTCCGCGATGTTGGCATTGATCCTCTTCGCGCCCTCGAACCCGCCGGTGATGGCGGTGACGATGAACGGGAAGGACAGCTCCTTGCCCAGCACGTTGCATGACGTGTCTATCTCGTCGAGATCCACCTCGGGCAGCGCGTTGTGCAGCAGCCTGACGTCGTTCCAGTAGTTGTATCCGGGTTCGATCCTCTCGTTGAGGCAAATGTTGATGTGATCGGCCTTCCTGCCTTTGATCTGGGTCATATTATCCCGCCTGTTGCTTTCGTGCAGATTACGTCCTCGCCCTTCAGCAGGGAGAGGAGCCTTCCCTCCGCATTGCCGTTGACCAGTATGCACTCCCTCTTATCGGAGCACATCCTGAGCATGGCCTTCATCTTCTCGTACACCCCGCCCGTGACGTCGTCCACCGAGATGTCGGACCTCACGGACTCGAGGGTCCTCTGATCCACCTTTCCGTACATCCTCGCCGACGGGTTGGTCTTGGGGTCGTCGTCGAACAGGCCGTCTATGTCGGAGACGAATATCACCTGGTCGATGTCGAATATGTCCGTGAGCCTCTCCATTATCTGGTCGCCGGAGAGTATGGCGAAACCGAGCTTCCTGTCGAGGACGACGTCGCCGAACATCACGGGCATTATGCCGAGGTCCACGAAGCGCCTGAGCACCTCGTCGTTCTCGATGATCAGCTTCCTGTCCTCCATGACGAAGCACGATCCCGGGGGTACGGAGACCGCGGGTATGCCGGCCTCGTTCAGCTCCCTGACTATCATGGAGTCTAGGTCCCTGACGTCGTAGCACACCTGGGCCACCGCGGGGATCTGCTCCGCGGACCTGTTGCCGGCGTTGAGGTCGTACTTCTTCGCCAGTACATGGCCGAACGATCCCGCGCCGTGGACGATGATGACATCCTGTCCGGAATCCCTGATCTCCCTGCAGAGCCTCCTGACGGTATCCGCGTTGAATCTGCGGTACTCCTTCTTGTCCGTGATGATGCTCCCGCCCAGTTTGATCAGTTTCATCGGGTCCCTCTGGATATCGGTATAATGCGCGCATAAATAAATGGGACGGATTCGACAATGGACGAATGCGTACGGCAAGGCTATAGCCCTGCCCAACGGATGAAATGGAGAAGTGGTTGACAGCGTGCCCGAATTCCCGTACGCTTGCGCAATACAGTACAAAGGGGTACGCGGGCGGACTTTACTGCCGGGTTCGGAATGGGACCGGGTGTGACCCCGCCGCTATGG